>Ga0325400_1005767_pt1 | contig 11706 bp, 10 predicted proteins | sample PopdelMetagenome_2_FD_205662 | JGI IMG/M metagenome (GOLD analysis project Ga0325400, IMG submission 205662) | Populus deltoides microbial communities from Bellville, Georgia, United States - Xylem-PdKOR-R1 | ecosystem: Host-associated > Plants > Phyllosphere > Stem > Wood/Secondary xylem...
TATATAATGCTAGTGCTAGATGTTTGTTCATTAATTTTTTTGGCGGGCAAAAAAAGCACCCACGTATGAAAGTGTTTTTACATTAATTTACTTTGTTTTCGAGAATCATAACCCAAGAGAATTTGTTCCACCTCTCAACAAATATTTATTTGAAAATTAATTTTTTTATTTATTAAATAAAGCAGAGGTGTTTTTGAATTGCAAAGACAATACAAGTTTTAGATTAATCTGACAACACATTTAAATCTTTATAGGTCAACTGCAACCTTAGTTTTTTGTTTTTTTTAAACTTGATTAAAGATCTGAATCAATTTATCTGAATTGAATTTAATAAATATATGACCGAATCTAATAGCTAAAAGACATCCTATAGTATATATTTGATTAGGTTAAATCTAGTAGATCATTCAACCACAACTAAATATAACTTTCCTTTTAAGAGAGTTGATTCTTTAGTACTTAAATCTAGTATATTGTTTTTTTTTCCTATTAATTTCATCTCTTTTCAAAGGTTGTCGTCACTCAATCATTATAAAAAAGCCGCATGCCTGGAGCATGTATGGTACATTGACCCATGACACATTATTTTTTGACATTCAACCAAAACGAAGTAGAACTTTCCTTTCATGGGAGTTGATTCTGTAGTAATCAAATAACGCGTCTTGAATTTAAGTGTGAACAAATACACATTGATTTTTTTTTTTATTTTTAGGAACACAGTTATTTTATTTTTACGTGAATAACCATTCAACTTCTTTGAAATAATTTTTTTTTTTATTATCACTTCTAATTATTATTTTTTTAAAAAAACGCGCCTCAAGCGTGCATCCACATTGACTAATGAGACGTCGTTTTTTAACACTGAACCAAAACGAAATTGAACTTTCCTGACAAGAGAGAAGCATTGTTTTTTTCGCTTTTTAATTTTTCTTTTTGTTGTTAAAAAGCGGGTGTCTTTTTTATCAACTTTATTTACACCAACGACCAACCAAACCAGAAGGCTGTAAGATAGAAAAAGGCAAAAAGAAAACTACCCGAGTACTCATAATGACAAAGGTCCGTTACAATTGGCTGGCGGGTTCCACGAGTCTGCTTCTCTTCTCAACTCTCCCTCCTTTTCTCTGCAAAAACCCTGCACAGAAGAAGAGGACATGGACCCCCCCGCAACCCCTCTTCTGCTTCCCCCTCCCTCTCTGACACCTCCCTGACTGCAATCACAAATCTCTATACATCAATATTCCCTTTTTTTTTTTTTTGTTAAAAAAAACCCGAACATGTCTCAGTTCCCGTCCATCTTCTTCAAAAAACAATAAAATACTCAAAATCGAAGTTCCAATATCAACCGTCAGATTCAAGTTCCCACCATGGTTTCTATTCTGTACATTTCTCATCCATCTGTGACCACCGCTTTCTCCGTGCACTGAAAGAACCACTGATCCACAAAACAATGCCCTCTCCTTCTAGAATTATTACACAATCACCATGAAAACCACACCGTTTCATCTCTTGATCAAACTTGCTTTCCTTTCTCCTTGCTATGGGCTGTGGAGGATCTAAGGTGGATGATTTACCACTAGTAACTCTCTGCAGAGAGCGCAAAGAAGAAATCAAAGCTGCTTCCGACCACCGCTACGCTCTCGCTGCTGCACACGTGGCTTATTTCCATTCACTCAGGGAAGTCGGCGGCGCGATTCGCCGATTTGTCGATGAAGGGCTCGTGATCGCCTCTTCCTCTACTTCTCCTGCCTCTCCCGTACTAACATTACCGCCTCGCGAAGGAAAATCCAGGCACAAATCGAAGGATTCCTCTGCTTCAACCTCACTTTCGCACTCCGCAGACAGCAAAAGTAAAGACGACGAGATTGAAGATTCGCATTTGCATTTGTCTTCCGGGTCGGATACCGAATCGGACTCATCGGGTCATATCCGCTTTCATGACACCCCTGAAGAGGAAGAAGAAGCCGTAAGAGAGGTGCCTCCAACCTCTTACAATAATAATTTTACTGATTATCAACAACCTCAAGGAAATTGGGGCTTTCCTAATTATTCAGGAGATAACCCGTACTATAACCAGTACCCGTATCCATACTCGCATGAGAATTCGTATTCTAATACGTTTTATATGAAAAGGTCTGCTACCCCGGCAAAAAAGGTGGTGTATGAGGACCCGTCAGTAAATGGGTCTTCGGGTTATTATGGAGGTGGGTATTTTGGGTACCCGATGATGGGATCGCCCGCAAGACAGCCATCTCCCGAAAAGCCACCACCATCGCCACCATCGCCACCGAAAGTGTCGACATGGGATTATTTCAACGTGTTTGATGCATACGATAATGGTGGGAGTGGTGGGTATCCGGGTTATTATCCCAATGCGAGATACGGGTATGGGTCGAGTACCAGTAGCCTGGATTCGAAGGAGGTGAGGGAGAGAGAAGGGATACCTGATTTGGAAGATGAAGCGGAGCAAGAAGCGATGAAAGAGGTTCATAAAGAGAAGAAGAAAGCGAGTGAAGACATGGATTTGAATGGGAAAATGAAATTTAATGAGGAAATGAAGAGGAATTACGGAGAGGGTACTTCAAAATCTGGGCATATTGCAAGTAGTAGTGAGAGTTTAGAGTCAATTAAGGGTAAAGGAATTAAGAGCAGTATGAGTCCGGATACAATTCAGAGTCCTGATAGCATTGTATCGAAGAGTCCCGGGGAGGGGACTGTGAGGAAAAAGGGGGTCACTTTTGAGGTTGAAGATGCATCTAATGTAACAATGGATGTTGAGTCTTCAAAGCATAGTAGTGTTGCTACTTCTACTACTACATTGTCGGCTCATGGCACAAGGGATCTTCAAGAGGTGGTCAAGGAAATCAGCGATGAGTTTGAGACCGCTTATGATTATGGGAAAGAGGTTGCATTAATGCTTGAGGTGAGCAAGTTGCCTTACCAACACCAGCGAAGGAGTACCCTGCTTAAAGGTAGGATTTTGTTTTGTATTTTTCTTATGCTAGTTATAGTGCTTTTCTTGATTGTTGCTTAGACATATGCTCAGGCTCCCTTTTGGGTTTATGCTCTTTTTGTTTTTTGGCGTATTGTCTATCATATGTACTCTCACACCTTTGCAGTCTAGGTTAAAGTTTAGAATGAAAGAAATTATTCTCTCAATGGTTAGATTTCCTTCAAGAATACCCATGGAAAACTTGCTCTATGATATCACACACGAGTAGGATTTGAAATATTGGAAATGATATTAACTTGAATGTTAATTTAATTTAATGCCTCATCCTTTCTTTCTTCCGTTTGAGGGGTCCTACTCGAGATAACTTACTTCCCTTGTTATGTCAGATTTAAGTATGATCTCTATCAAATACATTAAATTTGCCGCTCAAGTAAAAACTAACATGCCTTGGTGCAGTGATTCTTTCCAGGATCCTGTATTTGGGGTCTTCCCACCCTCCTGCAAGGCCATCAGCACGCATTTCTTCTAGGACAATGAAATTGGCTAAAGCTTATGCTGCCGAACCTGGAAATGACTTTGACCCAAGGCACAGAAACCTTTCATCTACTCTACAGGAAATTTATGCTTGGGAGAAGAAACTATACAAGGAAGTGAAGGTATGGGGCATTGAAGCTTGGGCTTTCTTCTTTGGCTGCCATGATTTTATTTTTCGAATATTCATCTGATAATTAAGTTTGAGTTCAATACTTGTTAAACAGCTTCTGGTTAATAAGCTTACACAAGGAATTTTTTTTTCTGCGTCACCAACAAATTATTATACATGGAAATGTCGACTTATTTGTTTTTCTTCCTCGCAGTGGATCTTGTTCAAGTGTTTGAGTGTTCAACCGGTCTTTGATTTATAATATTATTTAAACATGCCTGCTAATGATATTTGAGAAAAGGAAATTATCCTTAGAGAAAACAAAAGGGGAAATTCTCAAAAATTAATTGCCTTTATATTATGAAAGATGTTTTGAGTACTAATTGCTGTGCTATTACTTTAGTTGCTGTTGAACATTTCTTACCATGTGAAGTGTTTCTGCGAATGTTCAGGATGAAGAGCGGCTACGGGTCATGTATGAAAAGCAGTGCAAAAGGTTAAAAATATTGGATGACCGTGGAGCTGAGTCTAGTAAAATTGATGCTACACAGGCTTCAGTAAGAAAATTGCTGACAAAAATCAATGTTTGTATCCGAGCTGTTGATGCTATATCTAGTAAGATACACAGGTTGAGGGATGAAGAATTGGAGCCTCAGATCACTAAATTGATTCATGGGTATGTTAACAGCTTTTGCTCCTTGGTCTTTTCAATGCTAAGTAAGAAATTTGGAGTTCATAACTTGCACTTCTTATATGCACAATATGTATTTTAGGTCTTTTAGGGCAAATGTGTGGATGGTTGGTCCATGGGGACTATTGCTTGCCAGGTGTCCATACAAGGATGCAGTATTTTTAGGTTACTCGAACCAGGGTTGATTTGTGACCAAGAACTATGGCGATCTCACACACCATCAATGCTTCTTATTCTGCATTGAGATGAAAAGAAATGGGGCATGTTAGTTGGTAAAGTGACCTTTACCACTGGTCTTTACTAAAAGGAATTTAATAAACTGGTTTGAGTCTTGGCTTCTCCTTGTTCACTGAATCATTTGGTTATATGCACAAGTAGATGGACATTTCTGCTGTTTGGACCCATCAATATTCTTCATGTCCAGTTTCTACTTGATTTAGTTATCATCTTGTACATTTTTAGGGAGTAATGAGGTATTTCACTCAAGTGTTGATAACCCTTGTACACTCTTTCTTGCGGGTCTAGAGGAAATTGTGATACTTGAAGACTTCCGGGTATATATCCTAGTGCTGCCATTTGGCATGCGTAAATCACTAGAAGATGGGAGAAAAAGCCAACGCATGAGCTTATCTTTTTTCTTTGTGCTCTCAGTTATTTGTTCTTAGGTGTTTTGTAATCTTCCATTTTTATATGACCATTGACTTTTATTTGCAGATTAATAAGGATGTGGAAGTCCATGCTCAAATGTCACCAGAAGCAGTTCCAAGCTATCATGGAAAGCAAAGTTCGCTCTCTTAAAGCACAGAGAGATTCTGGTTTGAAAGCCACAGTTGAACTTGAAATGGAGCTTATCAATTGGTGCACCTGCTTTAACAACTGGATTAATACCCAAAAATCTTATGTTGGGTCATTAAATAGCTGGCTTTTAAGGTGTCTTCACCAGGAACCCGAAGAAACCCCTGATGGGATTGCACCATTTTCCCCAAGTAGGATTGGTGCTCCGCCTATTTTTGTAATTTGCAATGATTGGTACCTGGCAATGGGTAGGGTTTCTGAGGAGGGAGTTGAAAATGCGATGCTTGGTTTTGCTTCAAGTTTGCATCAGTTGTGGGAACGGCAAGGTGAGGAGCAACGACAGAGGATCAAAGCAGAGTACCTTACGAAGGATTTTGAGAAACGGCTTAAAACCCTACGTATGGAGAAGGAAAGGATCGAGCATGAGCATGATGCATCATTAGATAAAAGTACGTCAAAGGTTCCTTCAGATAGTGGAATCTCACCGCTAGATGATCTGAAGGTGGATTTGGATTCAATGAGGAAGAAATTGGAAGAAGAGAGAGCAAGGCACAAGGAAGCGGCCAAATTAGTTCATGATGCAGCTTCTAGTAGTTTACAAGCAGGTTTGGTCCCAATTTTTGAGGCTTTGGGCAGCTTCACTTCAGAATTTTTGAAAGCTCATGAAGAAATTAGGCTTCAAGATGCTGGACGCCCATAGGAAATGCATCAGCATGTTTTACCTGGATCACTTATAATCGATCCGTAGGAAAGGAAAAAAAACAAATATACCAATAGAGATTAGGCACAATGGGTTGAAGAACCACTTATAACACAATGAAGTAGAATTGCTTATAGAAATTTGTGAGGTCAAACGTTGTTTCCTTTACAATTGGTTCTTCCCTACCCCTTGAATAGATATGTAGGAAATTTTGTACAGAAATTCATTTATTGGTTGATTGGTTGTTGGTGGATGTACCTGGTGTAGCTGGACTGGATGGAGGATTCAGATGGTTTATGTATGTAGACTTTTTGATGTAGGAAAAAAACGTAATTTTTTTCATTGAAGTACTTGGTAATGAAATTGAGGAGCTCTACTCATTTTTGTTCCGATACATTTGAATAATCTACATCTGTCATGTTTTCTTCTGACACGAAATTGGTGATAATATTAATGGAAGGCGAAGGGTTGTACCTTGTGATTTTTGGAATGATCAATTCGCAGGTCAGAATGCTTGGCTTGCAGGACAATTGTAGTCAACACTGAATTTTCCGTTAGATTTCGATCCTTGAGTGGTTATTAGAATGGTTTATTAAAGGCTAGTGGAGTTCTCACTCTACAAAATCCATCTGGGTGACGGATTCTGCTAGCTATTTCCTACCATCGCTATGGAGATGGCGTCGGCGGCGGCAAAATCAAGGAGGAGGAGGAGGAGGAGGTGGTTGTGGGTGGGCCTCTGGGCCCTTCTCTAGAATCTCTACTCAAAAAGAAGTTTGCACTTGGATTTTCTGCTCTAGTTGAATCTATGTTAGGCGCACAATAATAAAAAGGCATTTCACAAGCGCATACAGTTGGTTTGGTGACAATCTGAAAAGGTTCCCGTATGAGGTCTACTACCATCCTAAAATCATCAGCAAGGTATATGATTAGACAGGGCCCATTTAAAGATTTTAATTGGGTCTGGTCCGGGCCTTACACACACCTCAATAATTCTACTACCATCCTAAAATATTAGACAGGGCCCATTTAAAGATTTTAATTGGGTCTGGGCCGAGCCTTACACACACCTCAATAATTCGGTGAATGTCGCCAAAATTGTAAATTTGAGAAGGCTATTTTATTTTATCCTTTGAAAATGCAAAAAATAAAAATAATAAAAAAATCGGGTGTGTAATGAGATAAGACTTCAGAGAGGCTTTGCAGGTCTTTTACAGTCCGTAATTTTGGTCAAACCAATCATAATTCGGTAACAGTTCATTGACCTTTGAATGTGTTCAAATTCATCATCAACCGTATACACAAATTTTATTACTAAGTAATTAATGGGATCATTATATACCACCTTTTTTATAACAGTTTCGTAAGTTAATTTAAGCTAGTTTATTTGTTGAAAAATAATTTTATTTAAAAAAATAAATTTTAGAAAGTAAATTTTGAAAAAGTAAATTATTTTTTAATATTTAGTAGTGTAATAAAAAATAAGTTAAAAAATACTTTCCAGTATTTGATTATGTCATAGAAAATGAGCTGAAAAATAACTTATTAATATTTTATTTTTTTCAAGTTTATTAAAATAACAAGGAACAAATCTTACAAATTAAAAAGTTGAATGAGAATGAAATGGAAAAAAAAAATAATTTCATAAATTATCTCAAATAAAATAAATGATAATCAAAATAATAGAGATCAAATCTAAAAAATAAAAAATTGAAAGATGAAGAAATTAAAACAATAATAATTAACATTTCATAAATTATTTCAAATAAAATAAGTAACAATCAAAATAATGAAGACTAAATTTGATAGATAAAAAAATTTCAATTAAAAATGATAAGGGCAAAGCAAATAACAATTATAAAAATAAAGATAAAAGTTAATATAAAAATTAAATTCTAAGGGATGAAATTGAAAAAAAATATTCAAAACAAAATATATATAGCAATCAAAAGTTTGAAGATTAAATTTGATATAATAAGCAAATAATATAAAATTTTTAAATTTTTCACAACTTCCGGAAAGTGTTTTTCGCCCAAAATAAAAGGAAAATACTTTCCTGAAAACCAAACCAAAATTTTCTTTGACTGGAAAGTATTTTCCGCTGATCAACTTTTCTAGTGACAAACAAAGGAAAGTTTGGAAAGTGGTTTTTCAGAAACCACTTTCCGGGAAACAAACACAAGTAGATTTGGATTGGTAGAATGATTTTTTTTATATAATTTTATATATTATAAATAATTGATTAAAATTAAAATTTTATAATTTGTTTCAATTTTTTATGGAGTTATCTTAATTTTATAACCTGAATAGCGAGTTTGGAAGGTTAGCCCAGATTAACTTGGGTAATCTTTTTGATTTATTTTTTTGGAGGTTATCCCAATCTCTTGACTCTGGTTATGAGTTTGATAAGTTAATCGGAGTTGATTCAGATCTTTTTTGTGCCTTTTTCCTAATTGATTTCTTTCCAATTTCATGTTTCAACACGAAGTTGATTTCTTTTTGGTTTATTTATTTTTGAGGTTATCCCAATCTCTTGACTCTGGTTATGAGTTTGATAAGTTAATCTGAGTTGATTCAGATTTTTTTTGTGCCTTTTTCTTAATTGATTTCTTTTCAGTTTCATCTTTTAACACGAAGTTGATTTCTTTTTGGTTTATTTATTTTTGAAGTTATCCTGATCTCATAACTCAAGTTGTTTTATCTCAAAATTTTTATTGTGCAGATTGAGTACATTTATGAAAATTAAGATATATTTTTTTGTTTACTTGAGATCACTTGTTCTACATTTATTCGAATAGAATATCAGATGTTTTAATTAATTATAATATAATTTTCAGTTTTGGAATAAAGAAGATTATTTAGCTTAAATATTTGAAAAGTAATCCTAAGATACCTGAAATAGAAAATCATAAAATAGTAAGAAAATAAAATTTCTAAAGAGTATTCCTTTCTTAAAAGGATTTATTTTAATTTAAAATAAGTTTTTATTAAATACAATATTTCTTTGAAGAGAAACAATAAACAAAAACCAATCGTATGCTGCAAGTTTACATAGCGGATCTAAAAAAATTCCACGTGGCATATTTAAGATCATAATAGAGGTTTTTTGTTTTTTTTGAAAATGCATATAAAAAACTTGAAAAATTAAAAAAGCACGGTACAAGCACGTTCCAAACAGAAATTTGTTAAAATTTATTTATTTTATTTAAAATTATTATTTTTTATTTTTTAAAATTGTTTTGATGTTAATAAAAATATTATTTTAATATATTTTTAAATAAAAAAACACTTAAAAAAATTGAATCCTTGGGCGTCAGTTACTATGAGTTTTCTTATTTAATTGGTTGAACTAATTTCGTCAGTACTCTCGGTACATCGTATCAATATAATCGATCTAATAGAGTAAAATTACTCACCTCGGGATTTAAATCAAGAAATTCAAGATATACGTGCCTTAAAATATTGAACTTACCAAAAATATCCACGTGTGACGAGATTAATCCAATGAACAGCATCCACGTGGATACAAAGCAAATGGAAAGCGAGGAGGCTTCAAAAAAGTACTAGAGAAGGCGAAGTATGCCACGTGTTATTTCCATGTTTGTCTCGTTCACTTGCTACTCACAAGCCTCCATAAAACCCTGCGGCCAACGTGAACAAGAATCAGACACCACTCGAAACTCTCCCTAATGATGGCTTCTAAGGTTTCGCTTTGGTCTTGTATATTCGTCTTCTCTCTAGTTGTAGCGCTTTCTACTGGAGAGGATGAATCTAAGGAGTACGTGTTGACGCTAGACCACTCCAATTTCACTGAGACCGTTACCAAACACGATTTCGTCGTCGTTGAGTTCTACGCTCCCTGGTACCGTACACACTACACTTCAATTCCTTATGTTCTTTTCTTTTCATCTTTTTAGTTCTTTCACTTAATTTGATTTCAGTTTTTCTTAATTATTATTTTTGTTTTGCTGTTGATGTTTTGTTAAAAGACCTATGTTTATATCAAATTTTGAAAAATCTTCTAACTTGGGTTAGAGTTCTAATCTCTTGTGTTTTAGGACAGGTGTGGCCACTGTCAGAATCTAGCACCAGAGGTAATGATTTTTTCTTTTTTTAAGTACATCTAGCTACCCTTTTCTTTTTAAGATTTGGATTATTGTTATGTGATGGCGTGCATGTTTCACTGATAAAGTCAATTTCTTTTGTAGTATGAGAAAGCAGCTTCTATATTGAGCAGTAACAATCCTCAAATTGTTCTTGCCAAAGTTAATGCCGATGAGAAGGTTAACCAAGAGATCTCTGAGAAATATGACGTTCAGGGATTCCCCACAATTAAAATTTTGAGAAAGGGAGGGACATCTGTTAACGAATACAAAGGCCCTCGTGATGCAGATGGCATTGCTGAGTATCTGAAGAAACAAACCGGTCCTGCTTCTGCTGAATTGAAATCAGCTGATGATGCTACTAGTTTCATTGGTGACAACAAAGTAGTAATTGTAAGTACACCTTTTGTATGCTTTTACGTACGTGATTCTGCAGAAATTCGGATGTTAATAGTTTTCTTTATGGTTTTGCAGGTTGGGGTGTTCCCAAAGTTTTCTGGAGAGGAGTTTGAGAGCTTTCTCGCTGTCGCAGATAAATTGCGTTCTGACTATGAATTTGCCCACACTTTGGATGCTAAGCACCTTCCACGCGGGGAATCATCGGTGTCTGGACCCCTAGTTAGATTGTTCAAGCCATTCGATGAACTCTTTGTTGATTCTAAGGTATTTGCTTTATTTGCAGTGGGTTTCACGTTAAATTTTCTATGCCTTTTGAGAGTAAAAGTTTCTTCTGTGTAATATATATATATATATATATATTGTTTTCAACAGTGTCTTGTGAATCAATGGTTTCTTCTGATAAAACCACATGCTTGCAGGACTTTAATGTGGATGCTCTTGAGAAGTTTATTGAAGAGTCCAGTGCACCCATTGTGACTGTCTACGATGATGAACCAAGCAATCACCCTTATATTGTCAAATATTTTGACAGCCCCCTTGATAAGGTATAAAAACACAAACTCTCAGTACTGTTGTCATTTTTTGATAAATTACAAAGTGATTGCTTGGAATTACTAAATCACACCATCCTTTATCCATTGATGCTCTTAGGATAGTTTGTTTAGGTAGTCCCCTTCCACTCCATTTCTTTCACTTTTGCTTTCTGGAAGGTTAGGAAGGGATAGCTCGAGCCATACTGTACTTAATTCCAGATTTTCCTCTGCTGTGTAGAACAATAATTTTGCACATTCCATTATAATGTGCTTAATTCAAGATTTACTTTGCATCTCTTCATGGAATATCAGAGCATCATGCAATGTCCAACGAATACAATAAGGCCATATTTGTTTTCCGGAATTCACTTTCCGGGAAATCACTTTCCAAACTTTCCTGTGTTTGTTTGCCATTAGGAAAGTTGGTCAACGGAGAACACTTTTCGGTCAACGGAAAACACTTTCCGGTCAACGAAAAACACTTTCTAGTAAAAAAAAAAATTAGTTTAGTTTCCAGGAAAATGTTTTCCCTTTGGCTGTATTTGTTTTTCGGAAAGTGGTTTCTTTCCAAACTTTCTTGTGTTTGTTTGCCATTAGAAAAGTTGGTCAACGGAAAACACTTTCCAGTCAAAGAAAAATTTGGCTTGGTTTTCAGGAAAGTGTTTTTCTGGAAAATTTGGGCGGAAAACACTTTCCGGAAGTTGTGAAAAATTTAGAAATGTCATTATTTGCTGATTATATTAAATTTGAACCTCAAACTTTTGATTTTTATATATAATTTGTTTTGTATATTTATTTTTCAATTCCATCTCTTAAAATTTAATTTTTATATTAATTTTGGTCCTTATTTTTATAATTGCTATTTGCTTTTTCCTTATCATTTTTTTATTGAAAT
>Ga0325400_1005771_pt1 | contig 11705 bp, 9 predicted proteins | sample PopdelMetagenome_2_FD_205662 | JGI IMG/M metagenome (GOLD analysis project Ga0325400, IMG submission 205662) | Populus deltoides microbial communities from Bellville, Georgia, United States - Xylem-PdKOR-R1 | ecosystem: Host-associated > Plants > Phyllosphere > Stem > Wood/Secondary xylem...
ATCCCTGCTGGCCAGCAACGGCGGCCAGGACCGGATCACCACCTACGCCCAGAAGCGCGGGGAGGAGGTCGACGCCGCCGCGGTGCACGCGACCAAGTCCCGCATCTTCCAGGAGAGCCTGGCCGCCGGCGCCGCCGCCCGTCCCGGGCTGGTCGAGACCGTCCGGGCCGCCCGCGCGCAGGGCATGAAGGTCGCCCTGGTCACCACCACGACCCCGGAGAACGTCGCCGCCCTCGGCTCCGCGCTGTCCGGTGAGCTGTCCTTCGACGACGACCTCGACCTGATCCTCGACAACAGCCAGGTCGAGGCCAACAAGCCCGACCCCGCGGCGTACACCCTGGCCCTGGCCGACCTCGGCGAGGAGCCCGGCGACTGCATCGCGGTCGAGGACAACCCCGGCGGCGTCAAGGCGGCCCAGGCCGCGGGCATCACCTGCGTGGCGTTCCCCAACGCCAACACCGCCGACCTCGACTTCGACGGCGCCCAGGTCCGCGACCGGCTCGAGCTGGCCGACCTGACGGGGCTGATCGGCCGATGACCGCGGTCCGCGACGAGAGCCCGGCCACCGTGGCCGGGGCGCCCGCGGCCGCGACCCCCGACGGTCCGACGGCCCGGCTCACCGCCACCGACGACGCGTTCCACGTCGAGGCCTACGAGAAGATCGACTACGTCCTGCAGTACGTCGCCGGCGTGTTCGACCCGACCAACCCCGAGCTGGCCGACACCTTCCGCACCCAGGGCCGCTGCCTGGCCGTGGTCGACGAGAACGTCCTCGACCTGCACGGCGAGGCGATGCGGGCCTACTTCGACCACCACGGCATCGCGCTGACCGTCGAGCCGGTCCGGATCGCCGAGACCGCCAAGTCGCTGCGCTCGCTGGAGCGGATCGTCGACGCGTTCGCCGACTTCGGGCTGCTCCGCAAGGAGCAGGTGCTCGTGGTCGGCGGGGGGCTGACCACCGACGTGGCCGGCTTCGCGTGCGCCTCCTACAAGCGCTCCACCGACTACGTGCGCATCCCGACGACCCTGATCGGGCTGATCGACGCCTCGGTGTCGATCAAGGTCGGCGCCAACCACGGTTCGTTCAAGAACCGCCTCGGGGCCTACCACGCCTCGAAGAAGGTCTTCCTCGACTTCGCGCTGCTGGAGACCCTCCCGCTCGACCAGGTCCGCAACGGGGTCGCGGAGATCATCAAGATCGCCACCGTCTCCCACGCCCCGGTCTTCGAGCTGCTGGAGAAGTACGGCGAGGAGCTGCTCACCACCGCCTTCGGCCACACCCCGGACGCCGAGCACCTCCGCGAGGTCGCGCACCACATCACCTACGAGGCCATCAAGCGGATGCTCGAGCTCGAGGTGCCCAACCTCCACGAGCTCGACCTCGACCGGGTGATCGCCTACGGCCACACGTGGAGCCCGACGCTCGAGCTGACGCCGTCGCCGCCGCTCTTCCACGGGCACGCGATCAGCGTGGACATGGCCTACTCGGCGACCATCGCCGAGCAGCGGGGCTACATCTCCACCGCCGACCGCGACCGGGTGCTGGCGCTGTTCAGCGGCCTCGGCCTGGCCATCGACAGCCCGTGGTTCACCGACGAGGTGGTCGCGAAGGCGACCGCGTCGATCCTGCAGACCCGCGACGGGCTGCTCCGGGCCGCGGTGCCCCGCCCGATCGGCACCTGCTTCTTCGTCAACGACCTGACCGTCGAGGAGCTGCAGGCCCACCTGGCCGAGCACAAGCGGGTCGCCGCCGGCTACCCGCGCGGCGGCGAGGGCGTCGACCAGTACACCGCGGCCGGTGCCTGAGGCCGTGCCCTCGGCGAGCGCCCCCGGCGCCGCCCGCCCGGTGACCCCGCTGGGGATCGCCGCCGGGCTGCTCGACGGCGTCCTGACGCGGACCTCGGGTGCGCTGGGGGTCGAGGACCGGGCCGACCTCGAGCGCGCCCGGCGGCTGGTCGGCGGGCTCGAGGGGTACGTCGCCTCGGCCACCACCCCGGCCTCGGACTCCCTCGACGCCCTCGAGCTGCGGACCGCCGCGGAGGACTGGCGCCAGCACGCCGCGCCGGGCACCCCGCACCTGGAGCAGGAGATGCTCTCGGGTCACGTCGAGGGCGCACTGCTCGGCATGCTGGTGCGGCTGACCGGCGCCCGGCGGGTGCTGGAGGTGGGCATGTTCACCGGCTACTCCGCCCTGGCGATGGCCCAGGCCCTCCCCGCCGACCCCGACGCGCTGGTGGTGGCGTGCGAGCTCGACCCCGGCGTCGCGGACTTCGCCCGCCGGTGCTTCGACGGCGCCCCGGCCGGCGACCGGGTCCGGGTCGAGGTGGGTCCCGCGACCGACACCCTGGTGGCGCTGGCCGCGGCGGGGGAGACCTTCGACCTGGTCTTCGTCGACGCCGACAAGCCGGGGTACGCCGGCTACGTCGACGCCGTGCTGGGCACCGGGTCCGAGGCAGGACTGCTGGCGCCCGGCGGGCTGGTCTGCCTGGACAACACGCTGCTCCAGGGCGAGCCCTGGGCGCCCGACGATGAGCGCTCGGCCAACGGCCGCGCCATCGCCGACCTCAACGCCCGGCTCGCGGCCGACCCGCGGGTCGAGCAGGTGCTGGTGCCGCTGCGCGACGGCCTGACGCTCCTGCGGAGGGCGGGGGAGTGAGCGCGACGGCGGGCTCGCTGGGCCGGGTGGGCACGGTCGTCAAGACCGTGGGTGCCCTGGGCCTGCTCGAGGTGGCCGCCGTCCCCGTGAGCCTGGCCGCGAGCGCGGTCAGCCTGGTCGCCGGTGCCGTGCGGCCGCGACCCGCCCCGCCGGCGCCGACCACCCGTCGTACCGTCCTGGTCAGCGGGGGCAAGATGACCAAGGCCCTCGAGCTGGCCCGGGCGTTCCACGCCGCGGGCCACCGGGTGGTGCTGGTCGAGACGGCGCACTACCGGCTCACCGGGCACCGGTTCAGCCGGGCCGTCGATGCGTTCCACGTCGTGCCCGACCCCACCTCGCCCGACTACGCCGAGGCGTTGCTGGAGGTGGTGCGGACCGAAGGGGTCGACGTCTACGTGCCGGTGTGCAGCCCGGTCGCCAGCCGGGCCGACGCCGAGGCCCGTAAGGTGCTCGACGGGCACTGCGAGGTCGTCCACCTCGAGGCCGGCCCCCTGCACGAGGTCGACGACAAGTACGCCTTCTTCGCCGCCGCCCGCGACCTCGGGCTCGCGGTGCCCGACACCCACCGGGTCACCAGCGCCGAGCAGGCCCTCGAGGTGCTGGCCCGTCCGGAGGTGGCTGGTGGCCCCCGGCCCTACGTGGCCAAGTCGATCGCCTACGACCCCGTGCACCGGCTCGACCTCACCCCGCTGCCGCGACCCACGGCCGCGGCGACCGAGGCCTTCGTGCGGGGCCTGCCGATCTCCGAGGACAACCCCTGGATCCTCCAGGAGCTGTTGGAGGGCACCGAGTGGTGCACCCACGGGACGGTGCGCGACGGACGCCTCCAGGTCTACGTGTGCTGCCGCTCCTCGGCCTGGCAGCTGACCTACGAGCAGGTCGACAAGCCGGCCGTCCGGGCCTGGGTCGAGACCTTCGTGGCCGGCGGGGGCCACACCGGGCAGCTGTCGTTCGACTTCATCGAGGACGCCGATGGCACCGTGCGGGCCATCGAGTGCAACCCGCGCACCCACTCGGCGATCACGCTGCTGCACGACCACCCCGACCTCGCCCGCGCCTACCTGGAGGACCTGCCGCCGGGGGCGCCGCCGGTCGAGCCGCCCCTGGGTGGGCGGCCGACGTACTGGCTCCACCACGAGCTGTGGCAGGCCCTGCGGCACCCGGCCACCGCCCCCGGGCGGGTGCGGACCGTGCTGCGCGGCCGCGACGCGGTGCTCGACCCCCGCGACCCGCTCCCGTTCCTCGCCCTGCACCACCTGCACCTGCCGTCGCTGCTGGTCGGCAACCTGCTGAGGCTGCGGCCCTGGGTGAAGATCGACGTCAACATCGGCAAGCTCGTCGAGCCGGGGGGTGACTGAGGTGACCGATGCCCCGAAGGTCCTGCGGGTCCTCCACCTGGCCGGCTCGCCCACCAGCGAGCTGCTCGCCGACGTCTCCCGGCTCTACGCCGCGGACTGCCTGGCCGCCACCGCCGACCCCACGCGCTACGAGCCGTACGTCGCCTACGTCTCGGTCGGCGGCCGGTGGCACTTCCCGCCCGGCCTCGCCCCCGAGCAGGTCGCCGCGGCCACGGCCGGCCCCGGGATGTCGACGGCGGCGGCGCTGCAGCACCTCGCGCACCTCTCGATCGACCTCGTGGTGCCCCAGATGTTCTGCCTGCCGGGCATGACCGACTACCGGGCCCTGCTCGACGTGCTGGGGCTGCCCTACGTCGGCAACCGGCCCGACGTGATGGCGATCGGGGCCGACAAGGCCCGCGCGCGGGCCCTGGTCGCGGCCGGCGGGGTGCGGGTGCCCGAGGGGGTCGTGGTCCGCCGGGGCGACCGGCTCGACGAGGTCGCCCTGCCGCCGCTGCCGGTGGTGGTGAAGCCCGTCGACTCCGACAACTCGGTCGGCGTGACCCTGGTCCGCGACGAGGCCTACCTCGCTGCCGCGGTCGCGGCGGCGGCCGAGCACGGCGACCGGGTGCTCGTCGAGCGCTACGTCGAGCTGGGCCGCGAGGTCCGGTGCGGCGTGGTCGACCTGCGCGGGGGCGGCGGGGACCTGCGGGTCCTGCCGCTCGAGGAGTACGCCGTGCACCCCGACACCAAGCCGATCCGCGGCTACGACGACAAGCTCGCCCGCAGCGACGACGGTGAGCTCGGGCTGGTCGCCAAGGACGCCGACCACGCCTGGATCGTGCCCGACGACGACCCGGTGGTGCCGGCGGTCGCCGAGGCCGCGCTGGCGGCGTACGACGCCCTGGGGTGCCGCCACTACGGGCTGTTCGACTTCCGGGTCGACCCCGACGGCATGCCGTACTTCCTCGAGGCCGGGCTCTACTGCTCCTACGCCACCACCAGCGTCGTGGTCGTGATGGCCCGCGCCGCCGGGATCGAGCTGCCCGACCTGTTCGCCACCGCTGTGGCCGACGCGACCGGCGTCGACCGCGCCCGACCCACCACCGGAAGGTGACCGCCGTGCCCACCCGTGCGCAGACCACCCTGCAGACCGAGCCCCTCGACCCGATCGGGGTCCGGGTCACCGGCGTGGACCTCACCGACCCCGCCACCGACCTGGTCGTGCTCGCCGACGCGCTGCGGGAGCTGCTCGCCGAGCACGGGGTGGCGGTGCTGCCGGGCCAGCCGGTCGACGACCCGACGTTCCAGCGGTTCCTGGAGTCCTTCGGGGACCTGACCTTTACCCGCGGCGAGACCCCGGTCGAGGGGTTCCCCGACCTCAACGTGATCAGCAACGTCGGCCGGACGACCCCACCGCGGAGCAGCTTCCACGTCGACACCAGCTACGTCAGCTCGCCGCCGGCCTACACCGCGCTGCGCACCGTGGAGGTGCCCGCCCAGGGCGGGGCGACCCAGTTCACCAACCAGTACCGCGCCTACGAGACCCTCCCCGCAGACCTGCGTGACCGGCTCGACGGCCGCACCATCACCCACGTCGTCACCGGCGTGGAGGACACCGCCGACCAGGAGACCTCGGCCGACCACCCCGTGTTCCGGCCGCACCCGGTGACCGGACGCGTCTCGCTGTACCTGACCACCCCACCCCGCTGCGCCGCCATCAGCGGCCTGGACGAGGCGGAGGGTCGCGAGGTGGTCGAGCAGCTGTTCGCCCACTCCACCGACCCCGCCAACACCCTCGACCACGCCTGGGCCCAGGACGACGTGGTCATCTGGGACAACTCCTGCGTCCTGCACCGCGCCGACCATTCCGGCGTCGTCGGCGACCGCGTCATGCACCGCGGGATGGTCGCCGCCTACCGCTGACCTCGGCCACGAGGCGGCGGTGCGGACTCGCCCCGCCTCCACGCGAGCGCCCTCGGTCCCGGTCGGTCCGGCCGGGCGGACCGGTGGCCGGTCGTGTGGGTACGACGGCGCGCGGCCGGGTCGGGCTGGTCGAGGGGACGACGACCCAGTCGGGTGGAGGGGTGGCTGCCCTTGGAGACGGCGCGGCCCTCGCCCTTCTCGGGACCACCCTGGTGCTCGACAGTGAGTGAGGTGCCGTCGGGGAGGGGCCCTGATTCTGTGGTGGCGTCGGCGCCGGTTCGCGGATGCGCCGGGGTCGTGGCTGACGATGTGGCCGAGGACGCAGGTGTTCCGAGGACCCCCAGACGGTTTGCTGGGCATGCCGATGCTCCCGCGCAGAATCTCCTGGGCGGGGTCGGCGGCTCCCTAGGGGCGTGGCTCAGTCCGGTGGGTGGGGGTGGGTGCCCTCGTTGTCGACGGTGTAGCGGCTGCCGTCGGGCAGGGTCCAGGTGTAGGTCCCTGGTTGGTCCATGCGGTAGCGCCAGCCTGCGTGGGTCTTCGCTCTGTGGTGGCGTCGGCAGAGCGGGGCGAGGTTGGTGGTGTCGGTGGGTCCGCCGGAGTCGAAGTCGATGATGTGGTCGAGGTCGTCGGTCCGGGCGGGGCGGGTGCAGTAGGGCGCGACGCAGTGCGGGTCGCGGGCCTGGACGTGTCGGCGGATCTCGGCGGTGGGTCGGTAGGCCTGGGTGGCGACCGTCTGGTGGAGGTCTATGACGGGTCGGACGACGATCGTGTTGCCCGCTTCTTGGCACCAGCGTTGCAGCTGGGTCAGCCAGGTGGTCGCAGCGAGGCCGGGTTGGTCGAGGTCGACGATGCCGGTGTCGGGGTGCAGGTGGACGGTCAGGTCGATCCCCCGCCCCGTCGCGGGTGTCGGTTCGCCGGTGGTGAGGTCGAGGGAGAGCTGGTGGCGGGCGATCTCCCCGAGGGCGAGGGACCGGCGTACGGCCAGGGACTGGTCGTTGCCGAGGTCGGCGAGCTGGGTGGCGACGCCGCGGACGGCGTGCTCGAGGTCGAGGGCGTCGGCGGTGTCCAGGACGGCGTGGACGGCGACGGTCCCGACGCCGCAGCCGGGCATCGCGAGACCGGCGCCGCCGAGGTCGATCTCGACGCGGCGGTGCTCGGTGGCTTCGGCGTCCCTGCGGGCGGCTTCGTCGGGGTCGTGCACCATCAGGGCGTGCTGCACGGTCCGGCGGAGCTGGGTCATGGACACGGTCCCCGCGACGGGGGCGAGGTGCTGATCGACGAACCCCGCCCCCTCGACCGAGAGGGCCCGGGTGGCGTCGGCGATCTCGAACGCCCGGTACGGGGCGACCTGCCCGGCGGCGACCCGTTCCCACAGGCGGGGGAGCCGGTAGCGGGTCTCGAGGATCTGGCCGACCCACCGGGAGGCGGAGTCGATGGTGCGTCCGAGGGCGGCGGCGAGCTGGTAGAGCGCGAAGTCCTCCACCACGGGTGCCCCCACCCCGGCCAACGCCATCGCGGTGGGGCTGAACACCGCCTCTTCCTCGCACAAAGGCTCCGGGTCGTGGTCGGTGTGCTCCACCGCCCAGTCCACCACCGACACCACCAAGGCCAGGTCGGCGGCCTTCCTGGCCGCGTGGCGGGTCTTGACCGCGGCGAGCGCAGCCCGACCCGGGGGACAGGCGCCTTCGCGGGTGCGGGTCGACGGGTGCTGGACATGACCCCAGTCTACGCCGATTCGAACAGAATAGCGATAGTGATAGAGAGTCCGGAGGGATTCGTGGGCGGCCGGGTGCCCGGGTGTCCGGGTGACCGCTGGCGACGGGCGAGATCGACCTGGCACGTCGCATCCCTCGTTTCTTTGACCAGCGGGGGGCGGGGGTGGTCTCGACGAGCTCGACCAGCTGGGGTGGTCTCGACGAGGTCGACCAGTGAGGGCCGCTCGACCAGCGAGGGCCGCTCGACCAGCCGAGGTGGTCCCGAGCGGCGAGGCGGGTCAGGACTCCGGCGGGGTCCAGGAGGGGAGCATGACGCGGAACGTGCTGCCGACGCCCAGGGTCGAGTCGACCTCCACGGCGCCGCCGTGGCGCGCGACGGTGCGACGGACGATGGTCAGGCCCAGCCCGGTGCCGGGGCGGGCGGCGGCCGTGGGGTTGGAGGACCGGAAGAACTCCGTGAAGAGCAGGGCGCGGTCGGCCTCGGCGATGCCCAGGCCCTGGTCGGCGACCTCCAGCTCGGCGCCCTCGGTCCCGCTGCGGAGCCTGACCACGACCTCGGACCCGGGGTCGGAGTACTTCACGGCGTTGCCGACGAGGTTGTAGACCACGCGGGCGAGCTCGCGGTCGTCGCCGGCCGCGAGCACCGGTGGTTGGCCGGGCCGGTCCTCGAGCCGGAGTCGGACACCGCGGGTCGCAGCCTCGGCACCCAGCAGCTCCAGCACCTCCTCGGTCAGCTCGCCGAGGTCGACCGCGCGCGGCTGCAGGGGCCGACCGGGGTCGTCGGTGGCGGCGAGGTGGATCAGGTCGGTGGCCATCACCTGCAGCCTGGTCGCACCCCGGGCCACGGCGTCCAGCCCGCGGCGTACGTCGTCGCGGGCCTCGTCGTCGTCGCGCATGAGCTCGACGTGCCCGACGATCGCCGTGATCGGTGTCATCAGCTCGTGGGCGAGCGTGGTCACCAGCTCGTCCTTGTCACGCGCGAGCCGTCGTTCGCGGTCCAGCGTGCGGGCGTTGAGGATCGCGCGGCCGAGATCGGCGCCGATGTCGAGGGCGGTCTCCCGCTCGGCCTCCGTCCAGGTCGGCGCGCCCCGCGCCCGACCGATCGAGAGGTTGCCCACCACCTCGCTGGAGGCGCCGAGGGGCACGACCAGCAGCGACGCGAGCCCGTGCTCCTCCAGGAACGCGTCGTACTGGGCGCGCAGCGGGTGCTCGCCCACGACGTCCTCCGGCACCCGGATGGTCTGCTGCGCCGACCACGACTGGCGGGCCCAGCGCTCGGCCGCGCCGACCAGGTCCGGTCCGACCCCCGTGGGGGCGCTCGCCCCGTGGCCGTCGGCGTCGGCGAAGGCGTAGAGCGCGACCCGGGCGGCGGAGAAGCCCTCGGCGAGCAGCGGCGTGACCGTGTCGACGATGTCGGCCAGCGTGGGCTGTGCGGTCGCCTGGCGCACGAGTCGGCGGGCCGTCCGGGCCAGCCTGAGCCGCTCGTTCACCTCCTCCTGGGCGAGGGCCTCGACGACGGCCCGCTCGGCCTGGACCGCGTAGTGCTCGAGCATCTGGCGCTGCTCGGGCGAGGGGCGCCGCCCGTCGACCGGCAGGTCCATCGAGAGCAACCCGCGCAGCTCGCCGTCCTGGTCTCGCAGCAGGGCGACCAGCAGGTCGTCGGGGTGCCACGCGTCCTCGCCGCTCCGGGGCTCGAACGACGGCGTCCAGACCCAGTCGTCGATCTTGTCGGACTTCTCCTGCCCGGGCAGGAACCGCAGCCGACCCCACACCCGTGCCCCGGCGATCTCCTCGCGCAGCGCCGCGACGGGCATGACCTGGCCCCGCAGGGTGGCGGCCGCCTCCGGGGGACCGACGACCGAGAGCACCTCGAACTGCTCGCCCCGCCGGGCACTGATCGCGGCGACGCCGAAGCCGGCCAGGGCGGTGACCCCCTCGCCGATCAGGTCCAGGACGTGGTTCGACTGGCCGCGGCCCCCTGGCGGGGTCTGCGTCCCGGTCACCGTCCCTCCCTCGCTCGACTCGAGGAATCTACGCCGAGGAGGGCCGTCCGGCAGGCGAACGGACCAGCAGGGCGTCGAGCTCGATGACCCGCAGGCTCACCCGGTCGAAAGAGACCGGGTGCAGCCCCGCGAGCGCCCACCCGGCGGCGTCGTACGACGCGAGCTGCTCGGCCATCGTCGGCATCGACTCGTAGATCGGCACCAGCGAGAGCTCCGAGAGCACGGCCACGACGGGCCCGTCCGCGCCCGCGACCAGCCCACCCGCGCCCCGGAAGGCGGCCAGGTCGTAGCCCTGGGTGTCGAGCTTGAGCAGCACCCGCTCCGCGCCCGCCGCGACGTCGTCCCACATCCCGTCCAGGCGGCGTACGTCGACCCGCTCGCGGCGGGTGCGACCCATCACGCCCTTCCAGGCCAGGCCGAACTCGGAGGCCGGGAGCAGCGAGCCCAGCTCGGACTCCTCGTCGATGGCCAGCAGCTCGGCGGTGCCGTCCTCCTCGCCGAGCGCCACCGGCAGGACGTGCCAGTCGGCGTCGGCCGCGGCCGCCTCCTCCAGGTCCCGGCGCGGCCCCGCCGCGGGTTCCAGCGAGACCAGCCGGCCGGCGTACCCCAGGGCGCGCAGCGCGTGCCCGAACTGCCCCCGGTTGGCTCCCACGTCGACGACGCAGTCGACCGCGAGGGCCTCCAGCAGCCACCGCAGGTGGGCGTCCCGGGCCTCCTCGGCGAGGCGACGCTGGTGCAGGAGCGGGTCGGGCACGTCGGTCACCCGCCGAGTCCTACCACCGCCGTGCACCCGACCGCCCGGTCACCGGGCGGTCGCGGTCAGCTCGGCCAGCCGCACCGCGCCCCAGGCGGCGAGGTCGGCGGTCCCGGGGTCGGCCGCGGCGTCGGCGGGGACCAGCCCGCTGAGCAGGGCGGCCGGCCGGGTCAGCCAGGCCCAGGTGCGCCAGGGGTCGCCCCCGGCCGCCAGCAGCGGCGTGAGCAGCGGCACCAGGTCGGGGCGGGGCTCGCCCCCGGCGGTGAGCTGGAACCCCGGCACGAGGACCCCCGCCTCGACCGGCACCACGAGGAGCAGGTGGCGGGAGGCCAGCTTGTGCACGGCGAACCTGGTGGCCTCCACCGAGGCGCCGCGGAGCCGGGCCAGGGAGGCGTAGTCGTGGGTGGGGCTGGCCCGCAGCTCGGCCCGCAGCCGCGCCTGGCGGGCCAGCTGCAGCAGCGCGAGCGGTACGGCGTGCTCGGGCTCGCTGCCCTGGTGGTGTAGCAGGTCGTCGAGGGCCTCGAGCGCGTCCTCGCCGAGCGGCTCGCCGGTGCCGGGATCGGTCCAGTGGGCCCGCCCGGTGGGGTCGCGCTCCACGACGGGGAGGCCGGCGGCGGGCAGCTGGTCGGTCAGGCCGAGCCCGTCCAGCCAGTCCGCCAGTCGCTGCCCGCGGCTGTCCTCCGGTCCTCCCGGTGCGGCGGCGTCGGTCACGGGAGCAGCCTGCCAGGCTGCGGGGCGGGGGCGGCCGGGACCGGCTCCGCCCCGTCCGAGCCCGCGGTCCACCAGCCGGGCCACCGTCTCCACGGAGGTCGACGGCACCCACGTGAACCGGGGCGAGATCCGTCGACACCAACACCAACACCGACGCCCCCGCCGGAGACCGGCGGGGGCGTTGTGCGGACCGGGCGGACCCGGCCGGTGTGTGCTGGTGGGCAGGGGCGGGGTCGAACCGCCGACCTTCCACTTTTCAGGCGGACGCTCGTACCAACTGAGCTACCTGCCCCAGACGCCTCCGGAGCATACACGCGGCGGACCCCGGGGGCGGTGCCGGTACGGCGGGCCGCGTCCGGCCCGTCCGGGCGGGCCTGTGCCGCCCGTGGCTGTCATCCTGTGGCAGCAGGGAGCGGCACAGTGCCGCACCGCCACCGCCGCCGCACCACCGCCGCCGCACCACCACCGCCGCACCACCACCAGCCAGGAGGACTCACCCGTGCCCGAGCAGAGGCGCCCGATCTCGCTGACCGGCATCAAGCCGACCGGCGACCCCCACCTGGGCAACTACATCGGGGCGATCGCCCCCGCGCTCGACCTGGC
>Ga0325400_1005774_pt1 | contig 11702 bp, 11 predicted proteins | sample PopdelMetagenome_2_FD_205662 | JGI IMG/M metagenome (GOLD analysis project Ga0325400, IMG submission 205662) | Populus deltoides microbial communities from Bellville, Georgia, United States - Xylem-PdKOR-R1 | ecosystem: Host-associated > Plants > Phyllosphere > Stem > Wood/Secondary xylem...
AACAAAAATGTATTAAATTGAAAAGACAAAAATAAAAACATATCTTAGATATATAATTTTAAAATATTTTTTTATTATTTCAATACATGTATGAAGAAATGTTTTTTTTATCTCTATTATTTACATTTTATATCTCTGTTCCATCTCAACAACATCAAAAAAATATGTTTTTTATATATATATATTTTGTTATATCATGAGTATATAGTAAATTTTAAGAATGTAGTGATTGAATTAATTTCATACCCAGTGTATGCTCAATCATCTCTATACCTTATATTAAACATATATATTTAGCCACATCCCCACCCCAACCTCATTTCACAAAATATATAGCCTGCCACTAATATCTAATTATTAAAGAAAAAGAAAGAGAATTACCTAATTAATATCTAATTATTAAAGAAAAAGAAAGAGAATTACAAACACCATGGCATGGCGTGCATCATCAACCATTATAATTACTAGGACTACAGATATAATTAGAAAGCAAGAAGAAATTAAGAAAGAAATAAAAAGAAAAATGTACTTGAAAACAACAGGACGTAACCCTAGCAAAATATTAGTTACCATTACTTTGGCCTACCAGAAGCAGAACCATACATGTTGCCTTGATGAAGGGGATGGTGTCCCATCATCATCATACTTGACTGCATCCCACCATACACATTGCCCCCACTTCCACCGAACCCACCCCCAGAATCTCCACTATTGACGACAGCACCATCTCTTTGATCACCTTGCCTAACTGTTCCCATGGCAGCAGTCCTCTCTCCTTCCGTCTCCCTAAACTTTTGCAGATAAATCTTCAAGGGTTCAGCATAATCTTCAAAACCCAAAGTTGTCATGGCCCACAAAAGATCATCACCATTGACTGTCTTCCTCTTCTCTCTTTGACACTTATCTGATGCCTCTCCGGTGATGAAGCTAATGAACTCAGACACACACTCTTGCACGGTCTCCTTCCCATCCTTCGAGATCTTTGCATTAGCTGGTAAAGCTTTCTTCATGATCCTGCTAACATTGGCTATAGGCAAGAGCTTGTCCTGCTCCCTCGATGATGTCTCACTGTAGTTTGTATTGCTGTTGTTTTGCCCTCCAGACTCATTGTCTGAATCAGCCATGAAACCTAAAGACTCTTGGGCTTGACTTTCTTTAATATATGTATATATATATATAGATATTGATATTGATATTGATATTGATATTGTTTGTTTTGGACCGTGCATTTATTGATAAGTTTCTTACAGGTGGATGTTTGATTGGCCTGTGTATCAATCTGAGATGAAGGATATATATTGAAAAAGTTGACCTCTTGTTTATATAGTCGTTGTCCAGTCCAGACGTGTACAAGCAGTCTTGTGGTTTGATGATGGGGTTAAACAAATTTAATTTAATTAAGCAAATATAATGTCAGAGACCTAATTAAGAAAAGAAAGACACAACATATATACAATTTTATTAATTCCATAATCGACAACTCAACTCAACTCAACTCAGCTCAACTTTGTTTCAGTTTTAGTTTTATTAGATTGATATAAATACGGTGACACCAATTCTATCATCATTATTTTTTTATGCTGGATTTTCATCACTATTATTAAACTGCTAGATTTGGCCGAGTAATCACTAGCTCATGTTGAATTATTAAAAATTCAATTTAAAATTAATTTTGTTAAAAAAATTTCTCAACTCAATAATTTAAATTATTAAATGAAATTCATATAAGGTTTTTCTATTAATCTAAGTTAATATGGATAACATGTAATTCGGCTTCATGCTAGGTATAGATTGAAGTTAATAACTATACTTTTTTTTTTTATTTAATAAAGTGGAATTAATTACTACATGGACAGTAATTAATTAATTTTACCCGAAATTAGGTTGGGTGAAACAATTCTGTATTCGTCAACAACACTTGTTTCAAACTCTCACTCAAAAGGGGCTTAATATCATCACGCAACCATCTTGCTTTCACTCAAAATGATCAAGAATTGACCCAGCCAGCATTACTGACTCAGTTTCTCCAGACACCAGGCACTAAAATGGGGCTTAGTATCATCGCCCAACTTCCTTCATTCATGCACCTTGAAGACTTCTTTGCTCAAGCCCATATATATCCTGATCATGCAACTCTCATTCACTTCTCTATATGGAATATTGTTGTCAAGTCCTGGATCCGTTCTCTATAGCAAATTAATGTGGTAGCTTTATGTCATAATCATAATACTTACTTGATTCTTTTTTTATTATGGATTTGACAACTCTTAAGCTCAAGTCAAAATATTTGTAGAGAAAAAGTGCAATAAATATATAAAAAAACACTAAATTCTAAAAATAAAGTAATTTGTTCTTGTTTTGGTATAAAATACATCATCTATAAAAAAAATAGTTATTTATATATATTGAAAAATGAAAAATTAAGAATCTTTTACTTAGATGATTTAGCAGGTATTTATACCTCCTGAATCTTGTTTTGTAACTTGAATTAGGGGGTTAAAAAATCATTTCACTATAGTAATAATAATGAAGGATAAATATCGCTTTTATATGTATTAATGAGGGATAATATCCCTTACATAAACATTAATAAGAAATAAATATCACTGACACATGTAATAATAAGATAAAAATGTAGTGGCTTATGGAAAATTCTTGTACACCTACGGATGTAGATAGAGTATAGACTTGTTAAACAAGTCTTTTCTATTATATGTGATAAGTCAAGAAATACTTAACTCTCCAAGGATAGGATGCATAAGGTTCATTGAGACTTTGGATCCAGGCTAAAAAGTTCGTGTTCAATCAAACATCCTAAAAGATTTGGTGTTGGGCCTAGGTCACAATGTTTTGACCCAAAAGGGGCAGGGCAATATTTGAGACTTGGCCTAGGCTGCGATGCGGCCTAAAAGGTGTCAGGCTCGTTGGATTGAATAAAAAATTAATTCTAGTAATTACTAGAACAAATTTCTCACCATTAGCGGCCATAAAATCATAATTAAACCTAAATATTTTAACTTTAAACTTGATGTTTTTAGCTGAAAAAAATTATTCGGGTTTAAAGAAACTTTTCTTAAAAAAATAATAATCAGATCTGTGGGTTAGATTGAATAAAACAATGGACTAATAAAAAATAATTTTTTATGGGTTAAGTAATTATTTTATAATAGACTCAAATTCAAAATCAAAATAAGTTAACAAAAATCAAACCACACTCTGTGTTTAAGCTCAAGCCAAGTGCACATGTGTGAGTTAAACTCATATTACTTTATTAAAGCTGATTTGTAACCTTTCAACTTATTAAATTACAAGACAACCTTGTATTTTTTCTATGTAAGACATAATTATGTTTTGGGTTTTGCAACAAACATTATAATCAAAAGTTTTTTAGATTAATTTTTTATTTATATATAAATTATTTTAATTATATTAATGTTCTATATTAAATTACTTAATTTCCAATAAAATTTTAACTTTAAAAATGAGTAAAATCCACTTTAAATTTGACATACTCATTAACCATGCACGTTTTATTAAAACCAATTCCAACATTATCAATCCAGGTTATATATATGTCTGGATGAGTTTCGTGGATACCACATATCGCTTCAAAGGTGGTTTGCACAAACATGTCATTTGATATGTAAAAATACATATATTAAAAAATAAAATACAAAACAACTGGAAATAAATTCAAATTCTTGAGCAATCAAGTTCTATTTTATTCCAAATATATAGCTACAAGATGATTGCCTATCCAATATCGACAATATATAGCGCTCGATGCCTCTGTAGGTTGTGTACATGGGCCAGATGGAGTTATATACACCATTAATTTGCACTCATCACAAATTAATACGAGAATCCCTCTTAGATGTATATATAAACGTCGAACCATTTGACTGTATCCCCCCACGCAAAGTTGCAGTAAACACAATGTCTTGCCAGAAATATGACCACAAAAGTCAAACCGATAATCCCATGAAGGTATTAGTGTTTTGGCACCATCCTTCGATTTGCAATTAAAAATTATTTTGTATCACATAAAACCTCTTGCTTTGAAGTTGATTTTAATCATGATTTAACAATAGATATATATTTCTTTAAATACTCGTAAATTTTTCCAAAATTAACACAACCTGGGAAAAGGAATCCTAGCATTAATTATCCTTGTTTGTGTTAGTCTGTTGCTAAATATGCAAAAATGACAGCTCCTCCTGTTTTTCTTTTCTTTTCCTTCTCCTTTTCAGCTCAAATCATGGGTAGCATTATCTTATCATCTCAGACACTAAGGCATAGGCCTATAAGTAAGTTCAGCATATGCAATCCAAAACAATTAGAACACAAAAGAAATTACTTGGGGAAACATGATTTCTTTCAGTATTACACAATTCATGCTAGTAATATTATTATCTTTTTTATTGTTCACAATCTTGAGTGATGCTCTTGGTGTTTCTGGAAATCGTTAAAGAAGTTGGTATCCTCAACAACATGGACAGTAACTCTACCGTTCATCGCAAATCGAAGGATGATGATATTACTCCAGCCAAATCGTGTTTTTTCTGGAGGTCTTAAAGAGATTACTATCATCAACGACATTAACAGTACTGAGTTGATCGTTCATTGCAAATCCAAGGGTGCTGATCTTGGTGTCATAAAAGTCCTAACTTAATTCACAGTATTTTCAGTTCGAATCTTGCAATCAAGTTTTTGGTATGACGTTGTTTTTATTGCAGCTTTGCATGGGATAATACAGTCAAATGGTTTAATATTTATACATCTAAGGGGGATGATCTTATTTGTAATGAATATTGTATATAACTCCATCCAGCCCATGTAGAGAAACCTGCAGGTGCACCGAGTACTAGAAATTGTAAGAAATGGAATAATTAATGAACTGGTGATTATGTATCTTGAATAAAATATAGCTTGATTTCTGAGTGATTTGAATTTATTTCCAAGTGTTTTGCATTTTGTTTTTTTAATATATGTGTGTTTCATGATTTTAAGGGGATGTAATGTTTTTTCTCTGGATCAATAATTTTCGAGGAGGATAGGGAGATGGATAGTGTAGATAGGAATAGTTGGGGCAGGCTTTGAAAAGGGAGACAGAAGGAGAGAATTGCTTGTGTTTTCCTGCCAAGGTTACAACACTTACGAAACGTGTCTATGGCTCTATATATATGCTTAAAGATTTGGTAAACGGGTTTTTTTTTTCTGGGATTAATTAATATTTAAACTTTAACTTGTAAAAAAGAATACGTTATGACAAGAGTAGGCAACCAACCTCCATTAACGTCCCTTCCACCTTCTAACTTCTGCCATTGTACACTTGGTGAAACCATGGAGGTCAAGACCAACATGCCCTTCTATTTCATTTCAACCTCAGGCTTTTTTGTTCTCATTTTCTTTCTTTGGGTGTCAAGAGTCAACTTTCAACTTCTTCAATTGGTTAAGCAACATATATAGTTTACCAAAACGAAATAAATGATAAAAGGATGAATCTATTTAGAGTGAAATTATTGTGTTGAAAATGTGAACAAAAAAACTATATTATATATTTAGAGCCCACTTATATAAAATTTAATTTTAATATATGATGGTTGGATTTCAATGAATATAAAACAAATTATGATGATCAAGTATATTTTTATATTGAATTATGATAATGATAAATGTAAATTCGTTTTTTTTATATATTATTTTGATGGATTTATCTTTATCAAATTCTAAAATTTATATCTTATTATTAATTAAATCTAAATTCTAAAATAGAAAAAAAATTATTTTTATACTAGGTGGCATATGATAATTCGATTCTTAGGAATTGAGTAGAGAAATTTGTTGACCGTCCAAGTCAACCAATGAAGGGCAAAATTGTAGTAAGAAAGCAATCCAAGGGCAAATGAACCCAAGAGCACCTTATAAAACCACCCTCTCTCCCTTTAGAGTTTAGTGTCTCTTCGTGCCATCTTACCTTTGATAAAACAAGTAAGAAAATTTTGCTACAAACACAAAGAAGATGAGCTACTTTAGCGGCTGCAACAATCTTGTGACGATGATGAATTTCATAATTTCCACCATCTTCATCATCTTCACCATCACCCTTCAAGCATCAACAGCTAAAGCAGAGAACCCATTACAAGAATTTTCAAGTAGAGAAGAGTTGGTGCAATGGGCTGGTTATGGAGAGGAAAAGCTATCGACTGTGCTAGTCACAGGCACGGTTCTCTGTGAGGCTTGTTTGCATGGTGAAAATCAACTTCATGCATGGCCAATATCAGGTCTTTCCATGTTTCTTGATTTCCTTTTTGGCCTACTTTAATTTCTTGATTGCATGCACGCCCACTTATTATAAGTATTTCTTTCAACAAATTTGAACAAAAATCATTCCAAAAAAAAACTGGTCATCAACATATTGATGTGATCATCAAGTTCTGTCTAGACATATGATGAGATTTCTCCAGCTCTTTACCTCTTGTTATCTCTACAATTCTTGGACTTTTCTTTCCTTGTAATTACTTGAGTACAAGTAGTACGTATATTATCTAGGCTTAATTATATATTATAGCCTTAAATATTAGCTAGATTTGCACAAGGTTTTGGTACTGTTTTGGGGTTCCTTGTTAATCTTGCATTTAGTTTTTGAGCAATGATCTTTAATTGTTTGAGATTGGTCACTAGCTTTCAGCCTTTCATGGTAGAAATAACATAGTTTTCAGCCAAACTTGTTATCAAAGAAAAGAGAACTACTACGTACTAGAATTAGGGATTATGTCATGGTTTATATAGGTGAAGAGTCGCATTGGCCATGTTAAGGCAGCTGCAAAATGAAGCAAAATACAAAGAAATTGCTATCAAATCACAGCTTCTTTTTTTAACGTTTATTTTCACTTCCTATAAGCCCAAAAACCAAGGGTGAAACTACTAATTTAACATGTTAATTTTCTAGCCTATTTCATCGATCTCTCAAAAATTTGAATGCTCAAAGGGCAGGTAGTTTCCTCTTTAGGCGCGCACTTCCAAATCTTTACTTTTCGTGTAAGAGATTGTTAGTCTTCGAAGCATTCACTTTGGAATTTAATTTGTCCTTTATACGTACAAATCTAAGCAAACAGTTATATATATATATATATATATATATATATATATATATATATATATTGCTGTGTCTTCTTCTTGGCCCAGCAAATGAATGCCTGGAAACAAAGCTAAGATCCACCAACCTTGAATACGATGACCCAAGATCGGTTTGCTGTCACCTCAGCCAAACCCCGATTGATTGGGATGGGATTTGATGATCATTTTAATTCAATATTGATGAGGAAGATAGTATTAAAGAGAGAGATGGGGAAGCCCACGAAAACAGCAACATCTCACCATAAATTTGTGTTGGAAAATGCATTTCAGAATTCATTTTGACATTTAATCAATAAAGGTTGTGTTTAATAGTGTCATAAGATAGAAATGATAGATATATAGTTGAAAAGAAAGAGACATAAAATAAATCTGTTTTTTTAAATAATTTTAAAATAATTTTTTGTATTTTCAAAATATAAAATATAGAGGCACATAGTTTCTCTTCTCCAAAATCTTCTTTTATCCTTGGACAAATGACACCTAATAAATTCCACTTAAATGAAATGCTTCACCTAAATAATTCAACATGTCTTGATTTTAACCTGACTGGGAAGAGGTTTAGTGTTTGATGTACACAAAACTTGAAAGCAATAGCATGCATTGTTAAAAATTATATATGTTGAAATTCTTACAGGTGCTTTGGTGAACGTCGAATGCCACACCAGTACGAAGCGGAGCAAGAAAAGTTCTGCACAAGCTATCACAGATGAATATGGAGATTTCCTAATTGATCTACCTTCCCACCTCCATGGAATTCCCCACTTGGAAAGAATATGTTCAGTTAAGGTTCTAAGATTACCACAGAACTCGGTATGCAGACCAGCTCATGCCAGGAAACAGAAGGTACTGAAATTATCATCAGTCGGGAATGGCATCCGTAATTACAGTGCCGGGGAGATAAAATTCCTTCAAGTAACATCTAAGCCTTTACAAGCATGCAACGAGAGAGGAAGCAGCGATAAGCAGATTGCATGGTAGGTGGCCAGTTTATAAGAAGATTGGGATACAAGAACAAGACCTCACTTAGATGCATGGCGCTACAGTCACAGCATTGAGTATCATGGTTCAATACCTTTCTTTCTACCAGGTGTAAAATACACATGAGTGGCAACTGCATGTAAATAGCATGTAGATAAATAATGATATCTTGTAATGTAAAAAAGCTTGGAGTGATTATAATCATATAAACAAAATTGTCCATTAGAAATTTTCCCTTGATGCCATGGAAAAGTACGGTAACAATAAGAGAAACAAGGCTCCAGTTTGTACAGGTTTGGCAACCTTTATATGTAGTTATTGATACACAAAAACAAACATAGGAAGAACTGACAAAACACATTGTCTAGGAGCACCATTTCACCTTTAGGAAACCCTAAAATTGATTACTACTCAGGATTTACATTTTTCAGCTCACCTCCCGAAACTATATACTTTGCAACATCAGCGCAACATGCAAGTTTATCCGCTTTCTCCTCAGGGATTTCAATGGAAAATTCTTCCTCAAAAGCCATGACAAGCTCGACCCTGTCTAAACTGTCCAGGCACAAATCTTTTTGGAAATCAGCTGTCTCAGTAACCTGTTCAGAGGTCAAATGAAATCTACATTACTTTTTTGACCTATGTCCTTAGCAACGGACAGAGTGATTGCTGGTTGAAATTAAGAAGAAAATCTCTTTTTTTGACATAAAGTATCACCTAACCATCAGGTTAATATCACTATGTAAATTTAATCAAATGGAGAGTAAAGGTAAGACTTCCACTTCAAACAATCATAAAATGGACAAGAAACATAAAAAAACAAAGAAAATTTCAAGGGAGCCGTCAATTAGTTACCTTAGTGGCATCAATTTTATCAAACTTCTTAACCAGTCCAATGACTCGATCCATGATTTTATCAGGGCTGGTGCCTGCTGATGTACACATCTGCCGATGAAACTGCTTGAACACATTTCCCCTCTGAGCAAATAAAAATTGTTCAGCAGAACCCCTCAGCCTGATGTGGCTCAAGATGGAATTTCTTATGCTTTGCATTTCGACACAAGCTGAAAATCAACATAAGTCTTCCGAATCAGAATGTGCAAATCAAATCACATAAAATCAATGCCAACTGCCAAGACAGCATATATGCATGCGAATGACAACTGAACAACAACCAAATTTCAAAAACACACTTGTATAATCAATAGGGAACATTCTTTCAACAAACCAGAACTGTACGTAGCATCCTGGCTAGAAGGAGCAAAATTTTAATCAACTATATGCAAACCAGTAACATGTCTAGTGTGAAAAGAAGACGCTAAGGCCAGGATTTACAAATAAATACATGCATCCACAATTTAAAAGAAACCCCATAAAGTTTTTTGAGCTTTCAATGATTGTTCGTCATAATTCAGTAATTTGCACTACTAGCAAGAGCAAAATCATGTAGCTCTAAAACACACAAGTCTTACAAAAGGGAAACCTTCCCATTGTAGCCAAAAACTGAACAGAACAAAGGCCCAAGAGAGCAAAATCTGTCAAAATCATTCAAAGCTTACAACTTTCAGAAAAAGACATTATTCATAGATAAATGCATGATATCACATGCAAAATTGACCATGAAACCACAGTGGAAAGTTACACAAGAACAAATCTCATGCAAACATAATTCCTACATGTATTGATTCACACACTTTCTGGGTTTTTTCTTTTGTCAAATCTAAGTTTAAAAAAACACTTAACGTCAAAGCAACAAATTCTGACAAAATAATCTGTCAAGTACCCAGATTCAAGTAAAAGACATGGCTCATGAAATTAAAAAAGACAGACACTTTAACGAGTAAGAAGAACATGGTAACTACCAGTAATTTTAAAAAGAAGAGACAAAGCAGGAACTGCTTACTCACGAGATTTTGTGCCCGCGGATACTGGCTTTTGAGTTAAAATAATAGTTGTTCAGGTGTTTGATTTATCGCCGCAATGAAGCCCCCCCTGTTGAATGGAAGCAAGAGCCTTGTCAATAAGTATCGCTTCACGGGTGGTGCTCATATGAACGCAGAAAATATTAAATGACTGTTACTATGTTACTAAGTTGTAAGATTGGAGATATGGGTGTTATTGTTTTTTAAATTATTTTTTATTTTAAATTATATTAAAATAATATTTTTTATTTTTAAAAAATTATTTTTAAAATTAGTGTATTAAAATAATTCAAAACATATTAAAAAATTAATTTTTAATAAAAAAATATTTTAATTTTTTTAAAACGCGAGTTAGTCTGTATTTTCAAACACTCTCTTCTGGTATAAAATTGCGATAGCAATTTCCTTGTTGTTTAAAGTATTTTTTTATTTAGAAATATTTTTTTAAAAAATTATTTTTTTATTTTTAAAAAATTATTTTTATATTAGCACATCAAAATAATTTAAAAATAAAAAAATATATTTTTAATAAAAAAAATTTAAAATTTTTAGAAACTAAGTAGACACTAATCCTGTTAAAGATTCAGTTATGGTTAAGAAACAATTCAAATAAAACTTAGCTTTGACTAGAATTTAGATTTGTTTTAGTAAAATAGTAAATGGTATTTAAAAATAATAATTAAAATAATTATTTATTTTTTTATTTTTAGTATATCAAAATTATATAAAAAAACAAACAAACATTAATTTAATAATTTTTAAAAACAAACATATATTTAAAAATATCTAAAAATAAAAATTATTGTATTTTCAAACAGGTAAAAGTGTGTTTAATGTTATGTTAAAAGGTTTTTTTTTTTTACTTAAAATATATTAAAATAATATTTATTTTTTATTTTTAAAATCATAAAAAAATAATTAATTTTATTTTTAAAAAACAAAAACACATTAACAACATCGCTTCAAAATATACCTTAAGCGCGCCTTTGAAAACATGGTGTCCTCGTTTTCAAAATTCACCTAAATAAGCGTGAATTTACGATCTCATTGCATTAGTAAATTAATTTTTGGTGCCTTTTGATTTTCTCGTCAGATTAAATTCATCTTTCAGTCCTATCAAAACATTAAAATTAAATTAAAAAATATTAAAATTAATCCATTACCTATAATCTAAATGGTGTGGATTTTAACTGTTTACTTTTTACTGTTTATCTCCTCATATATTATTTAATTTGATCCTTAATTTTTTTTAGACAATTTAGTCTTAATTAAAAAGTAATTCATTTTGAATTCTTATGAAATGATAGAATTAGAAGAGGAGGGATAAAAAAAAATATATGGCAAATATGGCCATGCTATAAGTTTTGAAAAAAATACAATTTGGTTCCTCAACTTAAAAATCATGTAAATTATACAATTTTGATCCATTGATATTTTTCTAATTCTATTTTAGTATAAAATTTTATTTTTATCATTTTTTTATCCTTGGTTAAGAGAGGAGAGAGAGATAACCAAATTCCAGTAGTAGAAAGAGAAACATGTCATTGACATCGATTTAGGCCGCCAAAATAAACGATAATTGTGTCAAATTGTTCCATTTGATGAGAGGAGTTTATATTAAGTGTTTTTGTACCTTAAAAGTTTATGAAAAAACAGATCTTA
>Ga0325400_1005775_pt1 | contig 11701 bp, 5 predicted proteins | sample PopdelMetagenome_2_FD_205662 | JGI IMG/M metagenome (GOLD analysis project Ga0325400, IMG submission 205662) | Populus deltoides microbial communities from Bellville, Georgia, United States - Xylem-PdKOR-R1 | ecosystem: Host-associated > Plants > Phyllosphere > Stem > Wood/Secondary xylem...
GAGCAAAGACTATTTCTTCAAGAAGTTAAAGAGAGAGAAAAAAGATATATTATGAGATTGCTTGTCTATTTCCACAATGATGTAAGCAATCAACTTTTTCTTTAAGGAATTGAAGAGAGAAAAAAAAACATTCATTATAAGATTACTCATCTATTTCCATGATGTGAGCAATTGACCTTTTTTTTAGGGATTTGTTGAAAAGGAATTTATCTTAACAATTTATACCAGGTTCAACTAGCTTTAGTCAATCTAAGGCATATACTTCCCCTTATTGTCAGCATATCTGCATTTAAAAAAAAATTCTTTGCTAATTGTTAGATGATGACATCTTATAGTGCATAAAACAATACCATTTACTTGGTCTTTCAAATGAATATAATTTCAAAAATGAAGACCTTCCAAATAAGAGTCACCTCGATCCTATCAAAATGACATTTGTAGAGTTCAAATACATATATTGGGTATACTTACAGGTTTCTTTATTTGTTTTAGTGTCAGCAACTTGTTAACTGTGAGACAAAGGAAAAAAACTTAAAGAAACAAAATAATTTTAAAAAATATATATATACAAGGACATTATCTACAAAAATCATGGCATGTTGCATACATTAATAAATTTGCTAAAAAACTCAACCTAGAACCATCCAAAGGTTTTGAAAAAAGGTCAGCTAATTGATGTTCGGTCTTAACATGTTCTAATGTCTTAATTTTTTATTTAACCAAGTCTCGAATGAAATGATGTTTATGTCAACATGATTGATTCGTGAATGCTATATAGGATTCTAAAAGATACTAATGACACTAGAATTATCACAAAAAACAGTTATAGTATCTTAAGTTAAACCATAATCTTGTAAAAAATTTTTCATCCAAAGAAGTTGTGTGTAACAACTGCAGCAGCAATATATTTGGCTTCAGTAGTAGATAAAGAAATTGAATTTTGTTTCTTGCTTATCCATACTGCCAAATTTCCACCAACATAAAAACAACCTTCTGTTGTGCTTTTTCTGAGTAACCTACCAAACTCAAATTCGAGTCTTTTGAATACCAAATATCATAATCAAATGTGGCACTTAAGTATTTCAAGATTCTCTTGATTGCAGTAAGGTGTGATTCTTTTGAATTAGACTGAAATCTAGCACACATACCAACACTAAAAGCAATATCAAGTCTTGTTATAGTTATGTAGACCAAACTTCTTATCATGCTTCTATAAAGTATGAAACCAACACACTTACATGTAGGGTCTAAACTGATCCTGATAAAAGTGCTCATGAGGGTTTGAGCACGTCTCTTACCTTTCATACCAAACTTCTTCACTATATCTTATGCATACTTTGACTGGGAAATAAAAATTGTATTATCATATTGTTTAACTTGTATGCTAAGAAAAAAGTTTAACTCACCAATCATACTCATCTTAAATTCAGATTTCATCTCGTTAGCAAACTCATGATAAAGTGAATCATAACTAGCTGTAAACACAATACTATCAACCACTACCAGAAAATTGATAAATACAAACGGAAATACCGGCGGAATATTTTCGTCGGTAAATTTTCGAGGGATTTTACCGACGAAAATATTCCCTCGGTATATACCAACAGAATTACCGTGAGAAAAAATTTAAAACAAAGCAAAAAAAAAAGATGACGTGTCATTTTTACCAACGTAAAAAAAAAATCTCTAGTGGAAGTTTGTCACTTTGAAATGAAAAAATATTAATATTCAATTATCTGTCGGTAAATCCGTCGATAACGCATCCCAATAACAAGCTTGAATCCCTTTATTTCACAAGAGACAGACTCATTTCTTCTCCTTATTATTCTTCTTCTTCTTGTTCTTCTACTTCTTCTTCTTCTTCTTCTTCTTCTTCTTCTTCTTCACTATATGTAAAAAACATCAATATATATTTCTTTCTCTTCTTTTCTCTCCTCATCTCCTTCTCTTTTCCTCCATGCTTGGGTATGTCTTCTTCTTCTTCTTTCTTCTTTTATCCTCTTAGTTTTTTTTTAATTAATATGCTTAACGAAATTTTTTCTTTCTCCTTAGCTTCACTTGCAACTACATTAAGGTAAGATTTTTCTTTTTTCTTCTTTTTTCATGATTTTTTTCACTATATTTGTTTTTTATTCTATTTTTAATTGTTTTTGTTCTTAATAATTGTATAAATGTTGTTATGAGATTTTTTTGTCATATGAGATCAATTTTTAGTTGATTTATTTATAGGATTTTTAAATTTTTAGCAATTGCAACTTTATTTTTTTTCATATAAATTTTTTTAGTTGAATTTATTTTTTTGTTTTATTTATTTGATGCAAATTTGTTTGAGTTGATTTTCTTATTCTTTTTTCCAAGCATTTTTTAGTATATATTATACAGTGTTAATTTATGCTAATTTAATTATTTTATAATTTTATAAAATAATTTTTTTAAAATGTTTTTAAATAATTACCGATGGAATTTTCGACGGAAATTCCATCAGTAATTCCGTCGGTAATAAAAAAATATTATTACCGAGGGATATACCGACGAAATGGAGCCGATAAATTTATTTTTTATTACCAACGAATTTACCGATAGAAAAAAAATTACTGACGAAAGATTCACCGTCGGAGCATTGTCGTCGGTGATTCCGTCGGTAAATTAATTACTGACGGAATATGTGTCTTACACCGACGAAAAAATTCCGTCGGTAAAACTCTTAAATCTTGTAGTGAACATAAATATGAACAATGAGTGTTTCCTTACCTGTTTTTCTTATAAAGAGTGTTTTGTCAGCATGACCTCTTTGAAAATAATTATCTGATAAGTATTTTATTAACCATTCATACCAAGCTTGCCTTGCTTATTTTAAACCACAAAATTAAAGGCTTTTTTCAATCTGTACACATGATCAAGAAACAAATGATTAGTGAGACATTTAGCTTGTTCTACATATACTTATTTTTGTGTAATCTCATTCAGGAAAGCACTCTTTACATCCATTTGGTATAGTTTGAAGTCCTAGTGACAAGCAGTATACAAACAGAATCAAACGAGTTACCGGTGCAAATGTTTCATAAAAAATAATTCCTTTAACTTGTGATATCCTTATGCCACCAATCTTGATTTTTTTCTAATCATTGTTCCATGCTTATCTGATTTGTTCTTGAAGATCCTCTCATACATCATTTTTAGTGAACTAATTCAGTTTCTCATGCATAACATTGATCTAACTTTCATCTTGTAGAGCTTTGTTAACCTTTTTAGGTTTAACTTGTGATAAGTAACACACATATGAGACTTGATTAATAATTTTTTTCTCAATCTTATACCTTCATCTAATTTTCTAATGATGTTCTTCTTAGGGTGATTGTGCTTTATCCTTGAGGAAGGTTCTTTTTACTAAGACTGTTCAAACCTTTACATAAAACTTCCTTCTTTATAGTGTTCATCATGTTCAGATGGGGTTTTTTTCTATTGCTTCAAATATGTCATCAAGGTTGTTCCAAGCAGATTTCTTCAGATTGTCATCAATGACCACATTGATTGTTTCCATGACAGTTTGAGCTTGTAGATTATAGACTTTATAAGCTTTAATGTGTGATGAATATCCAAGAAAAATTCATTCATCTATTTTGCTATCAAACTTATATAAGTCTTCTCAATCTCTCAAGATGTAGCAAGAACTTCCAAATAATATAAAGTATTTGACCGTGGGCTTTTTGTAATTCCACAACTCATAAGGGTGATTTTTGTACCTGGTCTAAATACAACACTATTTAAAATGTGGACAGTTGTGTTGACAAGAAGTGCATTTCAATTTTCTTACCATTTAGCATTGTTCAAGTCATTTGTTGTATAGATTTATTATTCCTCTTAACAACACCATTTTGTTAAGGAGTGATTGAAGTAGAAAATTCTTGATGTATACCCTGTTCATCACAAAAATATAAAAAATTCGTATTTTCAAATTCTTTCATATGATCACTACAAATTCTAGAGATAAAAAGATCTTTTTTTATTTGTAATTTTTTGAACAGTTTCCCTACAAGATCAAAAGATTCAAATTTATCTCTTAATAGTATAGCCTAAGTATATCTTGAATAATCATCTATAATGATCATGATATACTTCTTTTCACCAATACTCTCAGTTTAAGTTGGACCCATTAGATTCATGTGTAATAATTTAAGTGGTCTTGATGTCAAAATGTCAGCAGTCTTTTTATGTTTAGCTTTACTTTGTTTTTTTTTTTTGACATGCTCCACAAACCATTGTCTTGACTGTTTGCATATTTGGTAAACCTCGTACTGTTTTTTTTAGAAATTTTTAACAAATCTCTAAAATTCATATGACCAAGGCATTGATGCCAAAGATCAAGATCATATAGTGTTACCTTGTGACATCCCAAAACAGTCAAGGTAGAAATTCCATAACAATTGTTCGAGGTTGGTACCTTTCAGGATCCACTTGCCAGCACAATTATAGATGTTGCATTCATCCTTTGAAAACTACACACTATAATTCTCATCACAAAACTGGCTTATGGTTAGTGGGTTAGCTTTAAGGCCATTCACAAACAAAAAATTATGAAAAATAGGTAAACTAGGAATTTCAACATTTCTTTTACCTTTAATGGTAGTTATGCTTTCATCTCCAAAGGTCATTGAACCACCATTCATGAATTCAAATTTTTTAAATTGACATTTATCTCATGACATATGTCTAGAACAACCACTATCTAAATACCATAAAATTTTATTCATAGTTTTTAGTGCACCATATACTACTAAACATATTTTCTTTTTCTTAAATAAAATTGAATTTTCATTTTTATTTTGTTAGAACAAACAGTTTCATTAGATTTCTCACAACCAATTGACTTATCCATTTTTCTTTTTATAGCACATAATTTATTTAAGACTAAGTCAGCTTTGTACTCTAAATTTTGATTTTTACTAATGAAATAGTTTTTTTTACATGTCCTTCAATTCCACAATGCTGACTGGTAGGGATAAACTTACCTTTCAACTTACTTTTTTGGATGTTTGATTTGTCTTCTGGCATGAAAGGTTCCTTACCCTTTACAAAGGTAATCCCTTTAGAGGAGAAAGATACAGACATATTGTTAATGGAGTTTCCATATGTCATGTATCCTAATCATGTACGATCAGTACTTACCCTTTGAGTTTTCAACAGTTCATCAAGTTTCTATGTTGCTGATAGTTCTTGTGATTGTTTGTATATAGTTAGCTCATTTTTAAGTGCTTTGACTTTCCTAAAAGATCTAGATATGTCTACTTCTGACAGCTTTAAGGCTTCTACCAGATTGTTCTTCGCATTCTCCACATCTATTAGTTTATTGAATAATTTCTTATTCAATTTCTTGACTTTCACTACTTCTTCATACAAGTTGTCATAAGCTTTTTACAAGCTTAGTTCATAATCGGCAATAACAAAAGTAATATTTGAATCACTATAATTACTAATAGTCTAATTTGTATCAGAATCATACTATTTGTCAGTAAATCTTTTAACAGTGTTAGAAAGAGTAAAAAAAGCATATTCATTATCAGATGATGAATTAGAATTTTCAGAGTCAAATTCATCACTTAAGGTGACATTAAGAGCTTTTCCTTGATTTCTTTTGAAATTATGACATTCACTTCTCAAATGATCATATCCTGAACATTAAAAACACTCAACTCTTTCCCTAGATTCAGTCTTAATTTTACTTTCATTTTCCCATTCATTTCTTTTGACAAAATCATTTATCCTTTTTCCTTTATCAATTTTCTTCTTCTTGAACATGAATTTTCTAAATTTATTAACTATAAGAGTTATATCTTCATTATTAAGATCACCATCAGAAGAGTAGTCATGTTTTCTCTTAGAAGATTTAAGTGCAATGGACTTACCTTTCATTTGATAAGACAATGTAGATTCATATATTTGTAAGAAACTTACTAGTTCTTTAACACGTATGGTATTAAGATCCTTACTTTCTTCAATAGCTATTACCTTTGGCCAAAATCTTTCAGGTAAGAATCTTAGAATCTTCCTTACAATTCATGTGTCCTTCACTTTATCTCTTAGATTCAACCTGGAATTCACAATATTATTAAGTTTAGCATAAAACTCATCAAAAGATTAATCTTTCAACATTCTAATTTCCTCAAACTTTAGGGTTAACATTTGTAATTTTGATTTTTTTCACTAATTTAGTTCCCTCGTGAGCAACTTTAAGAATATCTCAAGCTTCTTTAGTTATTTTACATTCAAGCCTTTGTTATTCCAATTACAATTAGCAACATCATCTCTATTTCATTCTGTAAAAAGAGTTTTAGGTTTGATCCACCTTTGCTTTAATGAGTGTCATATTTTCTCATCTAGTGATTTGAGAAAAGCTTTTATTCTAACCTTCTAGTAGGCATAGTTCTCACCATTAAATTATGGTGGTGAATTTAGTGTTGACATCTTCAATCAGGAAAAATAGATCTCACTCCTATAGAGTGAACTTGCTTTGATACCACTTAAAAGATTGTTTTCTTGTTTACCACTTGTTAATAGATAATCTGATAACACTTTGCAAACATTGATCAGTAACCAAATAAACAAAGAATACAGAAAACTTAAATGCACAAGGTATTTGGTTATGAAGAGAAAACATTTTGAAGAATTCATCAAAAGATAAATAATAATAATAATACCCTCTGGAGTAGCCAAACCCAAGATAGACAATTGTTTCACTAATTTGAACAATTACAAGAGGAGTATCTCTAAACAAAACTCTTTATGTCTATACTACCTTACCTAATGAGACAGTGAACCATGTTATGTTTCCTACCGCATTAGCTTTCCAGTACATCTAACGATCTTCAAACTGTTGTCATCCTAACTGGAATCTCTAATTGCTAACAGTTCATACAGGAACTCTTCTTAGGAGTATGCAAGCTCTCTAACTCTTCAAGGTTCAATTCTCCTTGAGAATTTCCTACACACTCCTCATGTGTTAAGAGTATGTGCTATAAAACTCTATGTAAACTTCTTAGTTGGTTGACATACTTGCTTCAATGTAATTGATGCTTTTACATTATGAAACTCTCCTCTAAAGCACACAATGCTCTCCTTTCTTTAGACTTAACATGCCTTATATACATGTATTATGTGATAAGGATAAGGATAATCATAAAATTTTCTAGTCTGTCATGTTGGTAACATACTATTAACATGTTCTACAAAAGCACTGATAAAGTTATTTTTAGATAATTATTTCTACTTTATTTTAACTTATCTCTTAATTAATCTAAACTAATCAGATAATTATAAAGAAGATAATGCTAACTAATCTTGATAAACTTTTATCTTAGCCAAATTATCTTTTTAACAATCATAAAAAGATATTCACTAATCTAAGCCAACAAAATGACATTAACAGAATAGATACTATTTTATTAAAATATACATGGTCTACAAATAAGGCTTCACCAAATTAGATGAAGTCGAAGAGAAATTAAGAAAATATTATTTAAACATAACCTCTTGGATTGAGCTTCACACTCTCATGCTAAAACATTTAAGTCTTAAGTTGTTGGCGGTGCTCTACCCAAGTCATTAAATGAACAAGATCTCTCTCATTGTTATACATTTCAACTTAACACTTTCATGAAACATGGACCACACTCATCCCCGTATCCATATAGAGTTAATGATAAATAGCCACTAACTAATATAACCTAATGAATTTAGCCTCATCATCTCGTTGTCAAAACAAAACCTTAATCCTATAATTTTTGGTGGTGTTCATCTCAAGTTTTTACATATACAAGATCTTTTTTATTCTTATCTGAAATGAGATTGAGGCATCACATAACCATCTTCGTATCATCAAATAACCATCTTCCTATCATCAAAGCATGCTTTGACGGAGTCATAAAAAAAAAACCAAGGCCACATATCAAGTGAGGGTACTACCACTCGTTCATCAAAACTAAAAATTTTGCTCGAACGACGTTTGAGAAAAACTTTTAGTTTTGATGAATGAGTGGTAGTACCCTCCTTTATATATATATATATATATATATATATATATATATATATATGTTGAACATAAATCTACTTGATTAAAGGTGTGATGAACGAATGTCATTACCATAAAGTTATTGCAATTTGGCCATTTTTATTTAAAATTTATAGGCAATATGATAATTATTTATTGGAGTCGGCACTGAAAGTAATTATTCGTAATTTCTAGTCCTGGTGAAGCTAATTTAACTGGTTGTGCTTGATGGTCACTAACATAATGTATAAATTTTTGCGAAGATATTTTTTATTTAGTCTGTACTGTTTGATAGAGCTTGAACCAAAGTTTCACATCTAAACTATTTTTAGGTCTATTTAGCATCTCCAATAGTTATGAGATATCATGCTCTTGCAGATTTTGAAATTCTGTTTGGCACAATTTTCATATGTAATCAACCAATCAATTAGTTAAGTGTTTTTTTTTAGTATAGTTGGATAATATATATAATATGAAGATCCATTAAGTTTTTTAGGGTTTTTTTTAGTATAGTTGGATAATATGATATATGTTTTCCCGACAATTTTTTTTTTTTCATAAAAAAGCACAATTCTACCAAGACTTGGAATTATTTACTTAAGTAGTTGTGGAAAGGAATGTGGACTTTTTACTAGAATATAGTGAATTCTTTCAAATGTATTTATTTATTTCAGTTTCTTTAGTAGGAAGAGCATGATTCCAACTGGGATTTTTATTGAACCACAAGACATCGATTCACAGGAGCACACACCGTCCTCCTCTGTTGACCAGGTGCCTACCAAGTATCCTTTCTACACTGCAGAGACGAAATGTTTGATTCATGTACACTGTTTTCGATAGAATAGCAAGCATTTGTATTTCTTGAGGTATATCTCTCATACTCTATACATTTTTTCCCTTTTAATATAATTACTTTTATCTAAAAAACAAATCAGGGATAAATTGATTTCTTAAATCCCGGTATGTGAATGAAGATGAGAAGACATTGAATTAACATTTTAGATTATGCCAAGGAATTGCATCTCTGTATGAGATGCTAAGTTCCAGTAGACATGCCTTAGAGACGAGTAAGGGGTTATTGCAATCTTTAGTTCATGACTTCTGGACCCCAAAGCACTGTTTCTTTAGTTTTTGCTAACTATGTCTATAGGCCATGCTTTCTCTCCAATGATGCTATGGAGAATTTTGCACTCTGTCAGAGCACAACATGTGCTTCTTTTTTTTTCTTGTTGACCAAAGAAAAAAACTTAGAGACGATTTGGAAACCGTGTTTCCTTAAATTTAAAAAAATATATTTTTTAAATTATTTTTTTATATTTTTAGATCGTTTTAATGTGCTGATTTTAAAAATAAAATTTTAAAAATAAAAAAAATATTATTTTAATAAATTTCTAAACAAAAAAACACTTTAAACCACAACCGTTAATGTTTCCACAATCTTAGAGACTAGTACTTGATGGAACCACGAGTATTCTTTTGTTATATATATATATATATATATTAAAAAGAAAAGGATTATTGACCTCTAGCGCAGGATCTAGATCATGCAGAAAAATTAGGAATGTAGCCTGAACCTGAATACAGAAACCTTTTTCTCTTTATTGGAACACAGCCTCATGTACAACAGTTCTAACTGTACAATAAGGTGCTCGCAAAGACAAATTTCTATAAAATTGTAGCCCATGTTGTGTCGGGTGAGTAACACATCAATTATTGGCATCAACTTGTAGGAAAATTCTATCTGTCTGTAAAACCATAGGTTTGCTATTCAGTTTTGATACAAATTAATTAGAGTTCCATGTCACAAGAGACCAAAGATCCTTGGTGCAAATACGCGTAAAACCAATTGGGGACAAATTTTGGTATTGACATGTCATGGTTTGTTGAATCTACATGATGAATCCAAAGGAAAAAAAAAACGGATCCCACAAAATTAAATACTTACTTAAAATCTCATTGATGTTGCCGATTCATTAAGTGAATGATTGGAGAGGAGAAGCTTTTTTTTTATTTTTTTGTTTTTTTTTGTTCTTAGGAGGTCACATATTGAGAGGGAGGAGAAGGCAGATAGATGCATTGCACTCAGCAAAAATAAGAGACAACGGAAGACAGCTTAAATGGGACATGGTATGCCCAAAAGAGGATAGGCAATGTGGGTTCTTCGCCATCTCAAATATGATAAGAGCTCTCATGCAATATGAACCCTAAAGCTACTATTGCTATATCCTCTCCACTCAAATATCTCTCCTTCTTAATCTTAAACATGTAATTTAACTAAGCAGTTTCTGAAATTACTCTTCAGAAATTATTAGTTCGAGTACCATAAATCTTAAAATTATTAGAAGTTTATTCAATTATTAATTTCAAGATATCAAAGAAATTAATCAAGATATACATAAACTAATCAACACTCACCAGACATTCATGATTACAATATATATATATATATATATATATATATATATATATATATATATATATATATATATATATATCCTTCTTTGACCCCCTTTTGACCGAGCTTTTTGCTTGTCAATTGGAGCATGCATGAACAAGGGGTGGGTAGGGAACTCAAATGGGTCCCTTGATAACCAAATGGATAGTGCCATGTACTCGCAATCTAGATCGAGGGTCACATATTAGGTGAGGTTGGAGAGAGAACCAGCAGCTAATATGGGCAAGTTCAGGGATCCAAACACAGTGGGCTCAATATCCTCGAGGCTTTCGAAGTGGAAGAGGTTGTTAGCAAGTCAGGGGTCAATTAATTTTGTAATATCACTGAGTCACCAGTCACTGCTTTTGCAAAATCATGTAGACATTCATGCATTTTACAAATCCTGAAGCTTATGCACTAAGCACACTCAATGTTTGATTAGAAGTTAGAGCATAACTTGGAGGAACAGGAAAAAAAAAAGAAAAAAAAAAAGAATACACTATAGAAGCAAGCATGCTCATGTCATCAGGATAGTAGCTAGCACCTCCACTGCTGCTGCTTCCTTGGAATAGAAAATCTAAGAAAGAGGGAGGCTTTTATTAAATGATTTTTTGGTCCTTGTATTTTATATTAAATAAAATTTATTTCTTGAATGAGTTTTTTTAATTAAGTTCTTACATATCAAATTATAAAAGTTATAAACTTAATCAAAATTAGTCTCATGTTTTAATTAATAGTTTTGATTGTCAGGTAAGGATGCAGTAAATTAATGGGTAAATCCATTTTAAAAATAAAATTTTTATTCCTATAATATGATATATCTATTATTGGAATTTTCTTTCTTTTTTATTTTTAATTTATTGTCTTTATTTTAACCTAATAAAAAACATAAAAAAAATAAAAGAATGAATTGGTCACTTGACTGCTAAACCAAGGATACATGATATTATAGCAAATAAAAACTTTATTAAAATAATAAATAAAGTAAAAACTAGTTCAATAAACTAATGACAAAAATATAACATATATTATTGATATTAAAACTAAAGATTTAGAGAAATATTTTAAATATAAAATAAAGGACATATGAAAGCATTACCTTGAAAAATCGGATGGAGCATCGCTCAAATTTTATACTCCTACTGTTTTTTGTTTTGAAATTAACTCCAAACAATTTTGAAAATGTGAAACTAAATAATGCTATGTTCACTGATTAATATTTA
>Ga0325400_1005779_pt1 | contig 11699 bp, 6 predicted proteins | sample PopdelMetagenome_2_FD_205662 | JGI IMG/M metagenome (GOLD analysis project Ga0325400, IMG submission 205662) | Populus deltoides microbial communities from Bellville, Georgia, United States - Xylem-PdKOR-R1 | ecosystem: Host-associated > Plants > Phyllosphere > Stem > Wood/Secondary xylem...
AAGAGTCGTGTATGAGAGAACCTTTGTTGAAAATGTCGTGCAAACTCCTTTAAAACATTACTGTCCTCGAGAGACTGACTAGGACTAGACATCAACTTTATCACGGAGACTTCTGGATTTATTACTGTCAAGACATCAGTTTACATCGTGGAGACTTCTGTCGAGGAGGAGATTGTAGACACAGCGATCCATGTTAAGGCGAGGGCCAAATAATCACTACACTAGATGCCATTATTTTTTATTTCTTCACTCATTTTCAATGAAATTATTTTACTTTTTCTAAAAGATTGAAAATGATATATTTTATGCAAGATTTTTATGAAATTATTACCGTAGTGGCAATAAAGTTGGAAGTTCTTTGTCAACATTAAACGCCACCAAGGTGGTGGTCATCAACCACCCACGAGACAGCCTGATGTTCGGTCGTGGTCATGAAATTAATTTCGCCGTTCCAAGGACAATTTATAATGAACGTAGGTGGTATTTTTCACATTTTTCATGAATCTTGTCTTCTATCAACAGGCATCAATAATAGCGTTTGGTATTATTTATACACGCAAATCTAAAATTAAAAAGAAATATATTTCTCTTCTTGAAAACACTATTCATCACTCACAAGTTATTATGAATTCACATTAATATTTTTTTCTTTATTTTTTTTTCAATTTAGTCTATTTACATTATTTTTTAAAAAATTTAATTTTATAATTTATTTTGATTTGATTTATATTGGGTTATCGCAGTCACAAAAAAAATCCTAAAATTTTAGTTAATACTTGATTTTATATATATATAAACAATCTTGTTGTTTACAAAAGATTTAGAGTTTGGGAAATCAAAATTAAAAAAGAAGAAGAACAACAACAACAATGCTTTTTTCTTTTAAAAAATAGTTTCATCGCCTTCTAGGCTAAAATATATCAAAAAATCATTTTCAGTCCATTTAGTTCTACAATTATATGTTTTGGTATAAAACTTATTTTGTTAACATTTCAGTCTCTAAGCTTGAAGGAGAGTGAAAGAGGTTGATTCTAATGAAAAAAATAGATAAGTTTGGTGTCAAAGTGTTTCTGTAGACAAGATGAATGTGATTGAGGTGTTTTTGGGCATTTCATGTTGATGAAAAAAATAGATTACAGTTGAAAGATGTTTTTTTTCCTAAATTGATTTTTTTAACCAAATTTGAATTTTTTTTTGGTTATGGTATTCTAATTTTTATTTTTTGGGTTTATGGTTAAAAAAATTCGCTCCTTGAAAAACACATTAGCAACGCTATGATATTGTTTCACATATAAAAAAGTTTTTAGTTTGACCCGTAATGCAGTATAGGTTAATGATAGAGTTAATATCTATATTTAACTCATTATCTATGAGTATAGATTTTAAATACTGTAATTTGACCCCATTAGTTTTGAGTTTCCTTTCAGGTACTTATTACCGTAATTGATGTAAATCTCATGATCAAGTGATCATACAACTCACAACAAAAATAATAACTTCCTTAAGAAAGCTAAATAATCAGGTTTAGTTGAACCTTGACCCAGATTTAACCTGTAACTAAGAACTAAAATATAAGTATCCCAAATATTAATTAAAACAACAAATAAACCTTAATAAATATTCAAATTAATACAAGTAGCTCCAAAACCATATCTCTTTGCATTGGATCCCTTATACACGAATTTGAAACTTGTACAAAAAAGAGTATCCCTTTGTACCACCATTAATCTTTTTTTCTTGCTTGAAAGATGTTGTCTTGGATGCTGAAGTTTCTTCCTTTATTTAATCAAAAGTATGCTTTAAAAAATAAGAAGGAAAGTGGCTAAAATATCTCTTCTAAATAGCCTCTCATAATCTCCATTTTGAATACAAAAATCTTGTAAGAGAAAGGAAAGAAAACAACAAGGAAAGTTATCAAATTCTAGCCACCCTTTATAATCTATGTTAAGGAAGGAATCCTTGCCCATCATGGAAAAATAATATTTCCTCTTCAAGTTAACCTTTGTCACCTCTTTGTTTCTCTTTCTAGTTAGGATATTTGATATATCATTGTAGAAAAAAATATAACAACACCCTAATTAGTCCAAACCAACTTTGGGCTCCATGTGACCCAAATCCATACACATTAATATGACTCAAATCAGACTTGATACAAGCTCCCAACAAGCTTACTTTGCTGCCCAAATTAAACTCATACATTGGTTAGTCAAATCTAGCTGAATGCAACATTAATGACCTTGAACCAAACCCCTCATCATACACAACCCAAGGTTGACTAAACCCACTCTACGCTAAAACCCTCTCATGGCCGAATGGTTTCCAAGCTAGAAACCATCCATGGCTAATTATTATATGATCAATCCATGCAACGTTTAATAACATCTTAAAATATAAAATTGTTTAATTATTATTAAAAGTACAACTATAACTCTAAAAATCAAATTTTCATATAGCATCCAAAAAACTTTAGGCTTCCTTTCACATTTCAAATGAGTAATTCCATAAAACAAAATCAATATAAATAAGAAATTAATGAGTAATACATGAGTTATCTTCATTAAAAGTCATAAAAATTATTCATATGTTTTTCATAATATAAGTTTCATAGCTTCTTCACCACTATCAATATCATCAAATATGTTAAAATAATTATTTGCATCTAGTATTGTCTCATTAAAAAATAATACATATACAATAAAAGTTTTCATTTTACTTCAATAAATTATATATATATATATATAAAGCATGAAAAAAAATGTAATATTTATTAAATCATCTTTATTAAGTAGCTTTTATAATTTTCAGAAGGAGTCCACTACGATGAAAACTCACAAATCTATTACACGTACTAAAAGAAAGCTCTGAAGCAACAATAAATACATAGATAGATGATAAATTTCTAGCAATACATTGCATGTTTAGATATTTTACACATTGAACCTTCCATCATGAGAAAATATCAAAGTCATCCTTCATTTGCAAAACATTATCATCTAAGTAATGGTGCAATTCATTCTTAACATTTTAAGTTTTTATTCCTTTTATTTGCACCACTTAACTATCAAATTCAATCAATGAACCAATAGAGATAGCACCTGAATGATTAGATATAGATTATTGAAGACTACCTTTCTTTTGCTTTGAAACATAAAAATCCATAAATGGTAACAAAGACAATGAATCTTTTCAAGGAGGTTCACATGCTCTTTCTATATTTAACCAAATTCATTTTGTAGTATGGATTAGTTACAACTATATAACCTATTATTCAACTAATAGAACCCCAATACTTATCAATATTTTTCAAACATATCCATTGTTATTTCTTATGCTACATTAAGTAGACAAGAAACTCATTTTTGCAATTTCAATTTAATCTCACAAATTTACAAGTTCATTGTAGGATACTTTGTCCTATAAAACAACTTGAAGCTATCATATTGAAAAACTCTCAATCAAATCATTTGGAAGACTTTATAAAGTATAGGCACAACACAACATATAAATTAAATAACTATTTTATTCATATGCAAATATGTCGAATCAAAATCATTTGAAAGATTTTTATATTCAGAGTTTCATTATTCAAGTCATGCAAATATATATTTATAAATTAGAGCATTCTTAATCATTAAATACATCAAATTCCATATCATCGGGCTCTTAAGACCCTTTATATGGTTATAGAAATATGAATGTGACATGTTGTATTTTGGAAGGCCATGCTCGTATGTCTAGCTTTTAAAAAAGATCGTAGCCATGTATGCTTTTCTTTCTAAAAAAAGATGAGGAGAATGCCTGTAATATTTTCTAACTACTTCTAATGGTAAAAATTAGGGGTTCTAGTTCTTCGTCCCCTAGAGCCTAATTTTCAACATTTCTTCATCTAAAACCACATAGGAACCTTCATAACTTTATATCCAACAAAAAAAAAACACTTTAATTAGGCTAAAAATATAAAATTAAAGTAAGTCAAAACAAACTTGTTGGATCTTGGTTTTCTTTTTTCAATATGATTAAAGAGTCAAAACATCTCCATTGAATTCTCATCTTTAAAATGGACCTATTGATACTATGATTTGGGTTTTTATGACTACAATAAAGCAAGTTGAAGGCTTCTCTCTTGTCTTTCATGTGTCTCCCTCGCCTCCCTCAACTATTAAAGACTGAAATGTAAGAGAAATAAATATTTAAAATTAAAATGTAGATTTTTAAAATAAAAGGGATAGAAAAATATGTCTTTTGAATAGTGCAAATAAAAAAACACTCTTGTTTATTTTAATCCTCATTTTTTAAGTTTTTTAACTGTAACCTATAGTTTTATTTTTTAATAATGATATGTAATATAATGCTTGAATAATCCATGTCAAAACATATATGTGAGAACATGCATAATAAAACACATCCTAACACTTAAAGCTATGATAACATGATTTTTTAGGATGAAAATAAAAATAAAAAGAGATAAAGTGTAATAATCCAATAGCAAAGTAAAAAAAAAATCAAGTTTATGAAAAGGTACAAAAACAATTATGAGTAATGATGTGAACATTTTAACTAGTCTGGTGTGAAACCCTCAGTTATTTTAATTTATCTTTTAATTCATTTTAATTTAAATAAATATGGATGTTTCAATATAGTGCAAGACAGAAGTTGCAAAGTATGAAATCCAAGTGAGATAAGGGTTTACCACTAAATGACTAAGTCAGCTAGTCTTTGGACTTGGTAAGAGAAATTTGTGTATGGATCTTTATTAAGAACAAACTAGATAGGTGGCTCGAAGATATCAAGATGATGCAAATATTTTTTTTTTAAAAAAATCTAAGATTCTAATATTATGGTTATTGACTCGAATGAGTTTAATAAACTCAGTTAATTTAATAATATAATTAGAAAATAAGATATTGATAATAAATATTATAAAGTAAAAAAAACCAATAACGATTCAATTTAAAAGATGAACACTTGTCAATATTATGGAAATATATTTTTACAATATTTTAAAACATCTCAATAATTTTATTTGTTAACATAGTAAAAATTAAATGAGAATGAGATATTTGCATAGAAAAAAAATGAATCTCATTTCCCAACAAATAAAATGATGAATGAAAAAATTGAAATAAAACAATTTAAAAAAACTAAAAAGAAATTGATTCGAGTCTGCCTAAGCCGTCACATAGGTGAATTCTTAGAAGTACATTCTAAAAAAAAAAAAAACCAGTCATGATAATGTTTTATCATCCGACTTAAGAAAAATTCAAACCAAATCTATAACAAAGTCGTAGGACTGGGATAACTTTGTAGAAAGTAGATTAAATAAAATCATGAAACTCAATTTTCAAACTTATCTAATATTGAAAAGAAAAATTAAAAAAAAAAGTATGAAAAAGAAAAATCCAAGTCAAACTTGATGGACTTGTTGAATCTATGATCGAGATATGATATCAGGATAACTCAATAGAAAGAAAAGGTAAAAAAACAAAGAATACCAATTTCCAACGAACCTAATGATGATGAATGGAATAAAACAAAATAAAATAAAATAAAAAAGACCAAAGTCAACCCAGTCGAACCGTCAAAACTTGTGACACGATTCATGAGGCTGAATCATAGTATAAATGGCAAACCTAAAATAATAACAACGTAAAATTCGCAACCAATAAAAATAATTAGGGATAAACATGAAAAAAAATTTAAAAAGGGATAAAAAGAAAAAAAATATAGATATTAAAAGAATGAAAATCAAATTTGACATAAAAAGAAGATAAAATCAAATCATAAGAGATGTAATTGAAACAAAAAATTCAATTAATTAAAAGATAAGAAAAAAATAAAAATAACAATCAAAAGAATGAGGATAAAATTTGATATAAAAATCAAATATCAGGGGATGAAATTGAAAAAAAATTCAATAAAGGATTCAAAACCAAATCTGATATAAAAATCAAATGTCAAGGGATGAAATTAAAAAACAAAACCTTAATAAATGATTCAAGATCAAATACATTATAATCAAAAGAATAAGGATTTAATTTGACCCAACAAACAAATAAACAAACTTAATTTTTTGTGTTTTTGCATATGGTTTAGATGCTTTTCTAGAAAGGGAGAGAAGAAAGAAAAAGAAAACAAAATATGGCCAAAGCTCAACAGCCGGTCTTCTGACAACACACACCTCACTACCATAATAGAACGGTGAGACGCATGAAACGTCGTTTAGGACGATGACATTTAGAGTGTTTTTTTACACTGCATGCACCACCTGAATGGTGCAAGTAGCACCATCCAATTTTTAATTTAAATAATATTTTATATATTTTAATAGACTCAATTGCCCTTGGCTTCACATGAAAATAACAAAAAATATAACAAAATAACTAAAGTGTCCTTGCATCCAAAGCCAAGAAAGATTATTTTTAGGGGCATTTAAGTAATTGTACTATACAAAAATTGAAAAAACCGAAAAGCCCTTTGACCTAAGAAAAACATGTTTTTTTTTTCTTTCAAGGCTAATTTAGTAATTACATTGTGTATCAGAGATGTAAAAATACCGACTAACCCTCACCATTCATGTAATGACTAATGAATCCCATAAAAAAGAACTTCCTACCTCTAAATCCAAGCTAAGTGAGTTACTTTTTAAAGGTAAAATAATAATTTTATTGTGTAAATCTATAATGAAATGTGAGCATGTGCACATAGTAAATCTCTAAGCTCTTTTAGGTTCTTGCATGATGTAACTAATTTATCCACCACTTTCTTTCTTTCATGTTTTTTTGGGTGAGGAAACTCTATATCACAAGAAAATATTTAATCAAATCTCTATATCAAGAAAAATATTGAATAAGTCTATATATTAATTTAAAAACTAAATTAAAATTAAAATTAAAATTAAATAATAAATGGAGATTTTTGCAAAGGTTCAATATTGAATTTTTTTAATCACTTTTAATTCAATTTTTTAAACAAATATTGAATAAGCAATGCTTATCTACCGTAATGGTTAGTACAAGGATGAACTAGGTCGTAAAGCACTTTACGGTCTAGTCTCTCGTCTACCAGCTCATTTTCTTTTTCTAATGAGTTGTTAAATCTTAGATTTAATTGGAGTGTTTGAGATTGTGATAGTAGTTGTTTTTAAAGTGTTTTTTTATTCAAAAATGCATCAAAATAATTTTTTATTTTTTAAAAATTATTTTTGACATTAGCATATCAAAATAATATGAAAATATCAAAAAATATTAATTTGAAGCAAAAATTTTAAAAAAAAAATCAATTTTTTTTTTAAATACAAAAACAAACAGACCCTAAAAACCATCATAAACAAATAGATTGTGGGATTTGCTTATCCGAGAACTTATTTGTTTTTTGCTTTTTAAAAATGTTTTTTATAAAATATTAAATTTTTTAAAATTTTTTAATTACTTTTTATGTTTTTAAATTATTTTAATTTGCTGATACAAAAATAATTTTAAAAAAATAATAAAAATATTATTTTAATATATTTCAAAAAAAAAAATAAATTAAAAAACTATTAATGCTGTACTTCAAAACAACACCATCGAGGAAGGAACATCGTAAACTTCCTGCTGGCCAACAATAACTAAGCACCCTTATGTTGGAAATTTAGATTGCATTCCAAATTCGGTCTCTAAGCAACATCTTCCTTTTCATTTGGTAAACAGCAGCATTTTCTCAGCGTCTTTAACTTTCGCAGAGGAGACTTTATTCCATTTCTCTATGCCAAGCATCACTGTATTGAATGCCCCTTTCTAATGTCAGCAATGCCCTGCCAAGCACCTTTCTGCATTTTGTTTTCCTCTCAAGAACAACGTGAAGCACCTCTATGTTCTCCTCGTCTCCGTATTCATCTTCCAATCGTTAAAATCCGCACCAGCTGCCTGCCTCGAACATGATCAATCGAGTCTATTGGCATTCAAGCCGGGTATAACCCATGGGCTACCCGACAAACCTAAGAGGTACAGATTGCTGCTCCTGGGATGGCTTAGCTTGCACCATCGACAACCGGGTTAGCACCATATCATTCCATGGGCTACCGGACAAACCAAAGAGGTATGAACAGGTACGATCTCATCATCTCTAGTCGAATTCCTGAACCTTGATGGTATTTGTGTTTTCAAAACCATAACATTGCGGGTAAATTCCCGGATCTTTTATTCGGGTTGCCCAAGCTCAATACAACATGATGTGTATATAGAAAACAACAAGAGCTCGGGCACCTTCTACTGCCATAGGCAAGATGACCCAACTGAAGGCCCTTTGTTTATCAGGCAACCAATTCACGGGGTCAATACCGAGTTCAGTATCGGAGTTACCGAGCTGACTCTGCTCAAACTTGATAACAGTCACTCACTGGCCCAATTCCTCCTGGAATTTGCAAGCTAAAAAAGCTGAGATTTTTTAGTCTACGAAATTAGTAAGAAACTCACTGGCCCCATGCCCGATGTTTTGTCACCGTTCACTGACCTCGGGATTCTTGAACTTTCCCATAACAAATTTTCTGGTAAATTACCAAATTCAGTAGCCTCACTAGCTCCAAAGCTGGCTTTATCGTGAACTGGGCCACAAAGCATTGACGGGAATAATCCCAAGTTTTCTTGGAAATTAACTTCGAGGCACCAGAAACTTGATATTTCTTAGAACAACTTCACAGGAACTGTGCCAAAAAGTTTTGGAAACATGACAAAATTTTCAATCTTGATCTGTCTCTTAACTCTCTTGTAGACCCATTTCCTGTAATGAATGTTAAAATGTATTGAGTCAGTTGATTTCTCATATATAGTAAGTTAAACCTCAAGCAAACATCAAATGGGTAATATAATCAAATATAATTCTAAGCTAAAAAATAATTATGTGTTTATTTATTATATTAGAATTTATTATACAAAACTTGTTATAAATAGCAAGGGTTAGTTATTTACATTCCTTTTATATATATATATATATATATTGTTGAAAATAATACAAGATAATAACTAAAAGATTGTAGCTTAGAGTAATTTCATTTTTTTTTCTTAAACTAATTCTCTTCGTTGTTCTATTATAGTATTATTAGAATTTATTGTATAATTGCACTTATGCTACTTCATAAAATAAATCTCTTTCACAAACCTCTCTTATATAATATATAATTCATGTATATAATAATTCATGGCAAATCCTACCTTAGTGCCACAACCCTCTTGCAACCCTAATGACATCAGCTCCATATCATTATTATTTCATGATAGTTGAATTCTTCGACATGTTCACCACTATACTTTTCTGAAACTTATAAGCAACTACTGTATCTTCTGAAAAGCACAAGTTCAACCATTTTTGATAAGTCATGGATTATTTCAATTCATCTATGGTAGCCACCTGTGTCCTACTAAAATACATCACTAATAACATAATAGAAGTTAATCCAACTTATATTATACAAGTACAACAGGATTAATTACTCATGAGCACACTAATTGCCTCCCTCTCCATTAAGTTACTGTCTTTACTTAGTGGTTGTACGGTTGTACCACATCTCATGTCATTTGAACCATTCTAGCATCAGCATGGCCTCTATCTCTGCAACACATATTATGTCTACACATTCTGCCTTGGTTGAATTGCGTTAAAAACCTGATGAAAGTGTCACAACTTGTTTACAACATGAAAAAGCCTATGTATAATGATGAACTCACAACTTTTGATAAACATCTTAATCCTTCATATTTCAACCTTTACCTATTTAAAAGGCTTTGTGTAGAGTCTAAGCTCGAGTAGAATCGGTATCCTTTACTGAATTGCACTTTTTATTGTTAAGCAATGATTTTATATATAGAAACACTTTTTAGCACCTTTCTATTTGGTAATATAGTGATTACGAGACCCTTTACCTAGTAGCTCACCTTGCTATACCCCAAGAAGCCCAAGGATGAGCTATCTTTTCCTGTAATGGTGAGCGCCCCTACTCTAGAATAGTTCCTTTGGTGATCGTGGAGGTTTTCACAATCGTGAAAAAGGTCATCATCAACATAGTCATGGTCCAACCCGCAATACTTATGATAATATATGTCCATTTTACTATTTTCATGGTATTGAAGTTTCTTCTACTACTGATGGCTTACTTTTTTCACAGCAATGATACATTGTTGAGTTTCTAAAGAAAGCTGGAATGTCTGAGTGTAAACCAATTGCTACTCCAATTGTAGTAGGTTCTCATTTATTCAAATCAATTGGTTCTCCTCATCTGGGCCCTAACCAATTCAGACAGTTAGACGGTGCTCTCCAGTATCTCCCATTCGTATAACCTGACACTTGTTTCGTGGTTAAGAAGGTATGTTAGTTTATCCATTCTCTAATTGATGTTCATTTGTTGTCAATTAAATATATCTTGCATTATTTACATAGTACTTCACCTTTTAGTTTGCACTTGACATGTTAAGAGTGATCTCTCTCTCAATGGGTTATGCAATTCTCATTGAGCTAGTAGTGTTGATGATTGAAATTCTACTAGTGATTGTGCTATTTTTCTTGTTCAAAACTTGATCTCTTGAAAATCTAGCAAACAATGCATTGTTGTTTGGTCTCTTACAAAGACAGAATATAAAGCCATTGCTAATGTTGTAGAATTACAATAGGTCTAGTCTCTACTTCTTACACTTGGAATTTCTTGTACAACTACTCCTCGTCTACGGTGTGATAACTTATGACTCACTTAACTAACATTTAATCTAGTACTCCATGTTCGCATAAAACATGTGGAGATTGATTTTCATTTCATCCTTGATGTGCTCGCTAACAGGGATCTCTAGGTTCAATTTATTACTTGTGATGATCAGATTATCGATGTTCTCACTAAACCTCTCATCATCTTAATTTACATTTCTACGATACAAGTTCAATGTGATGCCTTCCCTATTCAACTTGCGGGGGGATATTGCATCAATATAATCAAACATAATTCAAGATCTCAATTGTATTATTAGTATTGTATCTATTATATTAGGGTTTATTATACAAAACCCATTAGGATTAGCTAAGGTTAGTTGTCTACATCCTTTTATATATATATATATATATTGGTCAAACCAAGTTCTTTCCTTTTTCTCAAGATAACTCTTTCCCTTTCTCTCAACTTAGTTCTCTTCATTCTCAAGTTATTCATCTCCTTTTATTTACTCTCTCAAGCTTGCACAATATGGATTTTAAATGACTAGAGGCCGAACGATACATATTTCTTTGACTATGCTTACATTGGTTGTTGAATAAGACATACTATCTGGTTTTTTTTTGGCTTCAGGGAAGAAGTTAAGGTTTGATTTGGGGAGTTTAAAGATTATATGAACATTGAAGAATAAAGAAATTTGGTTTCAATGGATCTACAAAGTTTAAAATTGATTTTATGTGTTGATTAGTTATTTTAAAATGGTTTATAATGTGAACTTTCTATTTATAATGTTGAGTGGAGTGTTTTCATGTTTTTTTTTTATTTAATGAAAATTAAGCTGGAAACTACTGTTTTCCTAGATGACCGGCGAGTTGGTCAGAATGTAATAATAATCTTGATTCCAAGCCCAATGGGTACTGGGCTCGGTTCCAAGTTCAATTAATTTTATGTTTATTTTAATTTATTTATTTTTAAATGTGTTTTTATCACACACATATATTGTTATATTTTGAATTTTTAAATTACTTTT
>Ga0325400_1005781_pt1 | contig 11697 bp, 8 predicted proteins | sample PopdelMetagenome_2_FD_205662 | JGI IMG/M metagenome (GOLD analysis project Ga0325400, IMG submission 205662) | Populus deltoides microbial communities from Bellville, Georgia, United States - Xylem-PdKOR-R1 | ecosystem: Host-associated > Plants > Phyllosphere > Stem > Wood/Secondary xylem...
GGTCGATCGCCTCCCCCGCGAGGCGCACCGTGCCCGCATCCGGGCGGAGGAAGCCGGTGACCACGTTGAACAGCGTTGTCTTGCCGGCGCCGTTCGGGCCGATGAGGCCGAGCGTCTCGCCCTCCCGCACGTCGAAGGTGATGCCGTCCAGCCCCTGCAGGGCGCCGAAGCGCACGCCGACGCCGGCGATCTGGAGCAGCGCGGTCACGGCCGCCCCGGGAGCAGCCGGCGGAGGGCGCCGGCGAGGCCCCCGGGCATCAGCAGCACGGTGAGGACGAAGACGAGCCCGACGAGGAGCGGCCAGCGATCCGTGTGGGCGCTGAGGTAGGTCTGGAGGGCGAGGTAGGCCGCGCTGCCGAGATAGGCGCCCCAGAGCGTCCCGGTGCCGCCGATCACCAGCATGATCATGAGGGTGGCCGACAGGGTCCAGTGGACGCTCCCCGGCCCGACGTAGAGGTTCACGAAGGGGTAGAGCGCGCCCGCCGCACCGGCGATGGCGCCGGAGGCCAGGAAGGCGAGGAGGCGGATGCGCGGGATGTCGTAGCCGAGCGCGGCCATCCGGAGCGGCTGCTCCCGCGCGCCGACCAGCGCGCGCCCGACCGGGGCGGCGACGAAGGAGCGGGCGAGCAGGGTGGCGACGAGGGCGAGGGCGCCGGCCAGCAGGGCGAGGCCGCCCGCGCCGCCGAGGTGCCAGGGACCGAGGCCGAGGGGCGGCAGTCCGCGCAGCCCGTCCGCCCCGCCCGTCACGTCGCGCCAGTGGAAGGCGACCTCCCACGCGATCTGCCCGACCAGCAGGGTGAGGATCAGCAGGAAGAGGTGGGAGGTGCGGCGGATCACCGCGCCCATCACCCCCGCCATCGCCGTGCCGGCGAGGATGCCGGCCGCGAGCACGAGGACGAGGTTGCCGCCCCAGGCGAGCGACGCGATCGCCGCCGCGTAGGCCGCCGCGCCGAAGATCGCGGCGTGGCCGAGCGAGGCGAGCCCGCCGAAGCCCACCAGCAGGTCGAGGCTCATCGCCGCCGTGCCAAGGAGGAGGATCTCGGCGAGGAAGCGCAGCTCGAACTCGCCCGCGAGCAGCGCCGGGACGGCCAGGGCCGCGGCGGCGAGCGCGGCCGCGGCCGGGGCGCGCGCCCGAGGCGGAAGGGACGGCATGGCGGGACGCCCCTCCCTCAGACCTGGCGCTGCCGCGGGGCGACGATCCCGTCGGGGCGGAGCATCAGCAGCAGGGCCATGGCGGCGAAGGCCGCCCCGTTCGCGAGTTCCGGCAGCCACACCCTGCTGAAGGTGAGCGCGAAGCCGACGGCGAGCGCGCCCGCCACCGTGCCGCGGAAGGTGCCGAGACCGCCCACCACCACGGTGACGAGGGCGAGGATCAGCACCTCCTCGTCCAGCCCGGGATAGGCCGCCAGCATCCCCGCGCCGAGCGCGCCGCTGAGGCCGCCCAGCCCCGCCGAGAGCACGAGCACGGCGGCGAGGACGCGGCCGGTGTCGATGCCCAGCGTCTCCACGATCCCGCGGTCTGCGACGGCGGCGCGGATGACGGCGCCCCAGAGCGTGCGGTCCAGCCCCCACCAGAGCAGCCCGGCCAGCAGGGTTCCCGCCGCGACGAGGAAGAGGCGATACACCGGGAAGGGCATGTCGAGGACGAAGACGACCCCGGACAGCGCCTCCGGCAGCTCCGGCGAGAGGATCGCCGCCCCGAACCCCCAGCGCATCAGGTCCGCGAGGATGACGGAGAGCCCGTAGGTGAGCAGCACCTGCATGAGGTGCGGGCGCCCGTAGAAGCCGCGGAACGGGAACCGCTCCAGCAGCGCGCCGGCGAGGGCGGCGGCGAGGAAGGCCGCCGGGAAGGCCATCCACCAGGGCAGGCCGGCGCCGAGCCAGAGCACCGCGACGTAGCTGCCCAGCAGGTAGAAGGAGCCGTGCGCCAGGTTGAGGAAGTTCATCAGGCTGAGCACGACCGAGAGGCCGAGCCCCGTCAGCAGCAGCAGCGCCGAGAAGGAGAGTGCGTTCAGGAACTGGACGAGGACGAGGCCCATCCTCAGGCGGCCGGGCCCGGATCCCGCACCGCCTCGTAGGTGTGCAGGACGGTGTTGACCATCTTCCCGTCCGCCCCGCGCCGCACCTCGTTCACGTGGATGTCGAGGATCGCCTGGCCGTTGCGCGGATCGAACGGCATCCGGCCGAAGGCGGTGTCCACGGGCCGGTCGAAGAGGACCGCACGCGCCCTCTCCCAGTCGGAGAGGTCGCCTTCCGCGCGTTCCAGCGCGGCCCCGATCACCTGCCCGCAGACGTAGCCGGTGGTGCTGAATTCGCCCGGCAGCGGCTTGCCGGTGGCCGCGTAGGCGCGGCCGAAGGCCGCGGCCGCCGGCGCGGTGGGGGACTGGTGGAAGGCGCCGACGGCGCCGAGCGCCGCGTCGCCGACCGCGGGCAGCACGTCCTCCTGGTCGAAGAGCGCGCCGGGGCCGACCAGCGGCACCCGCCCGGCCAGGCGGTACTCCTTCCACTGGCGCAGGAAGCGCACGGCGTCGCTGCCGGCGAAGAAGGCGTAGACCACCTCCGGCCGCTCGGCGGCGATGGCGGTCAGCAGCGGCCCGAAATCCGTGCTGCCGAGCGGCGTCCAGAGCTGCCGGTCGATCCGGCCGCCCAGCTCCCGGTAGGTCGCGGCGAAGTCGCCCACGAACTCGCGCCCGGCGGCGTAGTCGGAGCCGGCGGTCAGCACGCGCCCCTTCGAGATCCGCTCGAAGGTCCAGCGCGCGGCCGTGGTGCCGAGCATCCAGTTCGTCTTCGTCGGGCGCACGATGTAAGGGCTGGCGGCCTTGCGGGCGAGGTCGTTGGCGGAGCCGAGCAGGAAGGTCGGCACCCGTGCCTCCGTCACCACGTCGCGGAGCGCCAGCGCCACGCCGGAGGAGATGACGCCGCAGAGCACGTCCACCCGGTCCTGGCCGACGAGCTTGCGCGCGCGCCGGACGCCCTCCTCCGGGCGCGCCGCGTCGTCCTCCACCAGGAACTCGACGGGGCGGCCCGCGACGGCGCGGCCGGACCCGGCGAGGAAGAGGTTCATCCCGGCCCGCATGCTCTCGCCGAGGGCGGTGAACGGGCCGGAGAGGGAGGTGATCATCCCGATCCGCAGCGGGCGGGCGCCCGCGGCCCCCTGGGCCAGCGTGGGGCGGGCCAAGGCGGGGTGGGAGAGGGCGGCGGCGGCCAGGCCGCCCAGCAGCGCCCGCCGAGGGGCGGCCGCGTGTCCGGCGCGATCCCTGTCCTGCATTCTCGTCACTCCCACGTCCGGCCGGCCCTCTGCGAAACGGTGCGAACCGTTCGCATCTCCCTGTCGCAGAGCCCTCCCGCTTTTTCAAGCGCCCTCCTGAGGGGCGTGCGGTCGCCCTCGCCGACGTCGCCAACCGCTATGCCGGGGCGGTGAGCGTGGTGGCCCCCCGCCGCCTCCCCTCGCTGGCGAAGCCGGGGGCGGGCACGCACCGCTCCTCCTCGCTCCGGAAGCGTGGCGCCCCGGCTGGTCAGGCCATCATCCGCCGCAGGACGGGCGCGATCGCCGCGGTGGCCGCGGCGCCCATCATCTCCCCGTGCAGGCAGGGCACGTCGACCACCTCCAACCGGGCCGCGTAGGGTGCCCACATGGCGGGCGACAAGGCGCGGCCGGCATGGTCGCGGGCGGCGCGGAAGTGGAGGAGGGGGCCGTCGTAGCGGCGGTGGCGATGGCCGCGGACGAGCCGGTTGTTGCCCTCCACCACCCGCACCACGCCGTCCAGCGCCGCCTCCGGCAGGCGGCCCAGGGGAGTGCCGCCGCGGCGCAGGAACGCGATCACGGCGGCGCGCTCGAGCGGCAGGTCGGGGTGTTGCGCGGGGTCGTGGCCGGCGATGGCGAGGAGGGCGCGATAGACGGCGGCGGCGTCGGGCTCGGGCTCGGCGCGCCAGGCATCGGCGGGATAGGCGTCGAGCAGGGCGACGGTGCCGACCGCGCGACCCATCTCGCGCAGGCGCACGGCCATGGCCTGCGCGACGATGCCGCCGACCGACCAGCCGGCGAGGTGGATGGGCCCGGGATGGCCGGACGCGACCACGCGGTCCGCGTAGTCGGCGGCGAGCGCCTCCAGGCTGGCGGGCGGCGGCACCTCGGCATCGAGGGAAGGGGCCTGGAGGCCGAGGACGGCCCGGTCCGGCGCGACGGCGCGGGCGAGGTTGCCGTAGCTCCAGGCGATGCCGCCGGCGGGGTGGACGACGAAAAGGGGCGCGCGGTCCGCATCGCCCGCGGCGAGGCGGATGAGGGGGCGCAGCCCGTCGTCGCTCGGCGGCAGGGCGGCGGAGTCGAGCACGGCGGCGAGGCGGGCGACGGTCGGGTGCTCGAAGAGGGCGCCGAGGCCGGGGTCGCGGCCGAAGGCCTCCCGCACGCGCAGCATGAGGTCCACGGCGAGGAGGGAGTGGCCGCCCAGGGCGAAGAAGTCGCCCTCGGCGTCCACCTCCGGCAGATCCAGCGCCTCGGCGAAGAGGGCGGCGAGGCGGCGCTCCGTCTCCGTCGCCGGCGGGCGTCCCCTCTCCCGGTCGGTCCCGGGCACCGCTGGGGGCGCCGGCAAGGCGGCGCGGTCGAGCTTGCCGCTGGTGCTCACGGGCAGGGCGTCGAGCGCGACGAAGGCGGAGGGAACCATGTAGTCCGGCACGCGGGCCGCGACGTGGGCGCGGAGCGCGGCGGGGTCGTAGCCCGTCCCGGGGACGAGGTAGGCGACGAGGCGCGCGTCGCCGGGGCGGTCCTCGCGGGCGATCGCGCGGGCCTGGCGGACGGTGGGCGAGGAGAGGATCGCGGCCTCGACCTCCCCCAGCTCGATCCGGAACCCCCGCAGCTTCACCTGCCCGTCCGAGCGGCCGAGGTAGAGGATGGCGCCGTCCGGGCGGAAGCGGGCGAGGTCGCCCGTGCGGTACATGCGCTCTCCCGGATGGAAGGGGTCGGGGATGAAGGCGCGGGCCGTCAGGTCGGGGCGGCCGAGGTACTCGCGCGCGAGCTGGACGCCGGCGATGAAGAGGTGGCCGGTGACGCCGGACGGCACGGGGCGCAGCGCGTCGTCGAGGACGTAGAGGCGCGTGTTCCAGACGGGGCGGCCGATGGGCACGGGGCGGCTGCGGTCGCCGGCGGAGGCGTCCCAGAAGCTGACGTCCACCGCGGCCTCGGTGGGGCCGTAGAGGTTGTGCAGCTCCGCCCGCATCGTGGCGTGGAAACGGTCGCGCAGGTCGGGCGTCAGTGCCTCGCCGGAGACGAAGACGCGGGCCATGGCGAGGCCGCGGGAGTCCGGGTGGGCCAGGAAGGCGGCGAGCATGGAGGGGACGAAGTGCGCCGTCGTGATCCGCTCGTCGCGGATGAGGCGGGCGATGGCGGCGGGGTCGCGATGCGCGCCCGGCGGCGCGAGGACGAGGGTGGCGCCCGCGAGGAGGGGGAGGAAGAACTCCCAGACCGAAACGTCGAAGGTGGCGGGGGTCTTCTGGAGGACGCGGTCCTGCGCGCCGATGCCGTAATGCGCGCGCATCCATTCCAGGCGGTTGACGATGGCGCGGTGCGTGACGACGGCCCCCTTGGGCTCGCCGGTGGAGCCGGAGGTGTAGATGGCGTAGGCCGCGCTGTCCGGCGCGGGACCGGCGGGCGCCTCGCCCTGCGACGGCCAGGCGGAGGGTGGGAACACGTCCACGTCCCCCGGCAGCGCGGCCTCCGACAGCGCCGTGCGCGGCCGGGCGGAGGCGAGGATGCGCGCGATCCGGTCCGGGGGATGCGCGGGGTCGAGCGGCAGGTAGGCGGCACCGGCGCGCAGGGTGCCGAGCAGGGCGACGACGAGCTCCGGCGAGCGGTCGAGCGAGACGGCGACGAGGTCGCCCGGCCCGATGCCGCGCGCGGAGAGGGTGGCCGCCAGCGCCGCGCTGCGGCGATCCAGCTCGCCGTAGCTGAGGGCCTCGCCCTCGAAGCGCAGCGCGTCCGCCTCGGGGCGTGCGCGCATCGCCGCCTCGATCAGCGCCGCCAGCGCGGTGTCGGGCACGGGATGCGCCGTGTCGTTCACCGCCACGGTGAAGCGGTGCGTCTCCTCCGGCGTCGTCGTGGTCACGTCGGCGAGGCGGGGGGCGGCCAGGGCGGCGGAGACGAAGCGCGCGGCGCGGACGGCGTGCGCGGCCGCCTCCTCCGCGGTGTAGAGGTCGGGGTTGGCCTCGACGTCCAGGCGCAGCGCGGCCGCGCCCGGATCGGTCCGCAGGTCGAAGGTGATGTCGTCGACGGGGCCGGTGCCCAGGAGGTGCAGCCCGGCCCTCAGGCCGGGGAAGGCCGGGATCTCGTGGAAGGGCTGGATGTTGACGATGGCGCCGTGCAGGCGCCCGCCCGCCCCGACGCGGCCGAGGTCGCGCCGGATCTGCTCGCCGCGGTAGCGGCCGTGGCGGCGCATCCGGGCGAGCTGGGCGACCGCGTCCTCCACCGCCTCGTGCAGCGGCGCCGCCTCGTCGATCCGCACGCGCAGCGGCAGCACGTTCATCCGCGTGGACGGCGCGCGGGCGGCGGCGCTGCCGAAGCGGTTCATGAAGGTGACGCCCACCACCGCCTCCGCCTCGCCCGTCAGGCGCCGGCAATAGGCGCCCAGCAGCGCGGTCAGCAGGTCGGGCCAGGCGAGGTCGTGCCGGGCGGCGGCGCGGCGCAGGGCCTCGCCCGTCGCGGCGTCGATCGCGGCGTGGGCGCGGTGGGCGGTACGCGCCGTCATCGCGACCCCTTCCGCGATGCCGGTGACGCCGGGGGCGCCGGCCATAGCCCCGCGCCAGTAGGCGGCGTCGGCCGCGCGGCGCGGGGAGGCGCGGTAGGCGGCGTCCTCCTCCACCGTCGCCGCGAAGGGCGCGAGCGGCGGGCCCGGATCGGTGCCGACGACGCGCGCGGCGTAGAGGGCGGCGGTGCGACGGACGAGCAGCTCCGTGCCGTAGCCGTCGAGCACGAGGTGGTGGGCGCGCTGGTACCAGAGGTGGTGGTCCGGCGAGAGGCGGTAGAGGCGCTCGGCGGCGAGCCCGCCGCGGGCGGGGTCCGCGGGCGTGGCCATGTCGCGCGCCATCGCCGCGCGCGCCGCGGCCGGCGCGTCGTGCTCCGCGGAGAGGTCCACCACCTCCAGCCACGGCCGCAGCGCGGGATCCACGCGCTGCACGGCACCGCCCGATGACGTCATGACGCCGTCCGGTGCTGCGAGAGCACCGTCCGGGGCCGTCCGGATGCGGAGGGCGAGGGACTCCGCCTCGGCCACGGCGCCGTCCACGGCGGCGCGGAAGGCCTCCACGTCCAGCGGGCCGCGGAACGCGATGTACTGCCCGGTGTTGAAGACCGGGTTCCCGGGATCGAGCCGCTGCGCGTACCAGAGGCCCTCCTGCGCCTCGGTCAGCGGCAGGTCGGGCGCGGAGCCGCCGCCGTCAGCCATGCGCGGACCCGGCGTCCTTCCGTCGGGCCATGGCCCGTTCGGCCACGGCCCACCAGGCGTCGAGCGTCAGCCTCTCCGCCAGCTCGCCGAAGTCGAGCTGGAGGCCGCCCTCGGTCCAGCGCAGGACCATGTTCATGGCGCGCATGGAATCGAGGCCCAGGTCGTTCAGGTCGTCGTCTCCGCCCAGCTCCTCCGGGGGCATCCGCAGGGCGCGCGCGAGGTCGGCGCGCATTCGCTCGCGTGTCATCGGCAGGCCTGTCCCGTCGTCCATCCAGCCATCCCTCCCGTCTATTCCGCGCCTTCCTCGGCCATCAGCCGCGCACGAAGGCGGGCGCGCAGCTCCTTGCGGCTGACCTTGCCGGCCGCCGTCGTCTCGAAGCCGTCCACCAGCACCACCTGGTCCGGCACCTTGAAGTCGGCGATGCCGCGGGCCCGCATCCAGGCCTTCAGGGCCGCCGCGCGCGGGCGCTCGCCGCGCGGGATGACGAAGGCGCAGCTCCGCTCGCCCAGGAACTCGTCGGGGATGGAGACGACGGCGGCGTCGAAGACGTTGGGATGGGCGAGGAGGTGATCCTCCACCTCCTCCGCCGAGATCTTCTCGCCGGCCCGGTTGATGTGGTCCCCCGCGCGGCCCTGGACGACGAGGTAGCCTCCGGCCAGGCGCCGCACGATGTCGCCGGTGCGGTAGTACCCGTCCGCGGTGAAGGAACGGGCGTTCGCGGCCGCGTCGTCGTGGTAGGCGCGGATGGTGTAGGGGCCGCGCGCGAGGAGGTGGCCGGGCTCGCCCTCCGCCACGGGCTCGCCGAGGTCGTCCACGACCAGCACCTCGTCGTCGGGGCTGATGGGGCGGCCCTGGGTCTCCAGCACGATCGCGTCGGGGTCGTCGAGGCGCGTGTAGTTCACCAGCCCCTCGGCCATGCCGAAGACCTGCTGGAGCCGGGCGGGCAGCGCGTCCTGCACGCGGCGCGCCGCCTCCGGCGTCAGCTTCGCGCCGCCGACGAGCAGCACCTTCAGGCTGGACAGGTCGTGCCGCGCCGTCGCGGCCGCCTGCGCCCAGAGGAGGGCGAGGGGCGGCACGAGGCCGGTGATCGTCACGCGCTCGCGCTCGATCAGGGGGAAGGCGGCGTCGGGGCTCGGGGTGGGGCCGAGGATGACGCGGGCGCCGGCGTACAGCGCGCCCATGTGGCCGGGCGAGCTCATCGGGAAGTTGTGCGCGGCGGGCAGGGCGACGAGGAAGACGCTGCTGTCCGTCACGCCGCAGATCGCGTTGCTCGCGCGGAAGCTGTAGATGTAGTCGTCGTGCGTGCGCGGGATGAGCTTGGGCAGCCCCGTCGTGCCGCCGGAGATCTGCATGAAGGCGACGGAGGACGGGTCCGGGTCGCCCGGCAGTGCGGCGCGGTCGCCGTCCAGCGCGTCGAAGGCCGTGAACTCCGCGGCGTCGCCGACGATCACCGCGCGCAGGCCCGGCCGCGCCTCGCGCAGCGCGCGGGCGAGGGTGCGGTGGTCGAAGCCGTCGGCGCCGCGCTCGGCGGCGAGGTAGGCGGCGGCCTCGGACTTCGCGGCGAGGTGGGCGAGTTCGGTCAGCCGGTGGGCGGGCAGGGCGTAGACAGGGATCAGCCCCGCGCGGAAGAGTCCGAAGACCGCGGCGAAGAACTCGGGGACGTTGCCGAGCTGGACCACCACCCGGTCGCCCGGGCGGAGGCCGAGGGCGAGGAAGCCGGCGGCGGCCCGCTCGGCACGGGCGAGCAGTTCCGCGTAGGTCCAGCGCTGCTCGCCGCCGACCACCGCCACGGCATCGGGCCGCTCGGCCGCCCGCGCGCGCAGGAAGCCGGGAAAGGTCTCCCCGCGCCAATGGCCGGCCGCGCGGTAGCGCGCCGCGACTTCGGGGGGCCAGACCTGTCGCGCAGGGGTCAAAAGAGGATGTCCTGGAACCGTCCGCATCGCGGACCGAGGGGGCCGGCATCGCCGGACCCGCCCATCTACCTAAGAATGACTATCAATACCTGTCGGGGCCTCCCCGGGCAAGGGGGCGGGCGCGGGGGGCGCATCCGTCATCGTCCCCTGGCCGCCACGGGAGCGCCGGATGGCCGGGCCCACAGGGACGCGGAGACGCCGAGCAGCACGGTACCCACCAGCAGGTAGGGCAGGGCGGGGCCGCTCATGTAGAGAAGGCCTCCCGCCACCGGCCCGACCACCATGCCGAGCCCCTGCGCCGCCCCGATCGCCCCTGCCGCCCCGCCCTGCTCCGCGGGGCCGACCGCGTTGGCGGCGAGCGCCGGGAAGGCCGGGAAGACCCAGCCCATCCCCGCCGCGGCGACGAAGTAGCAGGCACCGAGGATCGCGGCCCGGTCCGCCAGGACGACCGCGCCGAAGCCGAGCGCCGCGACGAGCGTGCCGACGGCGATCATCCGCTCCGGCGCGAGGCGGATACGCGCGGCGAGCGCCTGCGAGAGCAGGAGGGCCACGCCGACGAGCAGGAGCGCCGTGCCGGCGGCCCGGGCCGCCGCCTCCGGCGTCAGGCCGAGGCGGTCCAGCGCGTAGAAGCCGACGCTGACCTGGGCGATGGCGACGGAGAACATCGCGGCGAACCCGATCGCCATGGGGCGCCGGAGGCGGGGGTCCAGCAGCGCGATCGCCTTCCGGGCCGGGCGGTCCTGCGGCGGCCGTGCCGGCACCCAGCGCCAGAGGACGAGGAGGGCCAGCAGCGGCGCCGCGGCGGTGACGAGGAGGGGGGCGCTCAGGCCCCACGGCACCAGCAGCGCCGCGAGGGCCGGGCCCGTCACCAGCCCGGCCCCGCTGCCCGCGCCGAGCAGCGCCATGGCCGGGGCCCGCCGGTCCGGCGGCATCCGGTCCGCGATCAGGGCGCCGCCGGCGGCCGGGATGGCCGCGTAGGTGCCGCCCACGAGCGCCCGGCCGGCGACGAGGCCGAGAAGGGCGAGGAGCGGCGGCAGCTGCCAGCGCAGCGCGGCGTCCACGAACAGGCAGAGCAGCCAGTAGGCGAGGGCGAAGCCGGCGGCCCCGAGGAGGAGCACCGCGCGCCGCCCGTGCCGGTCGCTCGCCAGGCCCCAGGGGCGCGCCCCGAGCATCCACATCACGCCCGAGGCGGTGACGGCCAGTCCGGCCTGCCAGGGCGCCAGCCCCGCCGCGCGCGCGATGGGGCCGACCAGCGCGACGAAGGCCATCATCGCGAGGCTGCCGGAGAAGGTCGCGACCATGAGGGCGAGAAGGACGGGGTCGCGGATCGGGGAGGGGCCGTCGCGGCCGTCACGAACTCTCATCGCCATCACCCCTGAAGGATCGGTCTTGTCATGCGGGGCCCTCGGTCATGCCCCGGAGGGGCGGCACCTGTCCCGCGCCTACATCTCCACCCATTGCCGCATGAGGTTGTGGTAACCGGCGGTCATCGCCAGCACGCCGGGGTGGTCGTCCGGCAGGTCCTGGCGCAGGGCGATGATCCCCATGTCCATGTCGTAGAGGAAGGCGCGGCGGGCATCGTCCTTCACCATGGACTGGGTCCAGAAGAAGGAGGCCCAGCGGCTGCCGCGGGTGACGGGGTTCACGCTGTGGAGCGAGGTGGCGGGATAGACCACCATGTCGCCGGCATCGAGCTTCACCTCGTGCGTGCCGTAGGTGTCGTGCACCACCAGCTCGCCGCCGTCGTAGCTGCTCGCCTCCGACAGGAAGAGGGTGGACGACACGTCGGTGCGGATGCGCTGGCCGGTGCCGGGCACGGGTCGGATGGCGTTGTCCACGTGGGCGTGGAAGGTCATGCCCACGTCGTAGCGGTTGAACAGCGGCGGGAAGACGCGCAGCGGCAGGGCGGCGGTGGCGAAGAGGGGGCTGCGGCCGAGCGCGCGCAGGACGAGCTCGCTCAACTCCTTGCCCACCGGGGAATCGCCGGGGATCTGGAGGTTGAACTTCGCCTTCGCGGATTGCTGGCCGGCGGTCGCGCGGCCGTCCTCCCACTCCGCGGACTCCAGGCGCTCCCGGCAATAGGCCACCTCGGCCGCGGTCAGGACCTGGGGGATACGGATGAGCATCGGCGGGTTCCGTGAGAGGGGAATACAGGCGGCCGGGACGCAGGATAGCGCCTCGGCCGCCCGCCGTCAGGGGCCGCGCAGAGGGCCCCTCGGGGCCGGGAGGGGACCCCGGCCCCGATCAGGCTCCGATCCGGCCGCCGTCAGAACTCGGCGGAGAGGGAGGCGAGCACGGTGCGCCCGGCCGCGGGGATGACACGGGTGCCGAAGAAGCCGTCGTAGTTCGT
>Ga0325400_1005783_pt1 | contig 11696 bp, 9 predicted proteins | sample PopdelMetagenome_2_FD_205662 | JGI IMG/M metagenome (GOLD analysis project Ga0325400, IMG submission 205662) | Populus deltoides microbial communities from Bellville, Georgia, United States - Xylem-PdKOR-R1 | ecosystem: Host-associated > Plants > Phyllosphere > Stem > Wood/Secondary xylem...
TTTTTTTTTTTTAAATAGAAATTATAATGATAAAAATAAAATAAAACTAATAATCAAGGGATCAGGTTAATCGAGGATGAGGTTTTCAAAGGAAGAAAATACTATGGCACCAAAAAACCAAACACTACAAACTTCATCCCTAATCCAAACCCAGCAAAAACCTCACCAAATTCACCTAAATCATTCCCAAATAAACCATCATACCACCGACCCTGTCATTCATTCAATACCACAAAATTCAGCCAGAGGACAGAGACAAAATTCTGGAGATCAAACGACAGCGTTGAAGATTTATTTTGAAAGGTTTTCGAGTTGGGTGTCTTATCAAACTCTACGTTCAAACTTCAATAAGTTTGGGACAGTACAATAAATGTTCATTGCACGTTCACCAAATCGCTCTGGATGTCGTTTTGGATTTCTGACAATCAACAAAAACTCTCACAGCCTAGTCTTCTCAGAAATATTAATGATCACTACTAAAAAATAAAATAAAAAATGAGGCTATTAGCATTAGATTTTCGTAACAGATAATTTTGTTGCTAATTTAGTAATAAATTTGCAACAAATTATATATATATATATATATATATATATATATATATATATATATATAAACATACTTAGCAATACAAAATTTATTGATGAAGGCAACATAAAATTTGCAACCGATTATCTGTTGCTAATTAAAAAAATAATTATTTAAATCTTAATCTAAAACTAAAATTATACATATAATTGATTAGCTTTGATATTATAAGATCTCAACTGTTTATTAGCCTAAAAAAAAAAATTCTCTGACACCTTGCCCCGTCAAGTGGATGGCCTTTATTATCGAAAGGTACTTCCCTAGTGAGCAAATAACGTCTAATGAGGGTTCTTCAATCCTCACCAATGATAACTAGGACGGTTATGAAGACTTCTCCACTCATATATGTCTGAATGGATTTCTGCTAAGTTATAACTTGCGAGTATAGATAAAAAATCTACATAATGATTGGCTTCTCTAGGTATATGGGTGATTGTGATCTCTTTGCCTTCATCTTTTTTGGAGAGATATTTTTGAAGTTTCTAGAGATACTTTATCATAGTAGACTCCCTATCCTTATATAACCTTTGACATTGGCCTATAATCAGCTGAAAGTCTCTATAAACCTAAAGTGGATAAGCATATAAGGCCTCTACAAGTCCTAATCTTGCCGAAAAAGCTTCATATTCCACTACATTATTGGTAGCTAAGAATTCAAAACAAACCTCATAAGTATAATCATGTCCCTCTGGATTTGTTAGCACTACCCGAGCTCCACTACCCCCAACATTAAAGGACCCATCCACATATAGTGACCATATGGAGGTTAACAAGTTTTTGGTCCTGAAGAAACTAGAATTTGATGGAGATTGGGGTTTGTGAAGTATAGGCTGCTTAAACAAATATTCAGCAACAAAGTCTGCTAGAGCTTGTCATTTGATAGCTAGTCTAGACTACTATTAGAGACCAAACTCTTCGAATTCAATGGCGCATCTCACCAGGCATCCTGACATGTCAGGCTTGTGAAGAATCTATCAGAAGGGTTGATCTGTCAAGAAAATGAGCTTAGAAGTAAAGCCTTAATGTTTTGAAGACAGTTACCAAAGCAAGAGCTATTTTCTCTACTTTCAAGTATATTTTCTCAGCATCTGGAAGTGTCTTCCTAAAATAATAGACAAGGCATTGAATTTCTTTCTCCTTTCTCACTAGCACGACACTAACAACCAAATAGAGGAAAAGGTCCTCATATTCTCTTGGTTAAGACAAAACTATGGGAGATGAGAGGTTGTTTTTTACTCCTTCGAAGGCTTTTTAACACTTGGATGTCCATTCAAAGTTGGAAATATTTTTCAAAGTTTTGAAGAACGGCATACTATGCTCTCCAATATGGGAAATAAATTGATTGAAGGAAACTAATTGTCTTGGAAGAAGTTGAAACTCCTTCATTAACCACGAAGGAGTCATGCCCAATATGGCTTGGATTTTCTTGAGATAAGGCTCTATCCCTTTGCTGCTTACTAGAAGCCCAATGAACTTCCCTCCCTTAATGGCAAACACACACTTCGAGGGGTTGAGCTTCATTTGACATTCACTCAGGACAAAATAAAATTTCTTCTAGGTCAATAAGGTGTTGCTCAAATGTCATGCTCTTTACTAGCATATCATGTACTTAACCCTTTATTATCCTCCCCAACTTATGCTTGAAGACTTTTTTCACCATGCTTTAGTAGGTCGCTCCCGTATTCTTTAGTCCGAAGGGCAAAGCCCTGTAGCAAAATGTTCCATTTTCCATGAGAAACAATGTCTTCTCTTCATCGTCTTAGTGTATAGGAATTTGATGACACCTAAAGTTAGCATTAAGATAACTAAGGAATTCTTCTCCTTAATTTTCTTGGTCATAACTGGGGAATTCAAAACCTGCTATGGAATCCACCAATCTCTTAGTTTTAGGAAGAGGAAAGTTATTCTTTAGGCAGTCCTTGTTCAAATCAGTAAAGTCCACATACATTCGTCATTTGCCGATAGTTTTTTTAACATTACCACGCTTGCCAACCAGTCTGGGTACTTTACTTCACGAATGGATCTACTATCCTTATAGAAATGGGAAGGCCCATGTTGCAACACACTTGCCTCTTCCACTCATATATGCTTCCATGACTTGCGTGGAACTCCGTTTCATAAGTATACATGTGTTGAAGCATGACATTAGCTTGGCACAGAGATCTCTAAACACTACGAGATTTCACAGTTTTCCCGTCGGTGTGAGATTCAGAATTCGTTGGTAATTGTTTTACCGACTAAATCACCGATGGAAAGTGTTCATCGGTATATCTTTCGTCAGTAATACCTCATTCCATCGCTAAGTATGTCGGAGAAAAAAAAAAACTTACCAATAGTTTTACAGACGGAAAATGCGCGCCAAAAAAAATTCCCGCTGGAAATATACTGACGAATAAATTCCATCGATGATAGTGGCATATCCAGAAAATATTTCTCAACTCTCAATAAAATGCCGACAGACTGTATCCGTTTGCGAAGGCGTCGATGATTGTGGCATTTTTAGTAAATATTTCTCAACTCTCAGTGAAAGGCCAACGAAGAAAGTCCGTCATTAAATCCGCTGGTGGGGTTTTTTAAGATTTTTTTTAAAAAAATTATTTAGAATAAATACTATAAAATTATATAAATTAATAGTAAAAAAACCAATTATGCAAATAAAATTTTATTAAACATCAAAAATAAAGAAAAAAAGTTAAATAATATTCATTACAAATTTAATGTGTTTCCAAAAAAAATTAAACTAAAACAATGGCGGGGCTGGAGGAGGAGGAGGAGGAGGAGGAGACTGGTTGTTCATGGGACCTACGACCAATAAGGGGGCACACATGTATCATCCTTCTGTGATGTAATGTTCATGGCCATTTGGCGAAATTGCTCATAATTCGTCGGGAGTTGCTCGTATTTTTCGATGATATGAGTCATGCGTTCTTCATAATTTGTCGATAGTTGCTTGTATTTTTCGATGAGATGAGTCGTGTGTTGCTGCAAAGCCACGAACTCTTTAGACTGGGTGTTCGATACTAATTGGGAGCTTACAATGGTTGAGACACTACGGGACGCCCACAAGTTATCAGCTATAGTGTTGGAGAGCTGATTTTTATCGGGTCCACCAGACGATCCTACCTCCATTCACAAATCTAGATCGAAATCTGGATGGGTCAAAGAGTCGTCCCCATATCTCTCCCTCCACTGGCTATCATAGGTCTCCTGAAAATGAAAAAGAAATCATCATATTCAATTCAATAAAAATAATAACTTACAGAATAAAATGGTTGAATGAACATACCATAAAGTGTTAAGCGCGGTTGTCAATGAACTGTTGCACCCCTTTTCAGCGGTCTTCACTCCACACATGTGTCTCTACAAACAGCTTCATTGGGCTCGGCTCACATCCAAAAGACATAGCTTGTAAGAAAAAAAATTAATTAAGTAACAACAAATTAATTAATGATATATTTCATTTAAATTAATCTTACCATTCATTTCGGATGTGCAGGAAATGGAATACAGTCGTCGTTGTGCGTTGTCACCTAACCATGAATTTACCGGTTTTGGTTGCCAACATCAGACTGTGAGCGTCCTGTGAACCGCTTAGACATTACATGCTCAATATATTGCTGCCATATATCTCCCAGGATGTATAGCGGTTTGAAATCCCTGCAACACACCACGTTGTTCAAACCTTGGAGATTGTTATCTTTTGCATTGTTTTTGTACTTCATACCAAAAATCAAGCAACCTACTTCCATAGTAACAAATTAGATTTTAAAACATAATTTTTTTAAAAAAAATATCGTATTTTTTTCAATGTTATCTAGTTGCCGCGTGATTTTCCCACACCCTCCTCACAACATTGTCAAGCATGTTGTCCTAGTCGAATTTGTCCTGTGTATAAATAATTTATTTACAATTATAATAATAATTTAATAAAAATAAGTTGGAAATTAGAAATTAACACCAACCTCAAATTTGTCAAACCATGCATCGATATAAGGTCTCCATTCAGGATGTCTGGAAATAATGGAATCTTCATCGATGATTTAAACATCAATGATATTACTCGGGCGACCTCAATGTTTGTGAACCTGAAAATAAATTAAATTAATGAAATATTGATTAGTTGTTCATAAATTATGTTATAATTAAAAAAAACTAAAACCGAAACAAACTTACATTGAGAGGTCGTCCTTCCAATATGCCTCGTATTTGCGGGTGAATGGATTCTACTGTGAAGGCACACTGTCTTTGCGCTGTGAAACCGCGCTGGAAGAAGCAGTATCGATTGATGACATAGGTGCCTCCTCTTGAGAGGCACCTAATGATATGTCATCCTCGTTGCTAGAAGAACTAGCTGCGACCATACGTGAGCGACAAACCGTGGATTTTGTTCTACGTGTCAACACAATTTTATACAATAATTACATAATTAAATTCAATTGTTAAAACTAATTAAATTCAATTGTTAAAACAAATTTGACAGCACCTACCTTATACTGGAGACTACCCAAAGTTTTCAAACCTGCAAATATTGACAATAGCCACAACCAATTGACCCTTTTCAAAAATCTTATATATAACCTAACATCTATACAAATAACAATTAAAATTAATGGAAATAATTAATCACATATCATGAAATAATAAAGTAAAATTAAAATTTATTCCTATATATTCAATTACTAATTACACGGTAAATTCAACAATAACAATTAAAATTCAACAAAGTATTCAATTATTATCGCAATACAAACAATAAAATATATTCAACGAAAAAAAACTACAAACTTTATGAATGAAAAATGCTTACCTTAATAATGTGTTTATTTCAAGACTTTATCTATATTGTAAAAATACACCAAAACAAAAAAACACAACAAAAATAACAATAACTAAAACAAAAAAATAAAAAAATAAAATCATTAAGCATATTAAATGGAAATACATACCTTTTAATTTTTCGAAGATATAATTAGAGATTACAAGCAAAAAACAAGAGATTTGAAGCAAATGGGAGGAAAAAAGAAGAAGAACGAGAGTTATGAAACAAAGCAAAGGAAAAATGAATTGAAGGGGTGGTCGCAGGGATTTATAGCGTAGTTTTCCCGACGGATTCACTGACGGACATTTAAATAATATTAATTTTAATTATTCTGTCGGTGATATTTCAAAATTCCATCGGTAAATTTTAAATTTCGCCCTAGAATTTTTTAATTACCCTTCATATTTTTCGCAGTCCGTCGGTAATTCCATCGGTAGATGCACAAAGACAAAGATGCATTAATGCCCGCCCTTTAGAATTCGCACCTTCTGTCAGTGATTTTATCGGTAATTGTGAACAGCCAACAAATGTCGATGAACTGTATCTATCTGTAGAGTCGTCGGTAATTGTGGCATTTCTAGTAAATATTTTGCAACTCTTTGTGAAATGCCAACGAACTGTATCCGTCGGTATGAACGTCGGTGATAGTGGCATTTCCAGTAAATATTTTGCAATATTCTATGAAATGGCAATGGACGTGTAATCTGTCGGTATAGACGTCGGTGATCATGCATTATGCATGAAAGATTATGCTTGTAAAATAAATAACACTTTCCTTGAATAACACTTCCTGCAAACATTTAAATTACAAACTGCTAATCGCACAAAACAATAACAATAGTTAACACTTGTAAAATAAATATTTTGTGTTATAAAATATCATCCATAATATATATTACATTATAAAAAAATGCTTTACACTTTCCTTGATTCTAATAGTTAGTCAGAATTTTCTTCTTCGTCGTCAATTGAATAGTCATCTGCTCTATCATAATTTTCAATATGGATATCATCATCATTTTCATCGACATTTGCTTGTAGGCTAGAGCTCAAAATAACAATCAACTCCTATGCGTCAATATCAATAAGACTATCATCGAAAACAGGAAAATTTAAATTTTCTTCCAAGTCAATCGAAGGAGCAACTCGATATGGTTCAACCAACTCACTAACTTGAAATACTTCATCTCGCACACTTGTGTCGTCATTCTCATCCTTAATAACCTCGACACGACCCTGTGTTTCATTTTTAAAATGGATAACCAATAAACTCTTGATCGATCTTTTCTAAAGGAAGGGGTGTATGTGTAATAAACTTGTTGACATTGCTTTGCAAAAACAAAGACATCGTTTACGTTATGGGGTCTAAATTTTGAGTTGATTTCAACCAGACCATAGTGAGGATCAACTCTGAATCCTTTGTTAGTGGTGTCACACAAATAGCATTTGAATAAAAACATTATATTTTGATCACTATGATATTGTTGTTTGACGACCTCTTCTAATCTACCATAATAGTCAACTTCTAACTCACTACAAGTTGATCCCTTAACACAAATATCACTGTTGTATGTCTTTCTTCCATGCCCGTATTCTTCAGTATGGAACACATATCCATTGACAAAATACCCATTAATAGCAGTTAACTTTTCTTTCAGGGCCTAAGCTTAGTGAAGACAATGACATAGGAGCACTCCTTCCTATTTTATAAACCTTGTATATAATGTACAACAATGAACAGTAAACGAGAATTTTGTAATGACATACAGTACTATCTTTGCAAGAGATAATGAGTTTGTGATAGAACTTATATGTGTTCTGAACCACGTGGAAAATTGTTCATTTTGTAATTAAAAGATTTGGGATTCGGTCAGTTATGAGTTATTGGACAATAAATATTATTGATGTCGCCTGCAAAGTTGTTTAAAATTATATGAGTTTATGATATTACAATATATGAATAGTATATTCTTAACAAAGTTTAATTAGTAGTACATATACTTACTGAATAAAAGGTATCAGCTCATCATAGTTAAATAGAACATAATTGTGTGCTTATCTGAACTTTATTTCCAACAAATATCTTCCTCTTACAATATTTTTAGGTGTGGGTCGTCCAGGATTGGAGAATATTGACAAGTTTCCATTAGAAGGCACTTCATCACCATTGTTGCTGCCTAATTTTTTACCCATCTTTTTGATAAAAATTTTAAAAAATCCAAAAATAGCAAAAAAACAATGAAAATTCAAAAAATATATATTTTAATACATTTGCATCGTTTTAGCATTTTCAGCATCATCTCAAAAGAACTTAAAATTTCAAAGGTCTTTTGAATGCGTTCGACTTTTCACGCATCATTTTTAAAATCTTTGATTTTCCTCATTGAGTCGACGTTGATATTGCTTGTTTTCAAAAAATACAAAAAAATAAGAAAAATCAAAATTTATAAAAAAAACAAAGTTGAGGGACCATGTTTGAGGATCAAATAATATTTTGCCTATAAATGTGAGTCTCTAACACACAAAGAAGGGGGGCAATGTTGTACCAAAATTAGAGGGCGACACAAAAAACCCTAAACAACCTAACCCTTTCTTCTCCCACTCTAAGGTAGCCGTTGTTCTCCCTCTTGAAGCAAAAGGAGCCGCTGCCCCCCCTCCAACCTCTGCTCTCTTTTCTTCTCCCCTCAGCCATGACCTCACCCTTCCTGCACACAGACACCGTCCCCGTTTCCTCACTCTTCCAGCCGCTCTTCAACCTTCCACTTCCCCCACAACCTAGAGGCAGCCCTTCGCTTTCTTCTCTCAGCCGCTCCTCTCCCTTAGGCCAAAGACGAAACTACAGAGACCGTACACTCTCTCATGAGCCATCATTCTCGCTGACCGAACACAACAGTAGCTCTGCTCTCTGCTTTATTTCCTTCGACCAGCCCACAGATCTAGCACCACTTCCAACCAAAATCACCGACCGAACCAGATCTCCCTCCATTCAGCCTCCAATAGTAGTGGCTGACATCAACCCAATATCAGACGGAACACAACGGCACATACAAACCTAGATCTGTCTGCCTTCTTCCCCTGCAATATCTCCCCCTCATAGTAAACCAAGAGGAAGAAAGAAGATCGAGAACATATATAAAAAGGGAAAAAAAATAAAATCAAGTAGTTATTACAATTTCGCTGTTTGTGCAGGTCGCCACAGACGAGGAAAGGAAGAGGGGAGGAAGCCGTTACAAATGTCCCCCGTTACCTGGATTTTCTTGCGGCGGTGCATGAATCCACACACCACAAGTGGCAGTGGCGCGTGGAGCAAACGCGCCACTACGTTTCCTACTGTCCTTGAGGTTTCACAACATTGTTCCCATGACTTAGGGGCTCCCATTATTGTTCTAGATTTTATTTTAGGGCTCTTTTTGTAAATTTAAATTGTTTAATGTGTTGTTTAGATTATTTTGAACATTGATTATTTTGTAATATGTAGTTCTGGGTGTGGGCAAAATATAGTAAAAAATGATGTGTTGTTTGTATTTTTTTTATGAATTTTTAGAATGATAAAAGCTAAAAAGACAAAGATTTAAAAAAAATTAAATGATTTAATTTGCATTGAATTTGGTTTATATTTTTTAACAAAAATATTTTGTTTTTTGTTTTTTTTTTTTTTGATATTCAGGATTACAATCTTATACATAATATGTATTATTGATATTAAATAGAAAAGTTTGTTTTGTTTTTATTGATTATTTTGTAATATATATGTAGTTCTGGGTGTGGGCAAAATATAGTAAAATGATGTGTGTGCTTGTACTTTTTTTTTATGTATGTTTTTGAATTATAAAAACTAAAAAGACAAAAAAAATTAAATGATTTAATTTGCATTGAATTTGGTTTATATTTTTTAAAATATATATTTTTTGTTTTTTTATATTTGGGATTACAATCTTATACGTAAGATGTATTCTTAATATTAAATAGAAAATTTTGTTTTGTTTTTATTGATGCTAGAGCAATTAGGTTTTCTTTATCCGATAAGATAAGAATCTCCTTATCAAGGAGAACTTTTCTTCTTTTTTTTTAATAAGTGATTGGCAAGACAACTTTCAAAACCTTTTAAATCTCATCAAATCGCGAAGCAGCTTACCTCAGGTAGGGTGCGCTAGGGGTACTAATATGTTCCCTAGCCACAATCAGTCCCTTACTCGTGAATCTCTAAAAAGACCAATACATCCAGGTTTCCTAGTAACCTTCAATCAAATACTAGGTGGCGACTCCTCAAATCAAGCAAACGAACAAAAATTGTCAACAGATATCACGCGGGGACGTGTGACAATCATTATCATGTTGTGGAACACGATTGATTCTCGTTCTCAAATGAGGTTTGAAATAGTATGAGATAAATATTGAGATCTCCTCAACAATATAGGCCTCACATATCAAAGCCTCAACATGTGTCTTGTTCTTAACCTTTTTCTTAAGATTAAACAAGTACCTGCATTGAATTAATCATATATTTTCAATTAAGAAAAACAAAGAAAATACTTTTATATATGAACTACATTGCAACTGTAATATCTAATCATTCGAAAAGATACATCCTTCTATACTGGACTGGTCCTCGAACTTTTGCCTCAAACAGTAAATGTATGGGGAGATGCTCCATTGAGTCAAAAAATGATGGAGGGAATATCATTTCAAGTTTGCATAGTGTCTCGACGATATTTGTTTCAAGCCTCTCAATGTGATCAACATTCAACTTGCTGGAGCATATATCTCTAAAAAAAATAACTGATCTCCATGAGTGCATCTCATATCCCTTTTGACAACAAATCACGATAAGCTATTGAAATGAGTGTTTGCATAAACATGTGGAAGTCATGACTCTTCATTCCATATAATCTGCATTCCTCCATATTAACCAATCTTGATATGTTCGAGGCATGTCCATCAGGAAAACACAAACTCTTAAGCCATTTGTAGACTAGTAGTTGTGTATTTTTCTCTAACACGAAGCTTGCTCTTGGTTTTGCGACCCGTGACCCATCACAAACCAGCTCCATATATTTACAGTTACAGAGCAAAGTTATATCCAATCTAGCCTTGATGTTGTCCTTTGTCTTCCACTTCACATCAATGACGGTGTTAAAAATGTTCTAAAAAATGTTATTTTCTATGTGCATGACGTCAAAGTTATGGCAGAGGATATCGGTCTTCCAATAAAGAAGCTCCCAAAAGATACTTTGTTTTACCCAATTATGGGTCAAACCAAAACCAGGAAACTTCTACTTACCTGATTGGAGACCAAACACAATGTCACCATACTCTGATACAACATTATGCAATTCTTCACCAGAAAGACGTGGGGGTGCAACATCCTTTTCAACTCTACCTATAAATAAATCATTTATGTTCTTTCTATACTTGTGATTCGGTGGCAAGAAACAATGGTGACAGTAAAAAAAAAAGCTTTACCTCTCTTTGTTAGCGTGAATGTCTTGTTGTTTTCCATGCAGTATGGACATGCTAGTTTTTCATGCATGCTCTAACTAGAAACCGTTCCATAAGCTGGAAAATCATTGATAGTCCACATCAAAATCGCCCTTATAATAAAATTTTATTTCCTCAATATATCATAAGTCAAAGCTCTAGAGGACCATAACTACGTCAACTCATCAATCAACGGTCGAAGATAAACATCTATATTCCGACCCGGGCTGCTCGGAACGGGTATGATAGTAGATAAAAACATGAACTCCAGCCTCATACACATCCCCGGTGGCAAGTTATAAATCGCGAGTATAACCAGCCAACAAGAATAAGGAGCAGTAAATGACCCGAATGGATTGAATCTGTCTGTACACAACCCAAGATGCACGTTTCTTAATTCAGTTGAAAAGTGAGGATGCACATTGTTAAAGTGTTTCCATACTTTGCCGTTAGAAGGATGCACCATCACTCCATAAACCGCATCATGTAATTGGTGCCATATCATGTGGTCAGCAGTCCTTGGTGACATGAATAACCTCTACAGTCTAGATGTGATTGGGAAGTATCTAAGTTTTTTATACGCTACGAGAGTCTTTCCCCTGCCAGTCTAGGTTTGTAACGGGAATGCCCTAATGTCACGATCAACTCATCATTTTCAAGGTAGTATAACATGCAGAAGTTAGGGCACATGTCAATTTTCTAGTATCCTAAACTGAGGGGTTTCATCATGGACTTTACAACATAGAAGTTCTATTTTTGCATGTTCCTTTCAAGTAAAATGTTTCTCGCCCATTCGATAATTTTGTCATAATC
>Ga0325400_1005784_pt1 | contig 11693 bp, 7 predicted proteins | sample PopdelMetagenome_2_FD_205662 | JGI IMG/M metagenome (GOLD analysis project Ga0325400, IMG submission 205662) | Populus deltoides microbial communities from Bellville, Georgia, United States - Xylem-PdKOR-R1 | ecosystem: Host-associated > Plants > Phyllosphere > Stem > Wood/Secondary xylem...
ACATTTGCGCATGTGAAAGGACCAAATCCATCTATCTGTCTAAACTGATCAGCCAACTTGTTATAGCAAGAAGAGCTTGCTCCATTAGCACAACCTTCTTCAACTTCTCTTAGCGGAATCCTCCCTTTCTACAATACTCTGAGCAAGTTTTATGATTCGAATTGCTCGGTAGCCAAGATTGCAGCGCTTGGCCAGAAAACTTTCATCAAGATTTGCTAGTTCTCTTGGACTGGGGAAATTACAAATTATCTTGTTCACACCAGGTTGTATTCCATGCTGAGATTGAAGACTATCAGGCGCACAGGAATCAGACCCATGACGTGAACTGCATCTTGCACATGAATCATTTTGTACACTCGCCAGAGTTTCTCTTCCAATATGGGCACTATCTGTTTTCAAGTTAGCATCAGCTTCCAAGAGGGTTTCTGTTTCCACAATCTTGCTTGCTAAGTTTTTTGAGACAGATGCTCTGATATTTCTCTTGGACTCTTTATCAGCAGGCGTGTTCGGAATAAAATTATGAGCAGTGTCATTACATTTATTCTTGACAGTCGCATTCACAGCTTGAGCAACAAACACAGCAGATGATTTACACTGCAGTTCACACTGCAACTCACAAAGTGCTCTAGCCATGCTCAAAGTCCTCGGCCATCTGTTCAAGAGAGAGAGAGAGAGAACGAGAGACAAAAGACACCATCATATTACTCTCAGGGACATTTTATCAAACAAAGCAAAGGCATGCCAAGGACATGGAGAAAGGAGAAAAGATAGAGTGGAGAGTATTACTGGCAATTACAAAGAAGAATGCACTTGACCATATCCTCAAACAAAGTGGGAGACCTAAACAATCTCCCACCAAAACCTGTCAACCAAGAATTATTTTCCTCCGCGGCTGCCGCCTCTGCCATCTTTCTAAACTCTCTTGCATTCCTTTCATCTGTTTCCGACAACCTCAGCATCCTCACCACCTGAGCCACCAGTGATTCTTGATGCTTTGGAGAGAGACAACGCGTGCCATAAACGCGGACGCTGAGAGAGCGAGGGAGGTGAGGAGGGTGAGAGATGGAGACAAAGAGTGAAGTAGTAGGAGTGGAAACTTGAGGATCAGAATCAGATAGAGAGAGACGCAAAGGTCGAGAAAATGTTAGGGAGAGAGGGTCCCAATGGTTGGGAGACATCATGAATAAGCCATGGCTGCATACTGCTTTCTCTAAGTTGAATGTCTCTGCTGCGTCTCCTAGTGGAATTTCCAACACTACACTCTCTTCTTCTTCTTCTTCTTTTCCATCAGTTTTTGTGTTTTCCATTTCTCTTCTTCTGCTTCAAGATTGCAACCCAACTAGCTTTTAATCTACTATGTAATAAAACAACGTAAATGAAAGATGGTCGTTGCTTTTATAAAATTATGTGCTGGTTGTTACTTATTTATTTTATTTTTTCATTACAAATTACTTTGTTCTTGAAGAAACTTTACAAGAGCTTCAATTGACCATCATGAATTGAGTCATTTTATCTCTGAAATGTAGATGTGACAATCAAACTGATTTTTTTTTTTTAACTTTTGATTTTCTTAACGTTAATAATAATACGTTATTAACTTTTGATTTTCTTAACACGCATAATACTCGCTTAGGGTATAAAACAATGTTACTGAACTCGGCCTGGTTTGACTGATAAAAAACTAGCCGGAGCAATAATTTGATAAAATTTAATTGATTTGGCGGGTTGATTCATGATCCGGGTAAATCTTGATGAGACCCGGTGTTTTTATTTATTATTTTTTTTCTTTTTTAAATGTAGTTTTTCTTTTATACCCTTTTTTTTATATTTTTTAGTTGATTATTAATACTTTTTAAAATTAACTATATAAATATTAGAAAAATATTTTTTTTTTTTAATGTGGGATTTAAAACTCTTTCGTATATATACTATATGTTCACAAGAAAAAATTTATATTTTTTTAATGTGTGATTTGAAACTCTTTCGTATATATACTCTATGTTCCGAAAAAAATTAGTTTTTCAATGTAAGATTTGAAGCCCTTTCATATATATACTCTATGTTCACAAGAAAAAATTTATGTTTTTTCAATGTGGGATAAAAAAATTTTTGGTTTAAATACTTCAACTTAAAAGGATAACATTGTATATTTTCAATGTGGGATTTAAAGCCCTTTAGTATATATACTCTATATTCACAAGAAAAAAGTTATGTTTTTTCAATGTGAGATAAAAAATTTCTTGGTTCAAATACTTCAACTTAAAAGGATAATATAATATCTTTTCAATATGGGATAAAAAACTTTTTAAATATTCTTTTAAACTTCATTATTTACAACATATATAGTCTATATTGACATGCATTTTTTTATAATTTTTTCATATGAAATATTCAAAAATTGAAATATATATTTTTAATTTTTCCGGGTTGACCCATGAAACTCGGGACCCGGCCCCTTGACTGGGTCAACCCCCGGGCCGGGTTTGATAACTATAAGGCAATAGTTTTTTGGAAAAATTATAAATAATTTTTTTAAAAATATTTTAAAAACACACACACACATATATAACAAGTGACATCTAAACTATTTTATTTTCTATGTAGAATATTTTTTTAAGTGGAAATAGTTTTTATCTTATAAGAAATAATTGATAAATATAATTTATTTAGACTTTTTTTAAATGAAAATCTATTATTCAAATAGCTCTTAGCTTATATAAGCTCTGGTTCATCTAAAACAATATCTATGAGTTTACTTGAGATAATGGAGAGGGTTTTTTTTTCATTAAATATTTTTTTTTCAATTTTGTTTTTAAAATTATGTTAAAATTGTTTATACTTTGATGTTTGCTTGTATTTACATAAAATCATGTATGTACAGTTTTAGAAAATTCCAAAATCAAATTAATTAAAATTGTTTACAAGATACAATTTAAGATGAAAGTTAAAAAAACAATTTAAATATATTTACTATTAATACTTTTTTATTTTTTAAGAAAAGTTGTGGAGATGAAAGAATAAATATTTAAATAATCTATTTGAATTTTTTTTTTGTTTTTTTATAGATATACAGGAATTGTTTTTCTTTGATAAAAAAAAAGTTATTTTAACTCCTCATTTGACTATTCTTTTGAAGTTGCAAAATTAGGAGAGAGAAGGTTAATAATTTTTTTTTGTCTCTCTCATTGACCTTAGCATGTATTTTAAATGTTTCTAGATGAAAATAAATTAAAAATAAATTTTTTAAATTTAAAAATTCAAAACTTGATTTTAACGGCTAAATTTGAATTAGATGATGATATTTCATCTACCATAGCAAACCATTCATTGTTCATTTTATTAGGGTGGACTTCATCATTCTCCCTTTAAGGGCATGATATTACAGGCCTAGATGCACAAGGGCTTAATATTTGTACTAGGCATTCAAGCCCATCCTTTTAGACCTAACCCCAAGCCTCATTTTATATCTCTTTTCATTTTTACATACAAATTACTTTTTTTATTTTTAGTAAAATTAACTATAAACAAAACAATTAAAATAGGCTTGTAGTGTCAAGGAATGGGATTGAGATTGATCCTCAAAAGATTAAAGCAGTTAAGCAGTGGCTTAGGTCTACTTCGGCGATAGAGATTAGAAGTTTCTTAGGTTTGGCCAGCTACTATCAAAGGTTTGTGGAGAACTTTTCTCGGATTTCTGCACCATTGACTAAGTTAACGCAGAAAAATGTTAAGTTTCAGTGGTCTGAATCTTGTGAGAAAAGTTTCTTAGAGTTGAAGGAGAGATTGACTACAACGCCTATTTTAGTAGTACCATTAGGTTCTGGTGGTTACACAGTTTATTGTGATGCTTCGAGAGTGGGGTTAGGATGTGTTCTAATGTAGCATGGCAAGGTTATTGCCTATGCTTCACGACAGCTGAAGAAGCATGAACAGAACTATCCTACACATGATTTAGAGATGGCGGCTGTAATTTTTGCTTTGAAGATTTGGAGGCACTACTTATATGGTGAAACTTATGAGATCTTTACAGATCACAAGAGTTTGAAATATATCTTTCAGTAGAGGGATCTAAACCTGAGGCAGAGGAGATGGATGTAACTGCTAAAGGATTATGATTGTACCATACAGTACCACTCGGGTAAGGCAAATGTAGTTGCCGATGCTTTGAGTAGAAAATCATCAGGGAGCTTAGCTCATATTCAGGAGGTACGAAGACCTCTGATTAGGGAGCTGCATGGTGGATGAAGGAGTCAGATTTGATCTTAATGAAGCTGGAGCAATGATTGCTCACTCTCAAGTTAAGTCAGATTTGTTTGATAAGATAAAGGCAGCTTAGAAGAAAGATGATTCATTACTCAGGATCAGAAATGAGGTTGAGCAGGGTAAAGCTGCAGGTTTTGTGATAGGTGATGATGATGTGCTGAGATATAGGAATAGGCTTTGTGTACCTGATGTAGATGATATGAGGAGAGAATTGATGGTAGAGGCACATCAGGCAGTTTACACAATGCATCCAGGTTCCACCAAGATGTATAAAGACCTTAAGGTGTGTTATTGGTGGAATATGATGAAGGTTGATGTAGCAAATTTTATTTCTAGGTGTTTGACCTGTCATAGGGAAAGGATCACAATGGACTGTGACAGGATTGCCTAGGAGTAAGGAGGGTTATGATTCGATATGGGTGATTGTTGACAGGTTGACAAAATCAGCCCATTTTTTGCCAGTTAAGATTACTTATGGATATGCAAAGTTGGCGGAATTGTTTATTAGTGAGATTGTACGGTTGCATAGAGTGCCAATCTCGATAGTGTCTAATAGAGGTCCACAGTTTACATCGCGGTTTTGGGTGAAATTCCAAGAAGCTATGGGTACTAAAATGCAGTTGAGTACAACTTTTCACCCTCAGACCGATGGTCAATCTGAGAGGACTATTCAGATTGTGGAGGATATGCTAAGGGCTTGTGTTATGGATTTTGGAGTTGGTTGGAGTAAGTTTCTACCATTAGTGGAATTTGCTTACAACAACAGTTATCAGGCTAGCATAGAGATGACACCTTATGAGGCTTTGTGTGGTCGGAAGTGTAGATCACCGGTTTGCTGGTTTGAGGTTGGTGAGAATAGGCTAATGGGACCAGAGTTGATTCAGATTACCTCACAGAAGATAGAGGTAATTAGAAAGAAGCTTTAAACAGCTCAGAGTAGACAAAAGAGTTATGCAGATAAAAGAAGGCGTGACTTAGAGTTTTCAGTGGGTGATTGTGTATTCTTAAAAGTATCACCGATCAAAGGAGTATTCAGGTTTGGGAAGAAAGGCAAGTTGAGTCCTCGATTCATTGGACCGTATGAGATTCTGGAGAGAGTTGGGGCTGTTGCTTATAGGTTAGCATTACCATCAAACTTGTCTGCTATTCATCCGGTATTTCATGTTTCCATGCTAAAGAGGTATATGCCAGATCCATCACATGTGTTAGAGATTCATCCCATTGAATTGAGGGATGATATGATTTATGAGATGCAACCAGAAGCTATAATCGACCAACAAGTGAGGAAGCTTAGGTCAAAGGATATAGCTTCAGTGAAAGTGAAATGGAAAGGTCATTCACGTGAGGAAGCGACATGGGAGCTCGAGGATAAGATGTGTGAGGAGTATCCTCATCTTTTCAATAATCTCGGTAAGTATTCAATCTTTTCTATTAAGTTTCGAGGACGAAACTTTTATAAGGTGGGGAGATTGTGATGTTTTGTATTAAAAAGATAGGAAATGGCAACAAAGCCCTTGAAGGCTTAAAGAATAAGTATAATTAAATGAGAGATATAATAGTAATTGAATAAAGAGATGATAAATATAAATAGGAAGTAAAAAAAAAAGAAAAAAGAAAGAGGGATCTGAAAATTAAGAGCAAACCGTGAGAGAGAAGGGAGAAAGAAGAAGAAGAAGAGAAAAGAGAGAAATTAGAAATGAAATAGAAAGGAGATGGAGGAAATAAGTAAAAAGGCAAGATTATGTATAAATATGTGTTAATTAAGCTTTCATTTTGGTTTTGATAAATGTTAGGGTTATGAAGTTTATGTTTTGGGTTTGATTGATGATTTAATTTGAATGTTATAGAGTTAATTGTTGTGGGTATTTGATTATTTGGATGATTTTGAGAGATTGAATTGAAAGATGATGATTTTGAGTTATGATTTTGTTTGAATGGTGAAATTGTGTTAGAAATTTGGAGAGAATAGTAGGTTTCTGTTAAAATTCTGGGTTGGAGGTTGAAGATGACAAAAATTCAATTTGGTCCCTCAATTTGTGAAAATTACGGTTTAGTCCCCAAACTTTGAAAAATTACAAACTGGTCCCTGGAGCATATTCCAAGATTCTGAACAGAATAATATATGAATTATGGGCAGAATTACTGTATAGATATGAAAATTTAACACTTTCAATTTAGTCCTCCAATTTGACAAAAATTACAATTTGACCCTAAAAATTTGATAAAATTCCAGAATGGTCCCTGGAGCATAATGAGATATTCTGGACAGAAATGAGGATTAATTATGGTCAGAAGTTCAGTATATTTATGGATTTATGACAAATTTTAGTTTGGTCCTCCATTTGACAAAAAATAAAATTTGACCCTAAAAAAATTGGGAAAAATTCCAGAATGGTCCCTGGAGCATAATTAGAGGTTTTGGATAGAAATCAGGATGAATTATGGACATAATTCCACTATATTCATGAATTTATGATATGTTTAGTTTGGTCCTCCAACTAGATGGAAATTACAATTTGGCCCTAAAAATATGATAAATTATAGATTAGTCCCTAGATGTAATATTAGCTTTTTTAGATTGGTTTGATGAATGATTGAGGGTTATTTAGTGAATTATTACCAATTTTATTATTTGTTTTTATTATGGATTAGATTTCGGGAAAACCGTTAATTTTTGGGTTTTTGGGAAAATTAATAACTAGTTAGTTCAAAAACATATAGGGTTGTGGAATGCATCCTTAGATAAGTGTATTAAATAAGTTATATATTCTTTTGAGTCATTTTTGAATATATCTCATTTGTATTTAGATAATCCTGATATTCTACCAGCGGGATGCCATTAGGATTTCCTTCGGTATTTTCTTTTGACTTCTGTTTGCTTTCGAGTCAGGTGAGTGGATAATTTTCCATATGCATAAGAAATATTATAAATATTTGATTTGTTAATATGAATTGGATCATGCTTCTTGATAATATATATGTTGATTATTATCCTTGTTATGATAAAGTATGATCAATTGTTGAATCTGAATTCTTGATATGAACCAATATATAGTTTAAATTGACTTCTGAATTGATAGCTCCTCATTTGATTGATGTCATGAGTTGAGCCTTGAGATATAAATACGTCTGTTTGATTATGATTATGAACCTATGGTATGTTAGTCAGAATACCCATGCTAACAGGGTAGTGTTAGTCTTTGTGCACATCGTATCTGAATCCTAGTTGATCAAGGGAGTCACCAACCTGTGTGGACTGATCATCCCACAGTACGGAGCTTCATGCTCATTGCATTTTGATTTTCTGATGAGTTTTACCATATGATATCCTTGTTATGGCCTATTTGAAAAACCTTCCTATAAGAATCTAGAGCCATACTTGTGTATATGTATATATTTCTCATTGTTTTATTACCTCGTGTGTGTATATTGAACGTTATCTACTCACTGAGTTGTTGAACTCACCATCTCATTATTTATCATTTTCAGGCTTATAGCTTGATTGCAGGTCATTTTGTTGGACCTTCAGAACCTGCTCTTTGGTTGTACCTTGTACCTTTCTTTTATGTTTAGTTAGTGCTCCAAAACTCTGAACTTATATAAACTCTTGTATTAAGACAATTCAATTATATTATGAAGTTGATTTTGTTATTAATGCTGCGTTGAACTTTGATTGAGTTAGGATAAGTTTGTGTGTAAGTTTGGGTTCACATAGGTATGGAACCTTGAAGGGAAACCTTGCCTATGTGCCGGTCATGGATCCGGGATTCAGGTCATGACAACTACCAAACATCAGAAAATAATTCACTTTCTCCAAATTCACTTTCCTGGAATTCACTTTCGAAAATAAAACTATTTTCCAGCAAATAAACGGGGTTTTGGTTAAATTAGAATCCATGTAAAAAGGTTAGGATTAGTAATGGTAAGTATAAGAAGGAATGATGGTTGAAAATCAACCTTTATCTTGTTTGGATATGCAAAGAGAATGAAAAAGTTAAAAAATAAGATTAATTAATAAATTATAAAACTATCCTTAATTAATGAAAGTAATATTTTTATTTTAAGTTTAGGATATTTGATAATAATTTCAACCCCTTAAACATCGTATTAATATTTTTAATTAGTTGAGGGGTTTGAACCATCCTATACCTTACCTTTTCTTTTATGCGCATTGAAAGTCAAACAAAGATGGAGGATCTTAACCTCACATTTTCATTCCATATCCCTTAAAACCATAATTTTCAAATCTGGTACAGTGGCCGGACCGGTCCAGGACCTGAATTTCAGGTTTTGATCGGGTCATTAAATTGTCTAGGTAATTTTTTTTTTAAATCAAAATGATATCGTTTTAGTAAAAAAATAAAAGTCAACGGGTTATAACTGGGTTTTTGACCGAGTTTTACCAGCCCAACCAAGATCACATCAGGGTTTTTCTTCCCCTATTTTTTCTTCAATTCAACCTGATTCCAGCCTCGAATCGACCGACCAACCATCTTAAAAAAAAATAGTAATAAAGTTTAAATTTTTCCTTTTAACCAAAAAAAAAAAAAAAAAACCTTACATTCAACCATAGTCGTAAACTATGATTTGACATAGCCAAGGCCCTCGACCAATATATTACTATTGCGTTGGTTGGCCACTATATACATGATTTCTAAACATAAAAGATATCATGAATGATTTATACATACAATCATAATAATCACTAGAGATTATTTAGTATATAGATCATTAATGCATTTAATGTCATAATTTAATATTTTTAAATCATATGTAGCATTGATTTTTAATGTGATTTAGAAAAATAAATATACTGTTCAAGGAGGTTCACAGCATAAACAAGAAAGCACACCAGTGAGGACCTATCTCATAATTAATGTATACAGATATTTATTTAATGCGTCTGGCCTATTTTGTGCAGGAAGAATTTAATACCACAACCCACCCCTACATAGCTGGACGTGGTTCGTTCCATGACTCACACAAGCCTGTTTCAATCATTTATCTTTATTATGTTTAATTTATTACTGCAAAATTTTGAATTTTTTTTGATATTGACGTGTTAGTGGTACGCCAGCCAGCCTCCAACTCCAAGTTGTTCCTTTGAAGTATAATTCAATAAAGTTGTTTGGTGAGGCGTCTTAACGTATTGCTTGCTTTAACTTATGATCATCATACGAAATGGATAAACTTGTGCAACTCAACTTAGGACGACAAGTTCTTCTGGCATTGAGAGAACACATTTTGATATAGTTTGGAGAAAGAAAGATTTACAAGGCCAAGTTTTCAACAGTTCAAGTCTTTTTATGTGTGAGAATACTAAATGGGTTTTCGGTTTTTCAACATTACAAATTAACTGAAAACAAAGAGCTTCTTTGAGGATTTCTTGAGAAATGGGTCCAAGAATTCTTGTATTTCTGTTTGTTGCTTTAAGTCAAGTATGTACCATACCAGCAATGACTGATGAGGCTGACTGTAAGTTCTCTACAAATTATTATCTTCCTGTTTTCTTGTTTCGGTGAATTACTTAGAACATGCATCTTGTTTAAGTACTCTTTTGATCCAAATTAGTATCAATTGCTCATGTCTAACAGATACTATGCTTAAATATAGACTCAGGACTCCAGATTCCACCTTTGTTAATTCACAGATGTTTGTTTGTTTGTTGTGCAATTAATTGCATAATCTTATTAAGCTGAATTTTGTTGTCCATGCATGCCTGCCTGCCTGCTTGTGCAAATTTCCAGAGTCAGGATTTGTTATTACTGTCAGTTCAGTTGTATCTGGTTTAAGATGTACTAGATCTTGCTTCTAAATCTTTGGCGTATCATATACTTTGTCAACTCAGAAGAGTATCCAGCCTCCATTGGACGCTTTCCTATTCTTGTCCGATTATTGAAGTCCAGGCCCCAGAATTGTCCATTAGTCTTGTTTAGTCTGGGAAATCAAGTAGTTGTAATTTTTTTTATTTATCTCCTCAATCTATATCATATTATTTGACAATTTTCATATTAATTGATTGATTTTGTTTTATAATATCGTTGACTCCTGATGCAGTTACTGCACTGAAAGCTCTCAAGGATATCTGGAAAAAAGTACCACCTACTTGGGTGGGCGCTGATCCCTGCGGAAGTCGGTGGGAAGGCATTTTGTGCGCCAACTCACGTGTGATTTCCATGTAAGCCACTGGCTATGTTTGATAGAGGCTTGCAGATTTTTCCTTCTTCAGTTTTTAATATTAACCCGATAATTCTCAACTGTAGAACATTGGCAAGCATGGGATTGAAAGGTTCACTATCTGGAGATATCCAATCCTTGTCAGAATTGCAGATTCTGTATGTCTTCATTCTACACTGTTGTACCCTTTCCTTTTTAATGTGATGAATAGGATCCAATCATCCGAGTTGCAAGTAATGTGCTTGAATTATTGTTCAGCTTTTAGTCTTCTAAAGGATGATGATAGGCATTAAGTACTGATGCCTCCCTCACTCTCAGAGCTTGCTTTTATATGCGAGATGGGCAATGCTTAGAATAACTGTTGGCAAGGGAATGCTTTCATATAGAGTGATTAAATGATTGAATAAAGGGATATATTTCCATGCAAGGGATTGCAATTATACATTTCTAATATTGCATCTTTATATAGGGATTTATCCTACAATAAGGGCTTGAGCGGCCCTCTTCCTTCGGCAATTGGGGATTTGAAGAAGCTAACAAACTTGTAAGGGGATATTCTATTGCACCATACTGTAATTTGATGCTAAATTTCTTGCCTGGTATCGGTCCTGATGTTAACTTTTCTTGTTTCCTTTCGTTGTAGAATACTGGTTGGTTGTAGTTTCAGGGGTCCGATCCCTGATTCAATAGGATCTTTGCCACTACTTGCCTCTCTGTAAGAACTTTTCAACTTGTAATACTTTCCTTGCTTTACCGCAATGTCAGTGAAACAGTTTTTGTTCATGATTCTTGTAATATATGCTTGTAGTAATATGCTTTCATCATTTGCCGTCGTTTATGCCTGTGGCAGCATTTCTAAAACCCTTCATTGGTATTACCTGCAGATCTCTGAATTCGAATGGCTTCACTGGATCTATTCCCTCTTCAATTGGGAATCTAACTAGCCTTTATTGGCTAGATCTTGCTGATAACAGGCTTACTGGGACCATCCCTGTCTCCACAGCGACTACACCTGGTCTTGACCTGCTAGTTCATACAAAACACTTGTATGTCAGATCTATTCGTGCTATAATTCTCATTGCTGCTTTCTTACTACAAATGATTCCGTTTACCATGTTTGTTGATGCTCTAAAACCTATTTACAGTCATCTTGGATTGAATCAGCTCTCAGGCACAATCCCTCCTAAGCTTTTTAGCTCAGAGATGAAACTCATACACGTGTAAGTTTCATTCAATTGTTAAAATATTGGATG
>Ga0325400_1005785_pt1 | contig 11693 bp, 6 predicted proteins | sample PopdelMetagenome_2_FD_205662 | JGI IMG/M metagenome (GOLD analysis project Ga0325400, IMG submission 205662) | Populus deltoides microbial communities from Bellville, Georgia, United States - Xylem-PdKOR-R1 | ecosystem: Host-associated > Plants > Phyllosphere > Stem > Wood/Secondary xylem...
AGTAGCTGCTAGTGGCGTAAGCAATACGGATAAATACTTACCTATTGGTGAGCTTATCTGGTTGAGCTAATTGAACCCGGCAGGCATTGGCCGTCGTGAAGCAGTAGAAAATAAGTTGAACTTTCCTCATAAAACAGGTCGGTGCAACGGCCCAACTCATTGGGCCCTGAACCATAAGCAAGCCTTTGGTTACTTCGCAGGCCAGGCCCTAGGCTTCCTTTATCAAGAGATGGGGAGAAGATTTTTTCGACTATTTAAATCCGCGCGTGCAACTCACCCGGCTCCAAGTGCATCTTTAGTGAAATGTTCGTTGTGGGGAGTAACCACCAACCTAGTAGTAAACAGTAGCCTGCCAGCCTATCGGGGAACAATTACCTTTTACAGATCACGATCATGAATGTAATGAATTCTTGTACCGCCCCCCTAATCATGGCTACTCCGCCGACCAACTACACGATCGAAATGCAGCTGACCGGTTTATCAGGCTGGATTAGCTACCGTGAATCGCTCCTATCGTTGCGGTTTGCTTACGAGCATCTGTTGAATTCGATTTACATTTTTGTGCCGGGCGATGACCAGTGGGCGGCCTATTGCCGCAGCGCCGGGGCTAAAGGTGCGACAACGCGCCGAACCGAAATTCTGCAACGGGTTGCCACCGAAGTCCGTAGTCAGCACGCGCCCAGGGCGGTAGTACAGATTAGTGATTACGGAATAGAAATCCTTTTTTAGCGGTACACGGCATTACCTGCGCTTGCGTTTTTTGCTCGATGCTGTGCGTCGACCGGACGAACGATGGCTTGTTGATTTTTTTCGGCTTGAATAACGCTTTCCGGCGGATCGTTTGCTGGACTTCTTAGTGGCTGCGTGCTTCACCACGGGCGCCGGGGCCGGTTTAACAACCGCTTCAGCCTGTTTGGCGGCTAACAGGTAAATGAGCGAAGCCGTACCATCCATCGTAGGCTCATTGGTGCTATAATCACCGTAATCATCGTGATAAACCACCAGATCGCTCTGGAAAGGCTCGTATTCATCGGCGTCTTTCAACTGAAGGCCAAGGAGTCCTTTATAAATACTTCCGTACACCGGACCATCCACCAGACCGCCATCAATAGAATACTTACCCAGGTGCGTAAAGGCCGAGTGCGGATCGGCGGGGGTATCGGCCCCGGCGGGTAGACCATACACGAAACTGGTACCCCAAGGATTACAGCCAAAGAGCCAGTCGAAGCAGGCTTGTTCAAGCTCGGCGTACCGATTGTCGCCGGTCAGTCTGCGGTACCAGTAACACTGAATGGCGAACGACGTGGTCAGGTTGTTACTGCACCAGATAAAAGGTACCCCCCGGTAAAAGGCATTGGCCTGGGCTTTTTGCCAGACTTTTTCGATGCCACTCCGGTAAAAACCGATAATGTGCTGTTTGCGGGAGTCGTTCAGGCGTTTGGCGACTTCATAATGACCAACATTGATAAAGGGATACCACTGATAATGCCGGGCCGAATCGGTACCCAGCCAGGGCGTCACCGGCTCAATCAGGCCATAGGCGTACGCACTGTTCAAATAATCGGCCGCCTTCCGGCCTTGGATGCGAGCCGCGTTATAAAGCTCAACGGCGGCCAGTTCCATATCATCCACGTAATTGTCTTCTTCATAAAAATAAGGGGCCTTACCGGGAGCTGTCTGAGCGACGCCCGGCTTTTTGAGCCCCAGGGTGTAAGCGGTCTGGGCGCGCTCCCAGAGCGTTTCGGCGTAATTTTCATCCCGTCGGCGCAGGAGCTGAAAACCCAGCGCGAAGGCGCTGCTGAACTTACCGGCCGTGGAAGCAACCCCGGTCGAGCGGTTTTTGTAGTTACCCAGACCCTGCGGCTGGCCCGTGGCGAAATACACCGGTCGTTCGTAGCCCTTTCCATAGGCCGAATCTTCTTTGGGGAGCCGCATCCCGGCATGGTCGCGGTCGTCGCCCAGTTGATTGAACAGCCAGTCTTCCTGGGGATGCATTTTCAACAGCCAGTCGAGGCCCCAGCGGGCTTCATCCAGCACGTCGGCCTGGCCGTTCGTACCATCCAGGCCATTGGCTTTGTGCTGATCGACGAATACTTTAGGAAAATCGCGGTAGGCCGCCAGTAAGTGGTACGTGGCATTGGCCGAGGTGGTCACGTATTGCAGGTAATCCGAAGCATCGTGCCATCCCCCGGATACCTGGATGTGCGTGCTATCGGGCATGGGGCCATACAGTGTATAGCCGTCGTGCGTATGGCAGGAGTCTTTCAGAAAAGGATTGTAACCACTGCGTTGCTGACGCATGTATCGCAAGCAGAAGTCGGCGGCCCCGTCGTAGACATTGTCCTCAATGCGAAATTCAGCAGACTGAGTCGGACCGGTTTTGATGATATAGCGTCCCGGCGCTTTAAAGGCCGAAAAATCCAGGCGGTACGTTTGAACAAAAGGGCCGTAAGCGCCGAAGGGCTTGCTGACCGCATTGTCATAGACGACTTTGCCCGAAGCCGTTTCGATCAGCTGAAAACGTTGAAGCGCTTCGTCGGTTTTGCCCGCCCAGATGGCTACTTTAACGCCATCGGGTCGGTACCCCAGATAATTGATCCGGATCCAGGCCGGAGTTTCCTGAAACCGCGTAAACGAACAAATAAATAATACCGTGCAAAGTAGCCCAACCAATCTCTTCATTACATGGCAAGTTAAGCGTTACTTCGCGTATTTTGCTAGTGGGAGTTGGCAAGATTCCTCATTTTTCGGGCATTTAACCGATCAAACCCTGCTCTTTGAGGAATAATTTGAGGGTGCGTCTTTCGGGGACGTGTAGGAAGTCTGAAAACAACCGGGAAGCGGAGAAATTGGATTTTGACGTTAACCCTGCTCATTGGAGAAGCCACAAGGCTAGGAGGCATGATGAAGAACGAGGCTTTGATCAGAGAGCTACCCTTAGCCGGACCGGAGATTTGGCCGGTAAGCCGTCGAGAAAAGAAGGATTAAATCAATTCAATGCTAAAGCTGTTTATCAGACAAGCGAAGTTGCCATCGTATTCTTTTTAAATGGATAGTTGCAGCGGGTTCAAATACAATAAACAGCTTATTTAGTCAGCGGTAGAAGTAGATTGGAGGCATATGAAATTTGCATCCTGGGTGTTTTAACGGACAGTCTTGTGGCGTATCACCCAGGTATGAAGTATCAGCAATGAGTTGGTAAGAAACGGGGATAAGTAATTGTTTCCAATAACAATCCCTCTTAATACTACTGATTAAGAATTTCAAGAATACGAAGCCAGGGCATTCCACTGCGAATGAATTTATCCAATGGCTTTTCGTAAAGTAAGTTGAAGCGTTTTTCTACCTCCTGCGCGTACTGATGGTTGTGTTTGGGGGCGTCTTTGCGGTATAAGTCATCACCCATCATGCTGGAAATAAGATAAAAGCGGTTGTATTGCATAATTACTAGGTAGTTTGCAATGGCGAAATTAATCCATAGACCGTATATCGGCAACAGGAAATTTTAGAATAGTTTATATTATCTTAAACAAATAAAATACAACCGTAAGTTCACGGTTATGAATAGGGCAACACAGGTGTTTTTGACGGTTTTTTGTAACGTCTGCAATAAGACGCCTAAGTGCCTGATAAGTCACTTAAAGGAATTAATTATTATATGGATTAGTGAAAACCGTCTTACTTGGGCTAACTCTGCCAGATGTTCGCTTTCTTGAATTGGCATTATTTCGTTGTAGATACATTAAACAAAAACGCCGGCTACTTTTGTGGCCGGCGTTCTAAAAAAAGATTATCGCCTTTTAGAAGCTGTATCTGTTCTCGGCAATCATGGCATCGGCGATACGGCGACGGGCTTCTTTGAGGTTCATCGGCTCAATTTTGGTGAAGCGCTTAAGGCCCATCAGCATGACCCGTAATTCGTCTCCCTCGGCGAAAGAGCTGATAGCGGCCCGACCCGCATTATTGACTTTTTCGACGGCCTCGTGGAGGTAAACCAGCGCGATATCTTTTTGCAGACTCGCGGCAGCTTCGCCCTGAACACCCATTCGTTTCTCGACCCGTAACAGAACGGATTCCGCTACGTAGACTTCTATGGCCATGTCGGCAATGTTCATCAGAATCTCCTGTTCTTCCGAAAGCTTCATCATGAACTTCTGCACGGCTGCCCCGGCTACCATCAGAATGGACTTTTTCAGATTGCGGAGGACCTTCTTTTCGGCCAGGAATAGACCCTCTTCTTCGTCCATACTGAAATCAGGAATGGACATGATTTCTTTGGAAACGGCCATCGCCGGGCCCATCAGGTCCAACTCACCTTTCATGGCCCGTTTCAGCAGCATATCAACCGTCAGCATCCGGTTGATTTCGTTGGTTCCTTCAAAAATCCGGTTAATCCGGGCGTCGCGGTAAGCACGATCCATTGGGGCATCAGCCGAATAGCCCATGCCACCGTAGACCTGAACACCTTCGTCAACCACGTAGTCGAGCGTCTCCGAGCCGTGCACTTTCATCATTGCGCACTCAATGGCAAACTGTTCCAGCGCCTTCAGCTTGGCGTCGCCATCGCTCATCCCCTTGGCTTTCAGATCTTCGATGAGATCGTCAATGTTCTGACCTGCCCGGTAACAGGCTGTCTCACAGGCGTAGGTTTTGACCGCCATCTCGGCCAGTTTGTGTTTAATGGCGCCGAACTGCGCAATGGCCGTGCCGAATTGCCGGCGTTCATTGGCGTAGCGAACAGCGTTGTTGATAACCTCTTTGGCTCCTCCCGTAGCAGCTACACCGAGTTTGATCCGGCCAACGTTGAGAATATTGACGGCAATCTTAAAGCCGTTGCCGCGCTGCGACAACAGGTTTTCGACCGGTACATGACAATCGTTGAAGAAGAGCTGGCGCGTATCCGAACCTTTAATGCCCATTTTCTTCTCCGGCTCGTTCATGGTAATGCCGCCAGCGTCTTTATCGACAATAAACGCCGACAGGTTTTTGTCCAGTCCGTTGCCATCGTCGATTTTCGCGAATACAATGTAGACATCGGCAAAACCACCGTTGGTAATCCACATCTTCTGGCCGTTCAGAATATAGGATTTCCCGTCTTCGGAAAGCGTAGCTTTGGTTTTGGCCGCATTGGCGTCCGAGCCCGAATCCGGCTCAGTCAGGCAATAAGCCGCTTTCCATTCGCCCGAGGCCAGTTTAGGAAGGTATTTGGCTTTTTGGTCTTCATTACCGTAATAGACAATCGGTAACGTTCCAATGCCAGTATGGGCCGATAACGCAACCGAGAAAGAGTGCCCGGCGCCCGTAATTTCGGTGACCAGCATGGAGGTGTTGAAATTCATGCCGAATCCGCCGTATTCTTCCGGGACGGAGGTGCCGAGCAACCCCAGTTCACCCGCTTTGTCCAGTAGGGAGGAAATCAGTTCCGGTGATTTAGCCTGATCAATTTCGTTCAGCCGGGGCCAGATTTCGCGTTCTAGAAACTCCCGGCAAGTTGCCGCAATCATCTGTTGTTCTTCCGAAAACTCTTCCGGAATGAACACTTGAGAGGCTTCGGTTTCTTTGATTAAGAATTCCCCGCCTTTGATGGATGCTTTGTGGTCCGTCGTAATCATAGTTGAAAAAGTAGACTCCTGTTTCTGCTTTAAAAACAGTATGCGTGCATACTGTATACGGGGTAAATGTAAAAAATACCTGACCGCTATGCAAGCCTGCTTTTGTTAATATTTATGGACTTTGCGCCGGACAAAGCTGATTACAATGCTAATTATTAAGCGAATAAGTCAATGGATTGGCTGCTCACGCCACAGGCAAAGATTTAAGCGTCAACAGCATGAGTTAATCAGACAGTGTCAACTGCGACAGTCAGTTGTTGCTGGGTAAATATGGCTACGGGTAAAAGTTATAAAATAGTTGAATTTGGTTTAGGGCTATCCGGCAAATTATAGTACTTTGCTGTGTGTAAAAAGACTGATAGTGAAACGATTATACGCTTTTTTGTTTTTGGTAACATCTGTTTGCCAGATAATGGCCCAGGGCGTTCCACCGGTAGGAGAGCACGTTGAATTTGCGGGCGTGACGGTGTATTTATCAGAAAGTAACCGACACTTGATGCAGCAGGAGGTCGAGCAATTGTACATCGACCGGGCTCAGGTTACGACGAAAGTCACGCAGATGATGGCTTATTTTCCGGTGCTTGAACCTTTGCTTGCACAACGGAAGATTCCGTCTGATTTCCGCTTTCTCGCCCTGGAAGACAGTCTGTTTGTGGACAATGGAGCATCAACGGGCCTGTGGGCGCTCCGCAAAGAAGCTTCGCCGGGTCTACGCGTCGACGCCACAATTGACGAGCGGCTCCATCCGATGGCTGCCAGCACTGCGGCTGTCACTGTTTTGGAACGGCTTCACGCACAGACCGGTAATTGGGTAGCTGCACTTTATCGGTATAGGATCGGAGAGCCGGCGCCCGCAATGGCATCGGCAAACAGCGCAATCTTCTCCCTGAACGATGACAGGGCCGCTCCGGTCATTCGGTTCCTGGCGCACAAGCTGGTCCTGGAACGCGCTTTTTCAGTCTACAAGCCTAAGCGCCAGCTTATACTGTACCCCTACGACGAAACACAGGGACGCTCGCTTGCCGAATTAGCCGATTATTTTCGGATCAACCTCAATGAGCTAATTAGTTATAATAGCTGGCTGAAAGGGTCTCGGGTACCATCGGATAAAGCGTACACGATCTTTATTCCCGCGACTCAGGAGCAATACCCCGATGTTAAACGGCGAGCGGCAGGGGCCGACGCAAACCAAACGCCCCGGCAGGATGCAGGCTTCCCCGTTTTGCAAAAATTAGCGGATTCTGGGGCTAGTGAAGGGACCTTTTTTCAGATCAACGGCCGAAACGGGATTCAGGCGCAGTTGTATGACAAAGCGATTACGCTGGCGTACAAAGGAAAGGTGAAACTTAAATCCTTCATGCGTTATAACGATCTGCGGGACGATCAGCCAATTTACGCCGGTGAGATCTACTACCTGGCAAAGAAAGATTCGCGCGGGCCGGTTCCTTTTCACATTACCCGGCGTGGTCAGTCGTTATGGGAGGTTTCCCAGCAATACGGCGTCCAGTTAAAGGCTCTGATTCGCTACAATGCGATTAACCCGGAACAACCCCTGTTGGCGGGGCGGATTTTATGGTTGCAAAAAAACCGGCCGAAGAGCACGCCAGTCGAATACTACCGAGCGCCGGAGCCCCCAACAAAGCCCATGTCCCCTGAACCGCTTAATCTTTCGCCGACCGTGGCAGTCAAAGAACCCAACCCTGCTACAAAAGCGCCCCAGTTTAAGTTGCAGGTCGACAGCGCAATCATCACAATGACGCATACGGCCATTCCTGTCAGGCCAGATTCTTCAGTCAAACTGGTAGCCAGCTCCGGACCCAAAGCAATCAGGACGCCGACACAACCAGCCATTCCGGCAACCGCCGAACCAATGGCTCCTAAAGCGGTAGTCAAGACCCTGACAGTCAAAGCCGCGGAAGCCAGACCTCTGTTAATGCACGTTGTAGAGAAAGGGGAGACGTATGCCACGGTTGCCCGGCGCTACCGGGTTTCGGTTCAGCAAGTGCTGGAATGGAACCACTTAGTGTTTCAAAAGCCCCTGCGGCCCGGTCAGGCCTTACTGATCGACACATCAGGCGAGCTAATCCGGGCGGTTAAAGCACCAGTTCTGCCTAAACCAGAAGCGAAGGTGCCACTGGCCAGAGCGCCCGTTAGCGTTATGTCACCGCTCGATACGTTCAATGACGCGAGGGATTTATTGCATGTCGTTAAACCCGGTGAAAATCTGTACCGGGTTGCCATGCGCTACCGGGTGACGCCGTTGCAGGTTCAGCGGTGGAACAGCCTAACCAGTCAGGTTCTGGAAGTAGGCATGAAGCTGGTGATTAAAAATAGAAAGTAACGAAAAAGCCGCTGTCTTAGCGGCTTTTTCTGTTATTCATTGGCTTGTTATAAGCGTTCGAAAATACCGGCGACACCCTGCCCGCCACCAACGCAGGCCGAAACCATGCCGTACTGCTGGTTCTGGCGTTCCATTTCATTCAGCAACTGCACTGACAATCGGGCGCCCGTTGAACCCAGGGCGTGACCCAGCGCAATGGCGCCCCCGTTAAGATTCACTTTGGCGGGATCAAGGCCCAGTTCCTTAATAACAGCTAAAGACTGCGACGCAAAGGCTTCGTTGAGTTCGATCTGCTCAATGTCGTCCTGTTTTAAACCCGCTTTTTTGAGCGCCATTGGAATCGCGTTGGCTGGACCAATGCCCATGATGCGCGGTTCTACCCCGGCGGTCGCGTAGGACACCATCCGGGCTTTGGGTTTCAGGCCCAGTTCATTGACCAGCCTTTCGGACATAACAATGACAAAGGCGGCACCATCGGAGGTTTGCGAGGAGTTCCCGGCCGTCACGGAGCCACCTGCGGCAAACACCGGTTTCAATTTGTTTAGGGCCGCCAGACTCGTGTCGGCGCGGGGTCCTTCGTCCTGGGTAACGGTCCATTCGCGGGTCCGCTTCTTCCCGGCATCCGCGTCGAAATACGTTTCCTTGACGGTAATCGGCACAATTTCGTCCGCGAACTTACCGCTTGCCTGAGCCGCCAGGGCCTTCTGATGCGATTGGTAGGCAAACTCGTCTTGCTCTTCCCGACTGATGTTGAACTGCTCCGCGACCTGTTCAGCGGTCAGGCCCATGCCAATGTAGTAATCCGGATGCTTCTGAGCAATCTCGTAGTTCAGGGCGGTTTTCCAGCCCATCACCGGCACCATCGACATGGATTCGGTCCCCCCCGCAATGATACAGTCCGCCAGTCCGGAGTGGATTTTAGCCGAGGCAATGGCAATCGCTTCCAGGCCGGAGCCGCAGTACCGGTTGATGGTCATACCCGGCACGCTGTTGGGCAGTGAGAGCAACGCGATGTACCGGGCAATCTGCATACCCTGTTCGGCCTCGGGCACGGCATTGCCGACAATCAGGTCTTCTACGCGGGCCGGATCAAAATTAGGAATCTGGGCGAGAAGGTGCTTAATGACTTCAGCCGCCATGTCGTCGGGACGGGTGAAGCGGAGTCCCCCGCGGGAAGCTTTGCCCACGGCGGTACGGTATCCGGCTACAATATATGCGTCCATGTTAATGTTTATTTTAAGATTTCAGTGCTAAGTCAAACACACCTGTTGAGTGCTTCTTTTAATTCCTCGGCGGCTTGCCGCCCTGCAACAGCCCCTGAATTCGCTCCAGCGTTTTCTTCTCGCCCATCAGCGACAGGAAGGCTTCGCGCTCCAGATCCAGCAGGTATTGCTCCGTTACGTTTTGCGGAGCGCTTAGGTCACCGCCGGAAATAACGTAAGCCAGTTTATCGGCAATCTTGGCGTCGTGGTCCGAAATATAACGACCCATTCGCATGGAGGTAATGCCCGCTTTGAACAAGGCAATACCGGCCTTACCCTGCACCTTAATGTCCCTGCGCTGTTTCGGTTGGGTGTACCCGTTTTCGGCCAGTTCGATGGCGGCCTGTTTGGCTTCGGCAATCAACCGGCTCCGGTTCAGCACAATCTGATCGGTGGGCCGGAGGTAATGCATTTCTTTAGCCTCCTGCGCCGAGGTCGACACTTTTGCCGTGGCAATGTTCATGAAAACCGATTGCAGAATGTTCAGCTCAGGGTCACCGGTCTGGTACAGGTCACTGGCGCGCAGGGCCATTTCCTTCGTACCACCGCCGGCCGGAATCAATCCAACGCCAAATTCAACCAGACCTAGGTACAGTTCGGCATGGGCCACTACCCGGTCGGCGTGGAGGTTCAGCTCGCAACCACCACCGAGCGCCAGTGAATGCGGAGCGGTCACCACCGGAATGGCCGAATAGCGAGCCCGCATCATCGTCTGCTGAAACTGGGCAATCATCAGGTTGATTTCGTCAAACTCCTGCTCAATACCAAACATGAACAGCGTTGCCAGATTGGCTCCGGCGGAATACGCTTCCGTCGATTCGTTGCCGATGACCAGACCCCGGAAATCCTTCTCGGCGGTACTAATAGCCTTGTTAATGCCTTCAATCACCTCGGCGCCGAACGTGTTCATTTTGCTGCGGAATTCCAGGTTCAGAATGCCGTCGCCCAGATCGTACAGCGCGGCTCCGGCGTTTTTCCAGATAATCCTGTTGGCAATGTTTTCCAGAATGATAAATGCCTCCGCGCCTGGAATGGCCTTGTAGCTTCTGGTCGGAATGTCGTAGCAGTTTCGAACGCCGTTCTCTACTTTATAAAACGACTCAAAGCCTGCGTCAAGCATTTCGTATACCCAGGCCGCTGGTTTCTTGCCCTGCGATTCAATAAGCTCAACGCCTTTTCTGACGCCGATGGCATCCCACGTTTCAAACAGACCCAGTTGCCAGCCGAAGCCCGCGGTGATGGCCGCGTCGATGCGGTACAGTTCGTCCGCCACTTCGGGAATGCGGTAGGTCGCGTACCGGAACTGATCGGCGAACGTCCTGCGGTAAAATTCACCCGCTTTGTCCTGACCCGCCAGTAAGACCGGGAAACGCTTTTTTAAATCACTGATGGTTTTAGTGCCTTCGAGTGTAGCAAACTTAACTTTCTGCGAAGGCTTATAATCCAGCGTCTGAAAGTCGAGGGCCAGAATAACCGACTTGCCCTGGTCGTCTTTGATCTTTTTGTAAAAACCCTGACCCGTTTTGTCACCCAGCCACTTGTGCTCCATCAGCTTCTGCATGATGGTCGGCAACTGGAACCTATCTTTCGACTCGTCGCTGGTGAGCACCTTTATCAGGTTGCCCGCTACATTGACGGTCGTGTCCAGGCCCACGACATCCGACAGCCGGAACGTTCCTGACTTGGGCCGCCCCACCACGGGACCGGTGAGCTTATCGACTTCTTCCACCGTCAGGCCCATTTCTTCCGCCACGCGGATGGTCTGCAGCATGGCGTAAATGCCCAGGCGGTTGGCAATGAAAGCGGGGGTGTCTTTGCAGAGTACCGTTGTCTTGCCCAGATACAACTCACCGTATTGCATCAGAAAATCAATGATGGCGGGATCGGTATCGGGGCCGGGAATGATTTCGAGCAGGCGGAGGTAACGGGGCGGATTGAAAAAGTGCGTCCCGCAGAAATGCCGCCGGAAATCGTCGCTGCGTCCTTCAGCCAGCAGGTGCATTGGAATGCCCGACGTGTTGGATGTAATCAAAGTGCCTGGCTTGCGGTGTTGCTCCACGCGCTCGTACAGCGAACGCTTGATGTCCAGGCGTTCAACGACCACTTCGATGATCCAGTCGTATTGGCTGATTTCCGCCAGGTTGTCCTCAAAATTGCCCAGTTTGATGCGCTCGGCGAACTTTGGACTGTATAAAGACGCGGGTGTGGCTTTCAGCGTATTTTGAAACGCTTCGTTGACAATCCGGTTGCGAACGGCGGGTTTATCCAGCGTCAGGCCCTTTGCTTCTTCGGCGGGCGTCAAGGTATTGGGAACAATATCCAGCAGTAATACGTCGACGCCAATATTGGCAAAATGGCAGGCAATGCGGGAGCCCATGATACCGGAGCCTAACACGGCCACCCGGCGAATGTTGCGGTTTTTCGTCGTGACCTGGGGATTTGCAAGGGTTGCTTCCATAACTAAAGAGGATTGAATGG
>Ga0325400_1005787_pt1 | contig 11691 bp, 8 predicted proteins | sample PopdelMetagenome_2_FD_205662 | JGI IMG/M metagenome (GOLD analysis project Ga0325400, IMG submission 205662) | Populus deltoides microbial communities from Bellville, Georgia, United States - Xylem-PdKOR-R1 | ecosystem: Host-associated > Plants > Phyllosphere > Stem > Wood/Secondary xylem...
CCTGATTCTAACACCATTCCTTGTAAAATCTCCACCAAAAAACCCATCCTCCAAAAATTACATCCCTCAGAATACCACAAATTGAACCCCAAAATCATCACAATGCTGCCATTGATTCCTAATATCATTTAAATGCTCTTGATTAGCTTTATCAATAGCATCAAGAACATATTGACCTTATCTTGATTATTCACTACATTATCTTCCATGTTTTGACAATCTTGTAGCAACAAACCTTCACCAAATAATTCTCAATGGATAATTCAGTTTCCAGGCATTTCTTAAACTGAGTTTCAACAGTTTCTTTGATATCAGACCCGATGCAATCAGTTCCTAAAGAAATCCCATCCATGTTCTGATTTTTAGCAAAGAACTCAGAGCAATGATCATCTTTTATCCTGTATTTCATCAAGGCCCACAAAATTAATCGAATCAACAGCTGTAATATAGGACTTGGATTCAATCTGACCTGATTCTTGGGTATGCAAGGAAGGTTCTCATTCTCTAATCTCTGTTTCCTGTTGATTCATCAATGGCAGCATCGCCTTTTCATCTGTAGTGCTTTCATCTTGCAATAGCCTCTCCAAACTCTCAAGAATCTCATTCTTTAACTGATTAAGCTTCAAAGTCAATTCTTGAGTGGTCTGCTTCGAATCTTTATCCAACATTGCTGGGTTGCGAGACTTTGGTATGTAAGTCTTTGATACTGAATTCTGATCAGATTCTTGATTTTGCAAGCAGGAGCAATGGTGCTTGCCATGGCTTGAATTCACTTCAACGCTTTCTAATTGTGTCTCCCCAAAACCAGGTTGCTAAATTTAATATCTAATATCTAATCTACAAAACCAATCCTAAATGCATCTTCCATGAAGGGAAGTTGTAGCTGATAGTGCATTTTGAAAGGATTGAAAATAGACCAGAGAAAGCCCTTCAAACTCTTCAATTCAGGGCACACAACCATATGGATTAAAGACCTGATGCAGGACATCTTTTGTAATAATCTGGTAATGAACCCTTACTGTAGGAACTTCCATTCTGGCCTTCAAGATTCAAGATTTATGGACAGTAGAGATGTTGAGATATGAATAAAAAGGAATTGAGCAATTAATGGCCAAGGATGAACTGCTCTGCTACCAATTGATACAATCCAATTATTGAGGAGTTGAATTAACTATAAATATGTCCCAGAAGAGGGGAAGAGGAATATCAACCAATAATGGTAGGAAACAGGAAGAAATCTTATTGGTTGAAATAGAGAAAGTGACAGGAAAGAGAATTCAGAGAGAGGGAATCACAAATGCCAAAGATACCTAGAACCCTAAGCTAAAGTCCTTTCAAGACATGTAGGACTTGATAGTTGATTCTAACTGTCTCCCCTTTCAAGACTACTAACTAACTAATTGAATCTTCCCATCAATACTATTCGTACCAACTAACTATACCAATTTGTACTATAACAGTGTCATGGAATTTCTTGACATGTTTGCTGAAATTGATTGAACTTATGCTCATAAATGATGTATACAGGTGTCAAGAGTTACTGTCAGGGCAAAGGAAGCAGTTGAAGCTGCTGGTGGATCCGTCAGACGAGTGCATTACAATAAGCTGGGTTTCCGGGCATTGCTTAAGCCTGAGTGGTTTGAAAAGAAGGGCAGGTTGTTGCCAAAGGCTGCCAGGCCTCCACCAAAGCTGAAAGATAAAGTTGATAGCATAGGCCGCTTGCCTGCCCCGACTAAACCTATCCCTTTTCACACTGAAGAAAAGGAGGCAGCCTCTGCTCCTACCTAGTTGATCAAACAATCATTTTGGGGTCACTTAAGAGTGTATTTTGATGAAGAAGTACTTCACAAGCATATTCTCTCCCCCACAAGGTCTTCAATTGCATTCTGTTTTCACATGCTTTCCATGAGTCATGCAGTGTTTAACAAGTGAATCCGTGGAAACTCCATTTTGATGAGCTCTTAAAGAAATAAGGGAGACTTTTTGCGATGTAATTCTAGTTTTGCAATCTTCTGGAACACAGATTTTTCATCCAAACAAGAGCAACTTGTGAATGGGTTGAAGTAGGCAATTGGTTCATAAGTTATCATTTTGTGACAATTTTGACTGGTATGTTTCAAAACCAAAGGGTCCATTGGCCTCTTATTTTGCAATTTATTGTTTCTTTAAATCTTGCATCGAACATAACATAAAGGACACTAGAAATACAGAAAGTGCAATCCCATCTTCATTTGCTCGTCATATCAGCTGTTAACTTTTCTTTGGAGGGTATCAACAATTCAACATCCACTCCCCACCACCTCTCCACCCATATCTTGGTCATGCGACTAGCTAGCACCTTATCATCTTCAAACCGATCAGTCCATCGACTTCATGGTTTTACCAACCGCGTTGGCACATCAGTGGATGCATTATACTTTGGTCTAGCTGGAAAAAATGAATCATCTAAGCTGTGTGTATGTTCTGCTTCTTGCTCCTTCCAATCATTGAGTTCATTTACCATCCAAAATATGAAAAAAAACCCCGTCGTTTTCATTGATTTTCCTAACAATGCTGCGTAATTTCTTGTCATCAGCAAAAGAATTCCACCAAATTATCAATGAAAATGATTTCTTTTGTAGTTTAGAAGTTAAACAGGCCCCAACCACTAGCACACAATGATATATAACTATACACCAAGTCGTTTAGGCAAATCGTTCTTCATAACAAGGACCAGACTCTTTATCTTGCAATCCTGTGATCTGTTTTTGTGCATAAATCCTGTGATCTATTTTGGTGCATCTGTTTTCCAAAGAAATAATTTTATATTCCCGTGGATTCAGGCGACTGGCCACCCAGACTTTAGTTCAATGATCAAAGTCACTGTTAACTTATCCTGATTTAAATGCTTTGTCAAAGTCACTGTTTTGTAGCGTCTGTCCACGCTTCCAAACACCTATAAATAGAGTTGTTCAAGAAGAAAAATCTATAAATTGAGAACTTGTTCCATTCCATGCATCGAAAAATAACATGCTTAGTGGTATGATAAAACTGAGTTCGTACTTGAGCTCACCAATTCCACCACCCCAAACTCAGCAGTTGCAGCTTCATCAGGAGCTCACAGTAGAAGCATTTTCCCGTTTTGGGGATTGAAAAAGAGGTGAAGTTTCTAACTTTTCGATGCATAGGTAATGCGAACATTTTGACGTTGTAAATCCAAGCATCTTAAATGCTGCATACATAGTTTATCTACATAAACTTCAGTGCATAAAAAGTTTCTGCTATAATCAAATACACTTATCAGATACCTATGATCAATCTGAAGGGACTAAGCTCTAAGAATCATATGTAGCTTTGCTCGGCAAAGGAACCCAATAGGGAAATCAGAGTTTCTTACTTCTTTCTCCTTATTAGAGAGTGAAACATTTGCCAATGCTGAGACTGTAGTTTACACCATTCTGTGAGGTTTAGTGCCTTTATGCCCAGGGAAGATTTTCAATTTTCTTTGAGAACATGAGAGAAAATCAATCTTCAATGAGCAAGAATGAATTCTCAAATATCAAATGTTGGAACTTCAGCATCAAAGCCATGAGAGGCCTGGTAAACCAACCGGGCCAATATATTCCTGTAAGGATCACTTTCTCTTTTCTCCTTCAGAAAAGCAATGCAGTTTTCCACCTCAGATTTGACATGCAAGTATAATTCATGAGCTTTTTCCCGGTCTCTTAATTCCTGCTTCCTCCCTTCAGCACAAAATTGAGAATTCAAGTCAGTACTCCACTGGCATTAAGAATATGTATAAAAAAATATTGCAAAATTTCTACCACTGTTACTCAAAATGCTGTTATTAATTGAACATTCTTGGACAAGTTCATAAAACAGTTTTAGCAGCTTTCTTTATAATTTTAGTTCAGAATAAGGCACTTTCATTACTCTGAGCTGATCTTGAACTTCTTGAGAAATGCGGACATGAAGCAGCAACAATAGTTGTGGGTAATGTTTTAGACATGATATTGGCAAGGTGCAGAAACATATAATTAGGCTGGCTGGAAAGCCTTAGGTGTATAGTGTTGGCACATGTTTTTTCTGCTACACCCATGATTATTATTACTATGCAGATAGTCAATGGTAACGAGTTGTCCAATGACCATACCTTCTGTTTCAATTGGTTTCCCAAAATAGTAATAGAACCTGCCTGGGAATTTCGGTACAATTCCTACCTGGTGCGGATCTTGTTGTCCCACCTCACCATCCGCTTCAGTCCTATCAGCAAAACAATATGAAAGATCTAAACATTGAAGCAGTCAAGTAAAAGAAAAAAAATTTGGAGCCAAGAAGATAAACTCAATATGGGTGAGATTTAATGGAAGGAAATCAAGGAAAACAAAGATTCACATACCTCAAACTCACAACCTCTTCTGATAACCCTTTTATGTAATCCCTAAGGAAAGGAATCTTCATTTGATCATCATAATCAAATACCACCTGAAAAACCATGAATACAAGCAATCAATTATTATGAGACTAACCCAACTTGATTTTAATTGACTGTAAGAGATTGCGTGTCTGATATGAGCCGAACACAAGGCTTAGAGTTAACATAGATACGCCAGAGAAGAGACAGCAAGAAAAAGTTCATGCACAGAATTTCTGCAAGCGCACACTAACTGATATTGAGAAATCTAGCCTTATACTACATCGTTATAAAACTTGTGAGTTCTAAAAAAAATTAATGCTTTCTTTTTAATGTCTCCTTTGCGTTTCCCAAATAATAAGAAGTCAAACATGCTCTGATGACAAACGCACACAAAAATATACATGCCCTTAGTGTCAAGATTTTGAGTAAAGAGCATTCGTCACAGAGCAAGATATATTCCATTAGCAAGATAAAAATAAATAAATCATAATGTGGCGCATCTATATGCAAAAAAGTGATGTAAATCAATCAGATAGAAATGAAGTCCTTAAGACTTACTTCTCCAAAATCATCCTCTCCAACAACACCAAATGGCACAATTTTGGCTCCAAACCTAGATGCCATTCTGACAAACTCTGACTTTTCTGGCCAGAATAACTTGTATTCTTCACCCTGAATAGCATGAAGAGTCAATCATTTGCAGAGCTATTTCAATTTCTTTATATTTATTAAGTCCGTTTTCTCTTAGTGGCCAAATGGACCATTGCCACTTCATTATATTTTCATAGTCTTTGAAACAAATTAGTTCTCTTTTTTTGCTTGGAAGGCAAGTAGAATAGTAGAAATATGTTACTTTATTCTTGTATAGTCTTGCGATTGTTAGATTCAAGATTCAAACTTAAAAGAACATAAAATTAAACTTCTTTTGAAATGTAAAACCACCTATCTCAGTAAAATGTATCTATCAGAAGCATTACCTTCCGATGATAGGCCTCCCGCATTCCTCCTGGGTATAATAGTGCATGAGCCTTTGAAGACATAAGTTTGTAGAAATTGCTTCCTGAAACAGGAACTGCACCCATAGTTCTGACCACATCGAATTGTTGCAATGAAGGCATCATCCCCTCTTTCTTCAATTTCACGTACAACATTGGATGTGTTATCCCTCTTATAAGAATATTTCTTTCCAACAAAAAGTTGGATATCAATGGGATCACTTCAAATCCCATTAGCATGTGATAACCAACATACAATACTGGTCCTTCTGAAGGAACTCCAGCAAGGCCCCTCACAATCTTCCCATCTTGAAAATATGAGAGCATCACAGGACTTGTGGCCAGCACAAACAATCTAAAACATAGTAATAATTATGAGAAATTGTAGTTAAAGCAAACATAATTTCAGGACTCATTTAATGATGAGGACTAAAGCAAATTTCAGGTTGGATTTGACCATATACAAATCAATGTTGCATGATACATTGCACAAACCCTACCAAGAAGTGATCTTCAAATTAATGCTCGAGAAGAAGTTCATATAAGCATAGTATTTCCCGTACCCACTAATGTCATGCCAACAATAGACTGATGAAGTTAGAGAAATTGTTTCCCTGTTCAACTGATAGAAAATATACCTTTAATATGTAAGACAGTAAAATAGGGCTACCTGTTCGAATCATATAATTTTTTGAATTCAAGAGGGGTTGGTGGTATGTAATCTGATATGTAGTCAAGATACTTTCCACGACGATAGCAACTAGCTCCCTTGATGATATTTGCCAAATCAACATCATGTTCCTGCCACAAATGGGTATAATTACAAGGAAACTTGAAAGATAACATATTGAAACATGATATCTTTTCAGTGCATAGCCAAGGATAGATGAGAGTGGGAGAAATTATCTTACCAAGAAGAGGAAATGACCACTGTCGTTAAACTTGCGAATCTCACATTTTGGGAGTGCAACATAAAGCCTTTGACCTTCTTCTTCACTTGGAAGAAGCTGATCTCTTCCACTGAGAAAAGGCAAACAACAAATCAGACTCTAAGCAGCAAAGGTGCTAGTATGCAGGAAACACAACGAAAATAAATTTATGGAAGTTAGAACTCCAATTCTAGAAGCAAATGTATTTGGATTTTCCATCGATTTAAATTCCAATAATATGGAAATGACAATGCCTAGTTACTGCGTATGATGTCATAGTTTATATTATAGACTTCATAAAGGAGAATTTTTTATTGTTCTAATCGAAAATTTTATTATTCATGCATTAGCTAAATAAAGATGCATTTAGTAGAGTTAAAGCTGGGTGCTAAATAATAATTCTCGTGCTTTTGTTGCTATTTAGCTATTTAAACGAGTTTGAAAAAGAGTTGAAACATTTATACAACTAACATTTGATAAATTATGCATGAGAAACAGACCTAGAAAGGACAAGTGTTTGAGATTTCACAGCATGGAGGCGTGAATTGGCATATGCCGAAGCTGTTTTAAGCATCTGTAGCTTCCAAAGAAGGGTTTCTCTAGGTAATATATTAGCCAGAGCCTGCAACAGCTACGATCAGTTTCTTTCCACAAGAGTAACACCACATGACTTGGTGTAAGCACCAGCATAAGAAAAGTGAAGACGAGATGACACCATCATCTTACATAAACTTTTAAATGTCAGCTAGGCTATATATTTTGATTAATTTCTCTTTATGATCAATTAGAAATATGGCCTGTCAATGCCATGTTCATAAATATTACAGGAGACACATAAGAGTTGATGAGAAGTCAAGTGAAACCAGTCTTTTATAGTTTTATTAAGACTGTACTATCGTTTTTCAAACAAGTGTAATTTATATCAATCAGGTTGACATGTCCTAAAGTGAAATCTTACATTGAGGTAAGATGACATTGCAACCAAATCTTGTGATAATCCTCCAATTGTTTGTTCTAGAGGAAATCCCTTCACTGCATTGTCCATGGCCATCCTCAAAGAATCACCTAGATAGATGGAACATAATTGCTGGTGTAAGCAGGATAAAATATTGTATACATGACACTTTATTTTCCATGATTTATTGAGTTATCAATATTCAGATAATAACAAGCAAATGGGAAAAACAGAGGAAAATAAAAATCCACCAAAACTGCAAAACAAGACTGTAAACCACACTGTAAAATCAAATTGAGCTTATTAAGCTTGATATTTAGCCCTGTATCTTTTTGATGGATTCCATTGGGTGGTGAGCTATCCTAAACTCTAATCTCTGAGGTGATTATTTTTTCTGTATCTCGAAAGGGTTGAAAAAAAAACCTATCTTTCATTCATCCTTCCTCCACATTTTCATTTCCACCATCCAAACTAACCAGAAATTTGTTGGCACCGGCCTCTGAATTTTTTCAGTACCAGTAGAGAAGCATAATAATATAAAACTCTTCAGCTACACCTCCACGCCCAATTTTCAGCTCACTTCCAAGTAAACCCTCTTTGATTTATGGATTTACATAACTGAGCACCTACTCTCAAGTTTCAATCAATAGAGGACCATGTAAATTGTTTCCCAATTTTCACGATGAAATTGGATAAGGATAATGCGGGAAGCCAGAGCTACTAAAGGTGGATTGCAAGGTTATTTTCAGGAAAATCAAAAGATTCCCCCAATAAATCAAAAGATTAACAGACAAAATCTTATAGAACTAATCACAAACTTGCATTGCAACTGACACCAAACATCAGTTCGTATGCAGAACAAAATATTGCATAAAACGTTTACTTTTCAAATATTTTGGTATGGTCAATATTCTAAAAAATAAACAGGTTGTTTTACCTCTTAGCATAATCAAATATCTATTTGAAGCAACATAAAATATCAGGAAATATAGCTCTAGTGGACAAGGTGAACCTGTCATCAAGCTCAACATATAAGGAACGGTAAGCTGGTGCTGGAAGGGTAAGACTTCCAATAAGGGTATTAGAGGCTGCAGCTGTGACTTCTCAAAAGACGTTGCTGCAATAAATCATCAAACAAAATCATATGTAACTGAGCAAGATGAACAACCTCTTCTAAAAGCGCATGTGATTATTGGACTAAATCTAAGTTTTTGTTCTCATGATCTAACAGAGAGCTCTGCTTTCCATTAAGTATCCAAAGTTAAAGATCCATTTATGTTATTCATCGGCATAAAAAAATTCCATTTATTTGCTCAGTCACATAGGTCCTTGCTCATGTTGATTCTCTATTACCTCCTCCCATAGATATGGGGAAAGCACTGAATGTCTCAAATTTCATTCGAAGATAGATAAGGTATCAATTTTTCACCTGGATTAGCCAAAACAAGTACAAGATCAACATCAGGGTTACGAGCTGCGACAGCCAGGGCAAGACATGCTCCAAGAGATTCTCCAGCAAGATATATAGGTCTATTAGGGAAACAGTAACTCTCTGATCTTACTGTCCTTTCAATAAGCTTCACTAGGCCTGAATCATGAGAATCCTTTTAAAAATTGCTTATACAAATACAAGAGCTCATCTCTATTACAAATAACACGTATCAAACAGGTTACAGGGTAAAAAAAACTACCTAGAAAGGATGTTCTGTCCTTAACTGGAATATGCAAGCACCATATGTCGAAAATCCTAGTTTCAAGAAGAGAGAGAAATCATATATTAACCAGCATAGCCATTAACGCAAGGCAGAATATGTGGACAGGAGATAGAAAGTCATGTAATGATTATATGTTGGTTTTGGATGATCCACAAAAAAATAATAAAAAAATCTGATGTAATAGTGTCAAGGTATCTGAGGAAATACTTACTTCCCCAGAGTATTGTGCTGCTTGCTAAGTCCTAGTCCAATACCATCAATCCCTGCAAAATTCAGAATCTTTTACTTAACAGTTTAAGTTTTTTTTTTTTTTGGAACAGCAACTGTAGAAGTTTGAACTGACTAATTTGAAAGTGAGAAATGAAAACCCAGTACAAACAGGCCGAAAACTTGAAAATGGAAGTGCCATCAACATTGCATAAGCTTCACAGTCCTAATCTACAAAATTTTAAATTTAGATATAAAAAGTGAAATTTCAAAAAACAAAAATAAAAATGATTGAGGACTAACATACAATCCAAGGTCCAGCAAACCTTATTAACTAAACTAGAGAAAAGAAAAAAGGTTTGCATCATTCAACAATCATTAAACCTTGTGTATTTTTGTAAACCAGAGTTAAGTCCATGTCTCCCATTACTTTTTTGTTCTTTTTTTTTTCCCGACAATATGGGGTATCATCTAACCAGCTTGTCCATCAACATCAACTGAAAATAAATTCTCTTTTCAAATAATTTTAAACATGCGGTGATTAAGAGAGAGAGAGAGCAAAGCTCTCTTACCGTAATGAAAAGGAAACTAAATCTTCTAAAAGGATGGCAATCGGATTTCTACTATATTTCTACCTTTTTCGTTCAAAAAAAAAAAAAAATATTAAGATTTAGGTATTCATATAATTATTCAAATACCATTTATATCCAAAATAAAATAAAATAGTGATGTCGCCACACACGTGATTTTAAATTAGGTTTGAGAATACATATACTCTATCTATTTACCTATTAGCTAAGGTAATTATCTAAAAAAACCCCATCTATCAAGATCAATTTGAGTTGGCATCCGTTAGGTTTGAATTAAATTTACATTACTATCTTCCAATAATTACTTTTATTAATAAAAAAAGGTTAAATTGTTAAAAAAAAGCCTTGAATATTAGGGAAAAAAACAAAAACAAAACCCCTTAGAATAAAAACAAAATCATAATTTTTCAATTTAAACAAAAAATATATATTTTTTTAAAAAAACCTTTTGCATTTGGATTTTCATGGGCTTTTCCATCCATTTCTATTATTTAGGAGTAAATTAAAAAAAATTAAACATCATCAAAAATTAAATATCAACATTGAGAAATTGATGAGAAATTCTTAAAATTCTTCTAATCCCTCTCCTTTTCTCTTTTGAGTAAAAAATATTGAAATCTATTTTTAATTAAACATAATCAACATCAACCATTCAAATCAAAATTCAAATTAAACCAACAATCAATGAAAATGAATTACCTTTTCTTTTTTATTAGGAGTTGCAATGAAAGACTAGATTATTTACCCAATCATTTTTTTTTAAGTTAAGAAATATTCAAGTATTGGTCAACTTGGGTTTAACTTCTCAAACCTAGATAATGGATCATGAAACTGGGTGAATCTAATAGAAAAAAAATTAAAATAAACTATGAAGTTCAATTTTTAATCAATCCAACATTAAATAATGAAATTAAAAAAATTAATTAAAAAGATGATAAAAAAATCGAGGCCACTCAGTTTAATCCATCAAATTCTTGCCTCAAGTAATAAGACTAAAATAACATAATAAAAAGCAAATCAAAATAAATTATAAAGTTTAATTCTCGATCAACCTAAATAATAAAGGATGAAATTAAAAAAATAATTATAAAAAAACTAAAAAATCCTAATCAACTACGTTAATTTGTAAAAATTATGACTTAGTTATAAAATTGAAATAACTTTATAAAATATAATTTAAAATAAAAAACTCAAAAATAAAATTAAAAAATACAAAAATAAAAAGAAAGAGTGGAGGGGAAGACATCTACTCAATTAGTTCTTGTTGATTGTGGAATTAAGAGGAATGTTTTGGGCCTTTTCACCAATTTCTATTATTTAGAGGTAAATTCGAAGAATCATATTGTTTAGGATGAAAAATCAAGAATGTTTTTGGTTCAGGGAGGTGTTCGTTTTTGAAATAAGTACGGTTCAGGGAGCATTTTACGATTTGACGAAGTTGCTATTCTTATAAAAGGAAACTTTCCACTTTCCAGTAAATTCGTGATCTACTTATGTAAATAAATATTAGCTAATCTACTCAAATAATCAGATAATAAATTGGCAAAAAAGGACTGACCAGGCAAAAATAGAAGAAGAGGAGAGTTATCCAACCGGGATCCACACTCCAACGGAGAGAACCACCGTGGCGGGCCACCACCACCACCGTCTGATTTAGCAATAAAATTCTTCGACTCCTCAAAATAATCCTCCAGGCTTTTTCTACTACTTCTCAACTCCATCTCAGTTTTCTCTAACTCTAGTGCATACGGATTCTTTTGCTTCTCTTTCATTCCTTCTCCTTCTTCACTCTCCTTCAACCTTCCATTGCTTACATGATTCCTCATCGTCGTTTCATTTCTCTCCGTTGTCGTTTCAGTTGATATCGCTTGCTCTGTTGAAACAGCCAAACGACGAGCCGTATT
>Ga0325400_1005788_pt1 | contig 11691 bp, 11 predicted proteins | sample PopdelMetagenome_2_FD_205662 | JGI IMG/M metagenome (GOLD analysis project Ga0325400, IMG submission 205662) | Populus deltoides microbial communities from Bellville, Georgia, United States - Xylem-PdKOR-R1 | ecosystem: Host-associated > Plants > Phyllosphere > Stem > Wood/Secondary xylem...
GCCTCGGAGAAGTCGACCTGCGCGGTGAAGAAGGTGGCCGACGCGATCGCATCGGCCCGGCCCGTCGCCGCGGCCCAGGCGAGCAGCATGGAAAGCGCCGTGCCCGCCACGCAATAGCCGACGACATGCACGGCCGGCACGTCCAGCAGGTCGCGCACCGTGTCGATCGCGTCCATCTGCCCGCGCAGCACGTAATCGTCCATGGCGATGTCGGCCATCGCGGCATCCGCCGACTTCCAGGACACCATGAACACGCTGATTCCCTGGTCCACCGCCCAGCGCACGAAGCTCTTCTCGGGCGTGAGGTCCAGGATATAGAAGCGGTTTATCCACGGCGGAAAGATCACCAGCGGCACCGCCTGCACGTCCGGCGTGGTCGGCGCATAGTGGATCAGCTGGTAGAGCGGCGTTTCCTTGATGACCTTGCCCGGCGTCGTGGCGAGGGTGCGGCCGACCTCGAACGCGCCGTCGCCGACGTGGCGGATCTGGCCGCGGCCGATGTCCGCCAGCATCCGCTCCAGGCCCTTGACCAGGTTCTGCCCGCCCGTTGCCAGCGTGCGTTCCAGCACCTGCGGATTGGTGGCGGCGAAGTTGGCGGGGCTCATCGCCTCCACGAAGCTGCGCGTGGCGAAGCGCAGCTGCTCCTTCTGGCGCGGGTCGATGCCCGGCAGCGCGTCCACGCCCTTGAGCAGCTGGTCGGCGACCGTGACATAGCTCTGGCGGATGGCGTCAAACAGCGGCTGCTCCCACTGCGCGCCCTTGAAGCGGCGGTCGCGGCCCAGCGCCGCGGCGTCGGCGCCCGGCGGCGGCAGCATGGCGTGCCAGCTCGCCAGCGCGTCCTTCCACCACGCCGCCTGCGTCGCGGCGATCTCGGCCGGGTCGGGCGGGGTGGCCGAGGCGACCAGCGCATCCGTCGCCTTGAGCGCGGCACCGGTGCCCTGTTCCATCATGAGCTGCTGCATCTGGCCGAGCACGCCCGTCCAGTGCGCCATCTCCTTCAGCAGCTCGTCGCTTGCGGGGGCATCCGCCATGGGTCGGCCTTTCGCGCTGCCAATTGCCTGGGCGAGCCGCTATAGGCGGCAACGACGCGAAATGCACCGTCAGCCGCTGGACAGCCTTCATGAACGACGATTTCTACCGCATCCGCCGCCTGCCGCCCTACGTGTTCGCCGAGGTGAACGCGATGAAGGCCGCCGCGCGGGGCCGCGGCGAGGACATCATCGATCTCGGCATGGGGAACCCGGACGGCGCGCCCGCGCCGCACGTCATCGACAAATTGTGCGAGGTGGCGCGCAATCCGGACGCGCACGGCTATTCCGCCTCGTCCGGCATCAAGGGGCTGAAGAAGGCGCAGGCCGGCTATTATGCGCGCCGTTTCGGCGTGGAGCTGGACCCGTCCAGCGAGGTGGTGGTCACTTTAGGCTCCAAGGAGGGGCTGGCCAACCTTGCCCAGGCGATCACCGCGCCCGGCGACGTGGTGCTGGCGCCCAACCCGTCCTATCCAATCCACACCTTCGGCTTCATCATCGCGGGGGCAGCGATCCGATCGATTCCCGCTGCCCCCGGGCCCGACTTCTTCACGCGGCTGGAGCATGCGGTCGCCTATACGGTGCCCAAGCCGTCCGTGCTGGTGATCGGCTATCCGTCCAATCCCACCGCCTATGTCGCGGACCTAGCCTTCTACCGCGAGGTCGTGGCCTTTGCGAAGGAGCATAAGCTGTGGGTGCTAAGTGACCTGGCCTATGCGGAAATCTATTTCGGTGACACGCCCACGCCGTCCATCCTGCAGGTGCCGGGCGCGAAAGACGTGGCGATCGAGTTCACGTCCATGTCCAAGACCTATTCGATGGCGGGCTGGCGCATCGGCTTCGCGGTCGGCAACCGCCAGCTGATCGCCGCGCTGACGCGGGTGAAATCCTACCTCGACTATGGCGCGTTCACGCCCATTCAGGCGGCGGCGGTCGCCGCGATCAACGGGCCGCAGGATATCGTCGAGGCCAACCGCAAGCTTTATCGCGGCCGGCGGGATTGCCTCGTCGACAGCTTCGGCCGCGCCGGTTGGGACATCCCGCCGCCGGACGCCTCCATGTTCGCCTGGGCGCCGATCCCGCCCGCGCTGAAGCATCTCGGCGCCATGGAATTCTCCAAGCAGCTGCTGACGCACGCCAATGTCGCGGTGGCGCCGGGCGTGGGTTTCGGCGAGGAAGGCGAGGGGCATGTCCGCATCGCGCTGGTCGAGAACGAGCATCGCATCCGCCAAGCGGCACGCAACGTTAGGCGCTATTTGCAGAGCATGGGGGTCAACACCGCCGCGCAGACGGGCTGATGGACGCGATCGAGGATCTGTTCCGCGTCTCCAGCCTGCCGGGCCTGGCGCATACCATTCAGCTCGCGCTAGCGCCGGTGTTCCTGCTTAACGGCATCGCCGCGGTGCTGAATATTCTTACGGGCCGGCTGAGCCGCATCGTCGATCATGCGCGCCAGATCGAGGCCGATTTCACGCCCATGGGCGACCCACGCCATGCGCGGCAGGTCAAGGACCTGCGGCTGCTCGACCGACGCATGTGGGTGGTCAACAACGCCATCTTCCTGGGTATCGCCAGCGCGGTGGTGCTGTGCACGGTAGTGGCCGCGATGTTCCTCGCGCGGTTGGCGGGTTTCGGCTTCGCGCGCACGCTATCCGTCATGTTCGCGCTGTCGCTGATTTTGCTGATCGCATGCCTCACCTTGTTCCTGCTGGAGGTGCGCATGGCGGTGGCCGCGATCCGGATCCGGGACGAATTGTTGGAGCGTGGCCGGCTGCCCTGACGGAAGAAGGGCCGCCGCGGTATTCCCGCGACGGCCCCTCCACATGGGTCAGCGGCCGGATATCCGGCCCGGGAGACCCTGGCGCCTGGATTAGAAGCGCGTCCCCCGAACGGACTGAACCGACCCCAAGACTGAACCATGAGACATCGGATCACCTCCTTTCGCCAAGTTAACGACAACCAGAATGTGGGCCGGATCGAGGAGCGGCGCAAGGGGTCAGCCGCGGCAATCCTCGATCACCCGCGCCGGCTCGGCCCAGGCGGGTAGGTACAGCGTCGGACCGCTGCCGGTAACGGAGAAGCGGCCGCGGCTGAAGGCGATCTGGTCCAGCAGCGGGTCGCGTGCGGCCAAGCTGGCGGAGGCCGTCCCATCGGCCGCCGGCGGCAGCGTGCGCACCCCATAAGAGGTGCGGATGGTGAGCGCTGCTGCGGGTGCGTTGAGCTGTGCGATCACCACTTGGCCCCGCGGGCGATCGCACCGGATGGTCAGCACCGTGCGGTCGGGCCGGCCATAACTCGCTGTGGAGCTACCCGCGGTGGCGGCGTAGACCCAGGTTCCCGGCGTGAGCGGCACGTCCTGCCATTCCGCTTCCTCGACGGGGGCGGCCGGCGCGAGCTTGGCCACCGGTGGCGCCGCCGAAACGACGGGGGGCGCGCGTCGGGGCGCAACGCAGCCGGCCAGCGCCAGCGGCAGAAGTGCGACGTGGCGCTTCATACCGCCACCGGCGCGGCGATGTGCGCCTGCGGGAAGTAGTCGCTGACGATCACGTCATCGGCGGAATAGTCGAAGATGCTGTCGGGCCGGCGTGCGAGCGTGAGCCGCGGCGCACCTGCCGGCTCGCGCGCCAGCTGCGCCTCCACCAGGTGCGCGTGGTTGAGGTAGACGTGCACGTCCCCGCCGCTCCAAACCAGCTCGTGCGGCGAAAGGTCGCATTGCTGCGCCAGCATGGCCGTCAGAAGAGCGGCTTCGAACATATTGAAGGCAAAGCCTAATCCCAGGTCGCACGACCGCTGCCACAGCATGCAGGACAGCCGCCCGTCCGCGACATGGAACTGATAGGTCATGTGGCAGGGCGGCAAGGCCATGCGATCGAGGTCCGCCACGTTCCAGCCGGTGAACAGGTGGCGGCGTGACGCGGGATCGCGGCGCAGGCCGTCCACCAGCCGCGCGATCTGGTTGATGCCCGCGGCCGGCCGGTAGAGGCCGGGCACGTCCGCCGCCTCCCAGGCCGGCCAGTCGACCCATTGCTTGCCGTAGACCGGTCCCAGCTCGCCCCATTCCTGCGCGAACGCGTCATCGGCAAGGATACGCGCCTCGAACGCGTCGCGCTCGATCGCCTCGCCCGTCTCCCGGCGGAAGCGGGCGAGCGGCCAGTCGGTCCAGATGTGCACACCGTCCGTCACCAGTGGGCGGATGTTGGTGACGCCCGACAGAAACCAGATCAGCTCGCGCGCCGCCGCCTTCCACGCCACGCGCTTGGTGGTGAGAAGCGGCACGTGCCCGTCCGCCAGGCTGACCCGCACGGTGGCGCCGAACAGCGAACGCGTGCCCACGCCCGTGCGGTCGACGCGCTCATCGCCCTCGCGCCACACGCGGCCGAGCAGCGCGAGATATTGGTGCTCCCAATGCATGGGGTGCGCTATGCACCCGTCCCGCCGGTGAACCAAGCAGCATGGCTCCGTCCGTTCCGGAGGAGATCGTCCGCCGATCGGTTCACAGCGGACCCGGTCCCGCTCGCCTGCGCCGCTTCGGCATCAGACACGGGACGGATGCGTCACCGTATCGCCGGTCTGACGGAACCCATCGTCGGCACGCTTGCCGCGACCGCCCTGTTCGCACCCTTCCTGTCCGGCCTCGCCGCGGAGCAGCTCTGCATCGCCTACCTCGACCGCGAGCTGCGGTTGCTGGACATGGCGATCTACCCGCCCGACCATCCGCGCCGCGTGCGCGTGCCGCTGCGCACCGTTGTCCGGGATGCGCTGGTGCTGAGGGCGGCGGCGCTGGTGGTGGCGCACAACCATCCCCACGGGCCGTCCACGCCGAGCCCTGCCGACCGCCGCGTCACCCGCCGCCTGGCGGAGGTGGTGCGCGCGCTCGACCTGCGGCTGATCGACCATCTGGTCTTCGCCGGCGACGGCGTGGCCAGCTTCCGCGCGCTGGCCCTGCTTTAGGGGCGGCTCAGCCGGTCCGTTCGCGCACGCGCTCGTGGTGACGGATCACCTCGTCGATCACGAAACGCAGGAACTTCTCGGAAAAGTCGGGGTCGAGCCGCGCCGCCTCGGCCAGCGTGCGCAGGCGTGCGATCTGCGCCGCCTCCCGCGCCGGGTCGGCCGGCGGCAACCCGGCGGCCGCCTTATGCTGCCCCACCGCCTGCGTCACCTTGAACCGCTCGGCGAGCAGGAAGACGAGCGCCGCGTCGATGTTGTCAATGCTCTGGCGGTAGCTGTCGAGCTGCGTGTCGGTCATGGTCCCGCGTCATGGCGGCGGGCGGCTTGCTTGCCAAGCCGGAGGTCGCCCGCCACATGGGGCTTCCATGGCCACCGTGACGCCCATCCACCGCAGCCGCGCCCCCTCGCTCGATCCCATGCTGGCGCTGGTCGCGGCCGACATGAACCAGGTGAACCAGGTCATCCTGGCGCGCATGCAGTCGGACGTGCCGCTAATCCCGGAGCTGGCCGGTCACCTGATCGCCGGCGGCGGCAAGCGAATGCGGCCGATGCTGACGCTCGCCTGCGCGCAGGCGCTCCATTATGCGGGCACGCGCCACCACAAGCTGGCTGCCGCGGTGGAGTTCATCCACACCGCCACCCTGTTGCACGACGACGTGGTCGATGGCTCGGGCCTGCGTCGCGGGCGCCGCACCGCCAACATTATCTGGGGCAATCCGGCGAGCGTGCTGGTCGGCGACTTCCTGTTCTCGCGCTCGTTCGAGCTGATGGTGGAGGACGGGTCGCTCCGCGCGCTGCGCATCCTGTCGGGCGCCTCCGCCGTGATCGCGGAGGGCGAGGTCAACCAGCTCACCTCGCAGCGCCGCATCGACACGACCGAAGCCCGCTATCTCCAGATCATCGAGGCCAAGACCGCGGCCTTGTTCGCCGCCGCCTGCCGCATCGCGGCGGTGGTGGCAGAGCGCGATGTCGGCTGCGAGGAGGCGCTGGACGCCTATGGCCGCAATCTCGGCATCGCGTTCCAGATTGTGGACGATGCGATCGACTATGCCTCCGATGGCGCCACCATGGGCAAGGATGCGGGCGACGACTTCCGCGACGGCAAGGTGACGCTGCCCGTGATCCTGGCGCATGCCCGCGGGCGCGAGGCGGATAAGCGTTTCTGGCGCGAGGCGATGGAGGGCAGCCGCGCATCGGACGCGGACCTCGCGCATGCCGCCACGCTGCTGCGCGAGACGGACGCCCTGTCCGACACGCTTGCCCGCGCGCGCCATTACGGACGGCGCGCGATCGATGCGTTGGGTGGCCTTCCGAACGGATCGGCCAAGGCCGCGCTGGTCGAGGCGGTGGAGTTCGCGGTAGCGCGCGCTTATTGATCGCGTGACCACGCGGTCGGCCCTTGCCGCCGCCACCCGCCTGCCGATATCGCGGGCGCAACCATGAACTCACCCCCCCTCGCGCCCTTTCCGTGGATCAGCGTCGCGATCCTGGTCGGGCTGGTCGTGCTCAACGGCCTGTTCTCCATGTCGGAGCTGGCCATCGTGTCCGCGCGCAAGCAGCGGCTGGAGGCGATGGCCCGGCGCGGCCGCGGCGGCGCGCGCATCGCCATGACGCTCGCGGCCGATCCGGGTCGCTTCCTGTCCACCGTGCAGATCGGCATCACGCTGATCGGGGTGGTATCGGGCGCCTTTTCCGGGGCGGCGCTGGGCGGGCCGGTGGCGGCGCGGCTGGAGCGGATCGGCTTCGGCCACGATGCGGCGCAGACGTGGGGCTTCGGCGCGGTGATCGTCGGCACCACCTATCTCAGCCTGGTGGTGGGCGAACTCGTGCCCAAGCAGGTGGCGCTCCGCTCGCCCGAGCTGATCGCGGTGCTGGCCGCGCGGCCGATGCGCTGGATGGCGGCCGCAACCGTGCCGTTCGTGTGGGCGCTCGACGGGTCCAGCACGCTGCTGATGCGCCTGCTCGGCCTTGGCCGGCGCAAGGACGACCAGCTCACCGCCGAGGAACTGCACCTCGTCGTGGCGGAAGCGTCCAACGCAGGCGTGATCGAGGAAAGCGAGCGCCAGATCATCTCGGGCGTGGTGCGGCTGGCCGATCGCCCGGTGCGCGAGGTGATGACGCCGCGCAAGGCGGTCGACTGGATCGACCTCGACGGGGTGGGCGTCGACTGGACGCATGGCCTGTCGCACAGCCGCATGCCGGCCGGCCGCGGTTCGGTGGATAACCTGCTCGGCGTGGTGGAGGCGCGCGACCTGCTGACGCACTGCGCCGGCGGGCTGGACGGTGTGGACGTGGCCTCCGTCGTGCGGCCCGTTCCCGTCGTGTCCGACCAGATGGATGCGATGGATGCGCTTGCCGTGCTGCGCGGCGCGGACGTCCCCGTGGTGTTCGTCCATGACGAGTATGGCCATTTCGAGGGGCTGGTGACGCCCGTGGACCTGCTGGCCGCGATCGCCGGCACGTTCGCGTCGGACGAGGAAAGCGATACCGATCCGCCGCTCGTGCAGCGCGAGGACGGGTCGTGGCTGGTGTCGGGCTCGCTTCCCGCGGACCGGCTGGCGGAGCAGTTGGACCTGCAACTGCCGGAAGACCGCGACTACGCCACCACCGCCGGCTTTGCCTTGTCGGTGCTGAAGCACCTGCCGAGCGTGGGCGAACGGTTCGACTTCGAAAACTGGCGCTTCGAGGTCGTCGACATGGACGGCCGCAAGATCGACAAGCTGCTGGCGATGCGGGGCTAGCGTGAACTGATGGGGGCCGTACGCCGGACATGCCCCCTGGCCACTTGCATGGCGGATGGACCGGGCAGGCCGTGCTAGCCCGGCGAGAAGAGGGGCTGGCATGAGAACGCCGTTGCCGTTGTTGCCGCTGCTGATGGTGGCGGCACACGCCCCGACACGCGCGGCCGATTCCTTGCCGCCGACCGCGGACCCGGCCGAGCAGGCGATCATGCCGGAGGTCGCATCGGCCCTGGCCGGCCGATCCCTCGACCTCGCCCGGCTGGACGCGGTGCTCGCCAAGCTGCCCCGGCCCAAGCTGGTCGCGTCCTTCATCTTCACCTTCGCCGGCTCGCCGCAGCGCGCGGCGGATCTGTGGATGGAGGCGAGCCGGGAGGCTCCCGCCTTGGCGGCGACCAGCCATCGCTATCTGCTGATGGCGTTGATCGGCCGACTAAAGGATGTTGGCGACCAGGCCCGCGCCGACCGCCTCGGCGCGCGGTTGGGCGAGATCGGCTTCAGCAGCGCGCTAGCGCCCGAACGATCGCAAACGGCGCTGGCCCGTACGCGCCAGGCCGTGCGCGAAGACCGCGTCGGCGACGCTCGGCTGGATGTGACGGCGATGGGCGACCCGGACGATCTGCTCACGCTGTACGTCGACCGCCGGTACGCCGCCTTGTGGCCGCAGATCGCCGAGTGGGCCGGCGCGGACCTTGCCGCGCAATCCCGGCGCTACCTGGAGGAACTGCGCGGCGAATGGGCCGCCGCCGACGATTTCACGACCGCAACACCCTATGCCCGGCGACTGAACAAGCTTGAGGCCTACACGGCAGTGGTTGACCTGTTCCTGCCCATGTTCGAGCGTCCACGGGCGGATGGGCAGCAGGATGACAGGGAGGTTCTCGCGCCACCGGTGGCCAATTCGCTTGCCCGGCTGGGACGCGAGGCCGAAGCGCAGGCGCTGCTGGCCAGGGTCGCGGCGGCGATGCCGGCCGACGACGGGGGGAACGGCCTCAACATCGACGCGGCCCAACTCCGCCTGACCGCGGACCGGGTCGACTGGCCACAGGTCGTGCGCCACGCCGACGCCTTTCTCGCCCGCGCGCGGGTGCTCGGCCCCAACATCAACCGCTCCGCCGTGATCGAGGTAGAAGCTTGGCGCGCTTGCGCCTTGTGGCGCAGCGACCATGCGGCCGAGGCCGCGCCAGCGGAGGCCGACGTGCTCTTCGCAGAGGCGGTGCTGCCGAAAGCGGCGATGATCCTCCACACCTGCAAGGGCGACGCCAAGGCGGCGCAGGCTCTCGTCCTCGCGCGGCTCGGCGACGACGCTACGCGCGACTGGGCGCTACGCTTCGTTCAGCCGACGGCTCGGGACGCACGCACGCCGCTGGAACACCTGATGCAGCCGGTGGAGCAGGCGGTGCGCAGTGCGCCCGACGTGGTGCAGGCGGTCAGCCGATTGGGCCGTATCCTGCCCGGCCCGGTCGATGCGGCACTGCCCGATGGGTTCGATCCGTTCCGCCTGCGCACACGCCGACCGATCGGGCCAGATAGCGTCTGAAGCGGGCGCTGCGGGGGAGCTACCCGCCGAGCTTGCCGAACTTTGCCTCGAACGCTTCCCGGTCTTCGGCCGCCAGCAGCGCGGCCTGTTCCACCCAGCGGTCGCGCAGGATGCGGCCCTTGAACGCCCCCATCTGCGCGTCGATCGCGGCCACGTCCGCCTCATCCCACGCCGCGATCTGCGCGAAGCGCGTGACGCCGAGCTCGCCGAGCCGCGCCGCCGCCTTGGGGCCGAGGCCCTTGAGCTGGGTTAGCGTGTCGCCCGCTGCTTCCAGCTGGCCCGAGGGGTGCGCGTCGATGCCGATGAACTGATCCACCACATCCTCGACCGCGGCGGTCACCTCGTCGCCGATGCCCTGCCCCTCGTCGGGGACAAGCGGGGCGGGGGCGGCGGGCGGCGTCACGGCCGCGCGCGGCGTGGCCGCGGTCGCATCGAACGAGACGTGCTGCCGCCGGCCGCGCAGCAGGTAGAAGAGCAGCAGCAGCACCACCAGCACGACCGCGGCGATGACGATGGCGGTGGTCTGGTTCATTCAACTCCCCTTTGTGCTGGCGGCCCCGTAGCGAACGCGTCCCGTTCTGCGCAAGGTTAGCCGTTCTCGCGCGCCACCTCGCGCCAGCCGATGTCGCGGCGGCAGAAACCGTCGGGAAAGTGGACGAGGTCCACCGCGCGATACGCGCCCTCGCGCGCCGCCCGCACGCTGTCGCCGGTCGCGGTCACCGCCAGGATACGCCCACCCGCCGCCACGAGCTGGCCGGCCTGCGCGGTGGTGCCGGCCTGGAACACGACCGCGCCCGTCGCCTCGGCCGCGGACAGGTTGCCGATCGCGCCGCCGCGCGCGGGCGCACCCGGATAGCCGCTCGCGGCCAGCACCACCGTCAATGCGGCGCGATCGGCCAACGTCGGCGCGGCGAGGTCCGCCAGCCGCCCTTCGGCCACGGCCAGCATCAGCGCTAGCAGGTCCTCGTCCAGGCGCGGCAGCAGGACCTGCGCCTCCGGATCGCCGAAGCGGCAATTATACTCGATCAGCTCCGGGCCGCGGGCGGTCAGCATCAGGCCGGCGTAGAGGATGCCGGAATAAGGCGTGCCGGCGTCCGCCATCGCATCCGCGGTCGGCTGCACGATCTCCGCCAGCACGCGCGCCGCGATGGCGGGCGTGACGATGGAGGCAGGGCTGTAGGCGCCCATGCCGCCCGTATTCGGCCCCGTGTCGCCGTCGCCCACGCGCTTATGGTCCTGCGCGGTGCCGAATGGCACCACCGTGCGCCCGTCGACCAGCGCGAAGAAGCTCGCTTCCTCGCCCTCCAGGAACTGCTCGACCACCGCCGTGCCGCCCGCCTCGGCGAAGATCGCGTCGAGTGCGCCATCCGTCTCGCCTGGCGCCGTCGCCACGGTTACGCCCTTGCCGGCGGCGAGCCCGTCGGCCTTGATCACGACCGGCAGGCCAAATGCGGCCACCGCCGCCTCCGCCTCGCCGCGGCTCTGGGCGAAGCGGTAGGCCGCCGTTGGAATGGCGTGGCGCGCGCACAGCGCCTTGGTGAACGCCTTGGATCCTTCCAGCTGTGCCGCCGCGGCAGACGGGCCGAACACGGGAACGCCCGCCGCCCGCAGCGCATCGGCAAGGCCCTCCACCAGCGGCTGCTCGGGCCCGACCACCACCAGCCCGACCGCCTGCTCGCGCGCAAACGCCACGATGGCGGCGTTGCCGGGGGCGAGATCGACCAGCTCGGCATGGGCGGCGATGCCCGGATTGCCGGGGGCGGCGTAGAGCTTGGTAAGCCCCGGCGATTGCGCCAGCTTCCAGGCGAGCGCATGTTCGCGCCCGCCGCCACCAATCAGCAGGACCTTCATGGCTTCCCCTTACCCCGGCTCCGGCCGGCTGCTAGCCGACGCCGCCCCCGGCGACAACGCGCCCGCCTTGTCCGTGTCCGAACTGTCGGGCGCGCTCAAGCGATCGGTGGAGGATGCCTTCGGCCATGTCCGCGTGCGCGGCGAGATTTCGGGGTTCAAGCGCGTCGCCTCCGGCCATTCCTACCTCACGCTCAAGGATGATCGCGCCTGCCTGGACGGCGTGGTCTGGAAGGGCACGCCCATCGCCTTTCGCCCGGAGGACGGCGCCGAGGTGATCGCCACGGGCCGGCTCACCACCTTTCCCGGCCGGTCGCGCTACCAGATCGTGATCGAGCGGCTGGAGCTGGCCGGGCAGGGCGCGCTGATGGCGCTGCTCGACCAGCGCCGCCGCCAGCTCGCGGCCGAGGGGCTGTTCGACAAGGCGCGCAAGCGCGCGCTGCCCTTCCTACCGCGCACGATCGGGGTGGTGACCTCGCCTACGGGCGCCGTGATCCGCGACATCCTGCACCGCCTGGCCGATCGCTGCCCGGCGCACGTGCTGGTCTGGCCGGTGGCGGTGCAGGGGGAGGGGGCGGCGGCGCAGGTT
>Ga0325400_1005789_pt1 | contig 11690 bp, 10 predicted proteins | sample PopdelMetagenome_2_FD_205662 | JGI IMG/M metagenome (GOLD analysis project Ga0325400, IMG submission 205662) | Populus deltoides microbial communities from Bellville, Georgia, United States - Xylem-PdKOR-R1 | ecosystem: Host-associated > Plants > Phyllosphere > Stem > Wood/Secondary xylem...
AGACCCATTACCATAGAACAACCATCTACCTATCATTTATAGCTATTTATACCATTTGGTGGGAGGGTGTGACTAGCTTTATGGATTGATACAAGATCTAGTCTTAGTTGAGTTTAATAAAAAAAAAAATCATTTGGTAGTTGATTCCGTATAACACAGTAAAAAAATTGGGTTAATCTAGTAAAAAAATATTGATTTTTTTAAAAAAATAATAAATTAAAACGATATTATTTTAATTTTAGAATGATAATTGATCCAAATTACCCTACCTGATTAATATTTTCATGCCCGCACACACTTTTTCAATTGTAAAATCAAGATATTTCAGATGAAGGTAACTTTGATGTGGATTATCAATGATTTTTCTATATACAGAATAGTTTCTAGTTAGAGCACGTATGAAAAAATATCATGTTTATATTGTATAAAAATAACAAGGCCTTCATGTTAACAAATGGTAGTAAAGCGTTATTTTTTTATTGTCATTAATGGTTCTTGCCAACGGATCATAAGAGTAGAAAGAATAGAAAAGACTTATTTGTTGGCAGAGTTGAAAGGGATGTTGTATCGCCACTATCGTCGGGTGAAGAATTGTATGACTTGAAGTCAGAGTATGATGACATTGTGTTTGGTTTTCAATTTAGTAAGCAGAAGTTTCTTGGTTTTGGTTTGACCAATAATTGGGTAAAACAAAGTATTTTCTGGGAGCTTTCTTATTTGAAAACCAATCTTCTCCGCCATAACCTTGATCTCATGCATATTGAAAAGAACGTATTTGAAAATATTTTCAACACGCTTATGGACGTGAAAGGGAAAACAAAGGACAACATCAAGGCTAGAATGAATATATATGTGTTTTGTCAAAGTAAAAATATAGAATTGGTTTATGATGAGTCATGGGTTATAAAACCGAAAGTCAACTTCACCTTAGATAAGAATGCACAGTTATTTCTCTACCGATGGCTTAAGAATCTGTGTTTTCTTGATGGACATGCTTTGGATATGTCAAGGTTGGTGAATTTAGAGGATTGCAAATTGTATAGAATGAAGAGTTATGACTACCACATGTTTATGCAAACACTTATTCCACTAGATTACCAGGATTTATTGCCGAAGGGGATATTTTATTGCCGAAGGGGATATAAGATGCACTGATGGAGATCAATCACTTCTTTAGAGATATATACTCCAACAAGTTACAGACACAACACATGGAGTGACTTGAAACGAATATCGTCTAGACAATTTACGAACTTGAGATGATATTACCTCCATCATTCTTTGACTCAATGGAGCATTCAATATAGATGGATGTAACCATTCGAGAGGTTAGGGATTACACATGCGTCGTAGTTAAAATTATATTGTTTTTTAATTCAAAATATTCATTTAATTTCATGCATGTAATTGTTCAACCTTAAGAGAAAAGTAAAAAACAAGGTGTATGTTAAGGCTTTGATATGCGGGGCTTATATTGTTGAAGAGGTCTTAACATTTATCTCGTACTATTTTGAGCCTCACTTGATAACAAGAATCAATCGCGTTCTATGGCATGATGACGGTGAGGAAGTACCTTCGAGTGAGAACTTATCAATATTCTCTCATCTTAGATGACATATACCAAAAAAGACTACAAGGAGAAGATATATGATAGAAATAAAATTCAGATAAACGTATAATTATGGGATACTTTATTGTGATGAACTCAGACCTTTTAATCAGTAAGTATATATATAACAAGTCGTTACTTTTGAACAATTTATCTCTTATACTAATATAAACTGATAGATTGTTGAATTCCTAGTAGGCAATATCATCAATTATTGTCCCACCCACAACTGACTGAATCTCAAATTTTTTGATTATAGGATGAATAATTTTCCACGTGGTTCAGAACGCGTGTAAGGAATGTTTAATTATTCTTATCTCTCAGTATACTTAATTTCATTACATATTTCTCGTTAACTATGATGGATATGTAATTCTTGTACTGGGTTTATCAATTGGAAGTGAATGCTGGTGTTACTTTGAATTTGCTAAGTCTGGGTCCTGAAAAAAATGTGAAATGCTATAAAAGGTATTTCATCAATGGACATGTGTTTCATACTGAATAGTATGGTCAGGGTATCAAGATATACAACAATTGAGTTTGTGTTAAGAGATCGACTTCTAATGAATTTAAAGTTGACTATTATAAGAAGTTAAAAGAGGTCATTGAATTGCAATATCATAGCGAGTAGAATGAAGTCTTTTTATTCAATTGTTATTGGTATGATATCACTGGTAAAGGAATCAGAGTAGATTCTTATCATGGTTCGATTGAAATTAAAACAAAGACTAGACTCTACAATGTTGATGATGTTTGTTTTTTTGTCAATCAATGCCAGCAAGTTTATTACACATACACTCCTTCCTTTAGAAAAAATTATTCAAGAGTTGATTGATTATTCGTACTAGAAACCAAACCCAAGGGTCATAATTAGATTGTTTAGGATGACAACAATGAATTAACAGTAAGAGATGATGCCTTTCAACTTGATGAGTTAGTTGATCCATATCGAGTTGCTCTGTCATGACTTAGAAGAAAATTTGAATTTTCACGTTATTGAGAATACTTTGGTTAATGTTGACGTTGAGGAGTTCAATGATATTATGAGAATCAATAGATATACACAAGTTGATAAAGATGATGATAACAATGGAATCAACATAGAAGATTGCGATGAAGATGACAAAATTGAAGAGAAAGAAGAAGACAATTCTGATTAATTTGCACAACATGAATGTATAATGCCATAAATTATAATGTAATGACAATAACATTAATTTATTATTAAATGAAAAGTAAAAATTAATTTCATATGATTTTAATATTGTGCTGTGATTTTAAGTATTTGCAGGATGGATAGATAAGAAATACATATATAATTTGATAATAGAAATTGTTGTACACCATTGGAAATATCGATGGACTGCAAAATACCAATAGATACATTGACGGATCAAGTTCTTTAATTTATGTACATGCCTAAAGGAAAGTCAATAGCATATTGTACGGACAGTATCACTGCTAGATCTTTTAGCAGCGATTCTGATGACTATGAGTCGTTAGGTGCTGATCAATAACAGGCACCTGAGACACAGGCAGCCATGCTCAATATGGGCTCGTCAAGTGCATTGCTACATGTAGAGAGGTGGTCCCTTCATAGCAGGATCTATTTTCCCGAAAGTATCGGGCTTAATGAAAGAATGACCTTTTAATGTAAGTTTGTTTTCCCTTCACAACGACATGTTAATAATTTTTCAAAAATTAATTTCAATTAACGAATGCAATTTCAGGTTTACAAACATTAAGGTAGCCAAAACCATAACATCGATGATGAAAATTTTATTATTTCAATAGAGTCAGATCTCCAAACATCCTGAATAGAAACTTATGATTGATACATGGTTCGGAAGGTTTAAAGTTAGTATTAACTTAAATATTTTTTATGTTAATTTGGTTAGTTTATTAATATTAATGAAAATTTTCTTTTACAAATTGTAATTGCAAGGAAAAATTTGAATGGAATAGAGTTGGCAACTCCATTACAAGGAGGGTTGGGGATAATCACACTGCAGTTAGGTAAGATTAAAATCAAAATAAAGTTTTTTTATCCTTTTATTCAATTTTATTTTTCATTTACTGACAGATAATTCATTTATAACATATAGGTTGCATGGGTTTTTTTGTACAAGGCACAAAAAATGCGAAAAAAAGAGCTTTCAAGATGGAAGGACGTAGCGATTTAGAAGGATTTCATATCGTCGTACTTCTCAGAGGATGTGTGGGCAAAATATATCTAGCATGTGACGTCCAAACATTTCTTGCGACGATCACACTCTAATATGAAGAACCAGGACCATCATGTTTACTGTTTCGTTACCACACACGCCATTAGCTTCATTCCATTCATTTCGCATGTGAAGTAGATTGTAAGATTCTTTTTTAATTATATTTTTATAATTGTTGTTTTTTTTATAAATATATTTAACTAACAACAATTTTCTCTTGCAAGCTACGGTTCTTGGAGGCAAGCAAAGCTCGATGGAACTTTTTGTGGAAACACACGTGCGGATTGATGACCACCAATAAAAGGTGCATCAGCTCATGGATAGTCAAGCTCAACACTTTGTGGTATGTTGATTTTCAATTATTTTCTTCTTAAGTTAATATTATTTTAAATTTGCAGACTTTTGTTTTTAAGGATACATATAACACTCGATTGAAGGAGAGATACAGAGACGATCCCTTTACCCATCTGGATCTCAATCCGAATTTATGGTTGGAGGCAAGATCGTCTGGTGAACCCGATAGAAATCGGGTGTGCGATTTCTCTAACAATATGGATGAGGACTTGTAGATAACCCGCGATGTTTCAACTATTGGGTTCTTGCAATCGGTTTCAAGCACTCAAACTCCAAAGTTCGAGGCGATTTCAGACCAACGAGTTCAAGCTCGGATGACCCATCTTGATGCTAATTATAAACGACTCAGTGCTGAGACAACCGAACTTCGCTAGTTGATAATGGAGATGATATCACATATAAATGGTACATGTTCTCCCTCTTATTGGACCTACGGTCCCGAAGAAGACCTACCTCCTCCTCCTCCTCCAATTAATTGTCTATTCTAAATTAATTGTATTTGAACTTATAAATGTTTAAATTTATAGTAAATATTTGGTTTTTAAAATATATATATTTTAAATTATTACTGACGGGGTCCTTCACTATTTTACTCACCGACAGAATTAGAGACAGTTTTGTTTGATGGTTATATGTCAAATTCACTGAAGGGAATATTGATGGACAAAAAAAATCACCGATGGAAATACTAACAGAATAAAGCAGATGAATTTTTTTTGCGTGCTTTTGCCGTCAATTAATATATCAATAAAATTATTACTGACAGACTTATTAATAAACCACAAATCACCAATGAGAGTTTTTTCGGTTGCCGTCTGTGAGCCGATCAGTAAGTGGTAGTCATAGCAGGACTCATGGGAGAAATACACCATCAATATCTCGAACCGATCTTCGAAAGGATATTCTCCATTCTTTACACAAGTTGGAGGATCCTTTTTAATTGTTTCTAGTCTGTAAAAAATGATGAATTCTAAGATTTTCGCTACTGTGTTACCTCTGTCCGGGCTTACCGGAGGCTGGCTGGCTGGCTTATGTGCTAAATAAAGAAATCCCTTCTACAAGCATCGTGCTAATATTGGAATGGAAGTTATACACGAACTTAATGTTCAAAAGACTCTTTATGACTAAATTAGCCAATGCAAGAGATTTTTTTTTATTATTATTATTATTTGCGAGAGGAGAGGAGAACTGTAAAAGAATGTCATCGCTTGAGGCTCAAGGTTACAAAATATAGCCTTATCCCATAGGGCTTGTTGGTCCAACTTGTTTAGTGTTGGGGTTTAAAGAGATGGATTGGACTCCTTTAGATGGGATCTCAAAATTGTTACGACTCATATTTAAACATGAAAGGGAATTCATTGCACCTGATATCTGTCCCCTAGTCAATGGAAGTCGACAAAAATGGGTAATATTATCAAGAAAAAAAATGATGGTATTACGATGGCAGAATATTGTAAAGCAAAGGCAAGAAAATATAAAGCTGTAGTCCCACATCGAGAAAAGAGACATGCAAAAGCTAGCCCTCATTTCTATAAAATGAAGCATGTCGTTAATGGAAGAAACCATGGAGCCGTGTGGTGAGCACAGAGCGAACTATTCTTTCGCCTTTTACTAAAGAATACCGTGTGCTCTCCATTGATAGCGGCATGCCTCTATTTTTTAAGGGATTTTCCATTGCGAAGATCCCTAACAATTCAAGTTCGAAAACCTTGTTTCCAATATTTTAGTTCGTAAAAATCTATCCTTCTAGGTTTAAGAGAGAAGGTTGGGGTAAAAAAGAGAGAGTCATGGAACACTCAGAAAAATGAATTATCTTTCAATCTGACTATTTCATTCTTGAAAAGAAGGTGCATGGGATAAGAACTGCATATATCAGCAATTCTTGCTGCATGTATAATGTAGCTGGACAGATTTTTGTAGACACAATGTTTTGCTTCAAAACTTAACAGCGATGAATTTGGCTTTTGCCAATATGGTAAAGTATTACATGTGTTCTGTTTGCAATGAGTCAAAATTTTCAACTGAAATAATTGAAGAAATCAGCATAATTCTTGAAGATTGTATCACTAAAATAATGAATTTGCTGTCAGGAAGATCATAGCAGCAAATTGATCTTTAAGTTTCAGATTCTTGGGATCTCTCTAGTATGAAGATATTGCCACTGTCATCTCTCCCTATCCTCATGTTATCATCAACATATCTATGTTAACCAAATCAAGGATCAAGTGCATTCTTCACAATTACCAAACTATGATATTAAAGTAAGTATGCTCTAAGCAAATTCATAATAATGAATTAGAATGCCGAAAAGGATACGTGATCTCGAGCCAACCATCCGGATTGAATATGCTAAGCAGAAGATCGTAGTTTTTTCGAAACAGGTTCATCAACTGTCGTCGTTTTTCCACACAACAAAACAAAGAAATTTTGAAGTTACTGAAACATTCAGCATCGATTTGTGTTGCAGTACTAAATGAAATGTTCTGCAAGAAAACTATAGTCTGCAGTTGCAAAACTACAATCACGGACCGCAGTTTCGAAATGTTAGCAAACGCAGCATATACTTCATTGCTCAATAGGTTTAGCTTTACCTGATCAGGGATGATAGTGGAACTTTCATAGTTTATATCAACTCTCTGAAAAAGATTAGATGAAGATTAGTACTCTGTCATCACTTGCAATCTCAATGAATTATGATAGTCATAATCAAAGAAAAAGCAGGAACAAGTGACCAAAATGTAAAGTGTTTACTGATTTAGACGCAGTCTTGAAGGATGCCTCAATTGTCAGCTGTCCATTCAACAAATTCAATCCTCTAACATTGAAATTGATCACATTAACTGCTTTGCCCTCCATTTTTGCATCAGTAAATGAGGAAACTTAGTCAAAGACCAACAAAAAAATGAAGTAGATAAATTGCTTTAGACAAACTACGTATTTGCTGAAAAGAATAGGACTCATCAATCTTACTATACGCAAGAGGAATCTGATACCTTAGCGACATCAATGTTCTGGAAAAAGTCTCCCAATGTGATAAAATCTCTCAATCCTAGCTTTGTTCTCTTTGAACCCAGTATAGTGATTGTACTGTACACAAGCTTCCAGCAACCACCCACCTTTCCAATTATAGAAGCAACACTTTAACTACCAAGTTTTCATCGGCACATTCACAACTTACATATAAGCTTATTGACTTACCTTCTCAAGATTTAGAGTAGGATCTGGTGTTGGATTTTGAGACTCTAATAGCTCCACCAAACCAAGAATCGCAGATTTCTTTGCAGATGGGACTCCAAAAATCCCTCTATTAATTACTTTGATCACATTGTAATGCCACCCCATTTCAGTATTCATTGCAGAATGCTCAACAAGCTCATTGTTGAGGGAATTAATGGCAGAATATTAGGCACATGAGACTGAAAATTCAAGGGGGGACAGACATACCTTGGACTGCCTGGTAAAGGTCTGCTTTAATCTGTTCAATTTCCCTGTTATCTTTGTCATTTTCATTGATCTCCTTGTTATCATCAACTAATCCAGGGCTTTGTTCTGCAACTTTGATGGTGTGAATTGGCCTAACCCCATCAGCAATGTTTTCCCTCCTGGTCCATGGATGAATTATAGCTGGGACTGACCTGCTATGAGTTTTAAGCATCTTTCTCATTCTTGGTACTGGATGCCCCGCTTGAGAAGCTGGATTTACAAGCTTAGAAGCCATAGAATCCAGTTTCAGAAACATGATAGGTGTTGCTTCTTTCTTGTTTAAGCCTGAAAGATAGAGCCAAGAAAATGGGATTTGCGGTATCTTTTTTTCCTAATGGGGTTTGCATCCTCCTAGTTTGTTGGTTTATGTCAACTTGTATACTTATTAAATAGTTATATGAATTCATTACTAAACTATTGAGGAGCGGTGATTGATTAATAAGATTTAATTTTCTGCTTGTAAAAGCATGGACACCGTCCCTTCCCTGCCGTTTTGAGTCATCTTTGGATAAGATGTGTCTATACATACCTGTGGTTGAGAATCTGAAATGGAGATATTGATTTTTTAATGTGTTTTTTTTATATATATATATTTAAATATTTTTTATATTAATAAATAAAAATAAAAATAAAAATATTAATTTGTAGCTAAATTTTTTTTTTAAATTTCCAAAGCATATGTCTAACAGTTTGTAAGGGTCTATTTGGATTGCAGTGCATAGCATGTATAGACAAACACTAAGAAATTGTTTGGCCTAGCAATGTATTTGCTAAAAAATTAATTTTTTTAAGTTTAAAATTAATGTTTTTGATTTTTTTAAATTTTTTTAACATATTAATATTAAAATAAAATTTTAAAAATAAAATATATATATTTTAAATAAAAAATATTTTAAAACATAATATCCAGGGCACCAATTAAAAACTAAAACTAAGTTTAGTATTACGTTGCACATCAGTAAAAATCATGTTTTTACTGCAATGTAATCTACGGTGCTCTGCAATAATAATGTAATTTTTTTTATTTGCATTTCAAAAGTATTTTTAAAAAAATTAAATTTTTTTTTGCTTTAAATTAATATGTTTTTGGTTTTTTTAAATTATTTTAATGTGCTGATATTAAAAATAATTTTTAAAAATTAAAAAAAATATTATTTTGATACATTTCTGAATAAAAATACTTTTAAAAACAACCGCAACCACACTCCTAAACGAATTTTAAATAAAACTAAAACACTGAACACGATCAAGTGGTTTGCTTGGCCAGCATAGCATAATTAAAGAGCCTTGTGGATATTAAGGTAATTTTTTGTATTATAGTAGCGATTAATTTTAAAAATATTCTTTATTTAGAAATATATTAAAATAATATATTTTTATTTATTTTAGAATCAGTACATTAAAATCATCTAAAACATAAAAAAAAAATTAATTTTTAAAAAAACAAATTAAAAAACTCAACCTAACTGCAAAAACACACTATCTAAATTAAATCCAGTTGTTTTCACAATTGAACCATATGGTAAAAAGGTGGAAAGCAAACCTACTTGCAATCCTTGCCGACCCCAGAGGTTCATCCTAAATATGCTAATTTGGCTGATTGAAAAATTATGATCAAATAAGCAAATAAAATTTTGAACTAGATTTCTACTAAAAGATTTTTTTTTCTCGGATAGAAATAACAACCCTTAACTTGTTTGCGGTTAAGGATGGTAATTTAACCCGAAAACTATTGATATTTGATAAGAACAGATTTGAACCGGCTTGAAAGAAAGAATTTTTTTTAGATAATTACTTTACTTAATGAGAAATGAATAAAGTATTGTCAAACTTAACTTTTTATATATATATATATATATATATATATATATATATATATATATAACAACACAATTATATTTTTAAATTTAATATAATTTATACATGTATTTTGTAATATTTTAATATAAAAGAGAAAGAATTGATAGGAAAACAACAATGCTCTTGGAAGGATAGATATTAAATATAAAGGGATGAGGGGTATTGAGGTAATATTTGCATATGAGTTGATAAATATATATAAAAAAAGAGAGAAGGATCTGCAATTAAAAAGAGAGAACTGGGAGGAAAGAGAAATGAAGAGAATTAAAAAAAAAATTGTCAAGGTAAGATTTATACTTTAATATGTATAAGAGTTATTATTAGTTAAGATTTTGAATTTGTTAAAGATTAGGGTTTTAGGTATAATTGATGAGTTGATTGAAATGTTATATGGATTAATTGTTATGGGTAATGGTTTAATTGGTTGAATTTTAGATGATTTTGTTAGGAATAATGATTTCGAGATTAATTGGTTTAATTGATGTGTTGGGTGTGAGAATATTGAAATTGTGAAAAATCCTTGCTAGAAATCTTGATAGTATGGTCTTGAGTTTGAAAATGATAAAATTTCATTTTAGTCTCTCAAATTTAGATATTTACAGTTTAGTCCTTGAACTTTGGAAAAATGCAGATTGGTCCCTGGAGCATAATTCAAGATTCCAGACAGAATTGAGGATTTATTATGGGTAATATTTCAGCAGATTTATGATATTTTTAGTTTGGTCCTCTAATTTGAAAAAATTACAATTTAAACCCCTAAAAATTTGAGAAAAATTCAAATTAGCCCTAGCTGTAATTTAAGTTTTTCAAATTCGTTTGACGAATAATTGAGGTTAATTAGTGAATAATTATAATGTTTTTTTTATTTGTTTTCTTTTGAATTAGATTTTGGAAAACCGTTTGATTTTTAGATTTTTTGAAAAATGATTAGTTTGGTTCATAAACATATAGGGTTATAAGTTAGACCCTAAGTTAAGTGTATTAAATAGATTGTATATTTTTTTAAGTTGTTTTGGAGTGTGTTTTCTTTTGCATTCAGATAATTCTGATATTCTACATGCGAGACATTAATAGAATTGCCTTCGATATTTGCTTCCGTGTTATTTCTACTTTTAAGCCAGGTGTGTGGATAATTTTTCATATGCTAGAAAATTAGTATAAATACTTGAATTGTTAATATGAAATTAATTATGCTTCTTGGCAATTCTTATATTATTATTTATTTCTTATTTATAATTAAGTATGATCATTTATTGAAATTGAATCTTTATTATGAACCATTATTTACTTCTGAATTGATAGCTTTTTATTTGATTGATGTCATGAGTCGAGTATTGAGATATAAATCTATTTGTATGATTATGATATGAACCTATAATATGTCGGTTAGAATCATAATTTTTAAACCCGGTCCGGTCCGGTCCAAGGCCCAGGTTCCGGGTTTTGACCAGGTCGGCTGGGTCAATCCCAACTTTAAAACAAATTCAAAACGACGTCGTTTTAGTAAAAAAAAAAAGTCAACAGGTTGCAATCGAGTTTTTGACCGGGTTTTGCCGGGTCGCCCGGGTCACACCTGGTCATGGCTTATCCTATTTTTTATCAACCCGGTCCGATTCCAGCCCCGGATCGGCCGGGTCACCGGTCGACTCGCCGGGCCGGGCCGGGTTTCAAAACTATGGTTAGAATACTCATGCTAACATAGTAGTATTAGTCTTTATGCACATCGTATCTAGACCCTAGTTGGTCGAGAGAGTCTCCAACTTGTAACGACTTATCATTCCACATTATGCAACGTCATGCTCATTGCATTTTATTTTTTGACGAGTCTTACCTTATGATATTCTTGTTATGGTCTATTTAAGAAACTTTCATGTAAAAACTTAAAGTCATGTTTGTGTATATATTTCTCATCATTGTATTATTTCGTGCATGTATATTGAACATTATCTACTCACTAAGATGTTGAACTAACCCTCTTGTTATTTATTCTTTTCAGGTTTATAGTTTGTTAACAGGTCGTTTTTGTTGGACCTTCAGAATCTACTCTTTTGGTTGTAATTAGCATTTATATATATATATATATATATATATATATATATATATATATATATATATATATATATCTATAAAAAAAAAATATATATAATATCTATTATATA
>Ga0325400_1005790_pt1 | contig 11690 bp, 6 predicted proteins | sample PopdelMetagenome_2_FD_205662 | JGI IMG/M metagenome (GOLD analysis project Ga0325400, IMG submission 205662) | Populus deltoides microbial communities from Bellville, Georgia, United States - Xylem-PdKOR-R1 | ecosystem: Host-associated > Plants > Phyllosphere > Stem > Wood/Secondary xylem...
TCAACCCACCAGAATTTCTCTTCCTTCCCTGGCTTGGCTCTTGGTCGAAACATGCCTAAGGGAGGGTTCCCTTCCTCTTTTTTATGGACTCATTTTATCTTTTGAGGCAACTTAGACTATTCTAGTCTACTTAATTTCAATCATTTCTGTATTTTCCCCAAATTTAATGTTCAAGAAGCCTAATTCCCAATTCAAGAAAATTATGAAACTTCTAATCAAATTGAAGTTAATTTAATAGAATTAGAATTAGAACTCCTTACTTGGATTAAATCTAAGCTTTACTTCATAAAATTTAAAAGAGAATCTTAGCCTTCTTCTCCTTGCATATAGCCAGCCACTCTTCCCCTTTTTTTTCTTCACAAATTCTTCTTCTTAATTCTCCACCTAAATGTGTTTCCTCTACTTAATAATTCCAAGACTTGTGTAGGTATACTAATTTATGTTTACTCCTAGGTTTGATGAAGGAAAAATCTGAAAATTTCCACCCCTTCTTGATGTTGTCCAGCCAGTCATGGGAGAGAGAAGGAATGGGATATTTATAGTCTTACTTCTTCTTAATTCCATTTTGGCCCTATCTTTCTCCCTTTTTCTCAATTAAACCATTTTTTTTTGTCCTCTAAAACTAATAAATTTTATCATCATCATTATTATCATTATTATTTTTTGTAGTTACATTATTTTTGTATTTGAAAATTTTAATTTATTATAAATCCTCCTTTTTTGTATAATTTGTTCTCGGGTTTCACATTGTGTCAATCCAAATGTATGCTCAAATACTGTAATATGATTACACTCAAGTAGATGTGGCTGCCCATTCATTAATAGGAAGTCCAAACAAAATTGCAACTTTCTGCAATGTCGGTGTCCTCTTCTTGTGCCTAAAATAGAATGTGTTTGTCTTACGTCTCCATAACTCAATTAGTTCATGGATCAAGACATGATCAAGCTTGATGTGCTTTAGATAATTGATGTGTAAAAAACCAATCTGGGATGCATATGGTTGAATTCATTCATGTAGTTTCATATGTTTATGAGTCCGATAATAAATCGTGACCTCATCCTGCATAACCATCTAAAATATAATTATATATATATAATACCCTTAATCTTTTGATTGATGTTTATCTTACAACTACATGACAGAAGTTTCAACGGGCCTAGTAGTCATGTACTGTAACTCAAACTCTTTATGGGAAAAATCTTGCTCTCCAAGAATGTCAGTGTCTTAATGTGGTCGCCTAACATGAGAAGAAGATCCGTCACCTCACGTGCACAACACTTATTATTTGTATGACATGTGAAATTAAATAGATTTAATATAAGAGTATTTGTGTTTAATGTGAAATTAAATAGATTTAATATGCTAATGAAAAATGCCATAATATATTTTAACTTTTTTTTTATCATACATATATTGTTGAATATGACATGTTTTCCTATTATAGCCTATTTCATTACACATACCACATCTTAATGCATATGACTCTCTTTTGCATCCATTTCATTGTGCAAACGAGTAGACCTTCATCGACCATGCTCGAGTTTCCATATAGATAAGTCTGCTTCAACTTGAGGTCTTGTGTAGTCACTTCATTCTAACTCATCTGGTAATGGACAGGATGTCATGCCATATACTAATATGTAGCTCTGAATCGTGTAATGATCATCAACAAATTATGTAAAGTCTAAGTGATTCTCAGCACAACATACAAGAACATATGAACTTGAAAGTTCGGTATGCCCTATCATTTACCATATGTGTGTGTTCTGTTATTCAATCTGACTGCTTAACTGACTTTTTTTACAACACCCGATTTAATAGGGGTGTTGACCTAGAAAACCTATTGTTCAGAATTGAAAAATATTGCAATATGATCTCTTGATTTATCTCTGCTCATTGTCAGCTCAACTTTTATTAATGAAGGCTAAATTATTCATTGTTGAATAAAATTATTTGTTTCACATTTCTACTTGACCTAATAACTATTACACTTGTAATATATCAATTGTATTAGAGTTGAAACAAGCATTGCATGAGCACTTTTCAGAAAATAATTAAATGATTCTAATGACTAAGTGATCAATCATGAGAAACAACAAAACTTGATCTAGAAGCATCTCCATATTCAAGAATATGAGGTATTATTTCATCATCAATATCATTATCAACATCATTATCAATATTTACTATCATATTCAGGTTTAACGTCTTATCATCTTCATTGTTATTAGGCTTAGAATAGTCAAATCTATGTTGATCAGCAAATGGATTGTCAAACAAAGTATCATTAACCTTTTGTAACAAATCATCCGACAATAAATTTGTTTTCCCTCTATTAATGACTTTGAAAGATCAGTAGATTGTGAAGCACTTTTACATATTCAACTAGAAGTTGGGAGACACAAAGATTTTGGTTTCCTACTCATATACAATACCATCATGTTCAATCCATTTTGAATGAAAAAAATCAATCAATATCTTAAAACTCTCATCACATACAATTGATACATGATAATAATGTTGTTCACCAATTTGACACCTCTAAGTTATTTCAACATCAATAACATTATAGTTACATCCAAGCCCCTAACAAATAGTTTATTACATTTTCGCATATGACATGCCTAAATTACTATTTAACAATAAATTGCTCTCATCATTGTATGTGATATTACAATTCACATCAGGAATAATACGCCACCATAAGACATAACATAAATATGTTATAATAAATTATGTAATAAACAATCGAATTTCAGTTAATCAGACATAGTTTTAACTAAATTGCATTACTCCAATTTTAATTGCCAAAATCCATAACAAATTCAAAAAAATTCCTAAAATTTAACACAATGCATACTTGATCAAAATTAAACATAATTCATGTATCAAATCTAATTGATATTTTCATACTTAATTGCATTAAATCAAATCAAAATTCATAGCAAATTAAAACAATTCAAAGAAAATATTAAATTCAGCAACTTATCCACAATTCAACGCAACGTGTAATTTGTCAAAATTTTATCGCAATCATGCTCTATAACATGAAATCATCAAGCATAGTCCATAAAATTATTGATTGATTTCAACCAATCCACACAAAATCTCTAATTCGACAACTTATCAAAAATCCAATACAACACATAATTTATTGAAAAAAATAATTCGTAATTAATATAACTTATTTTCATGTTCAACTCTATCAGATCAATTCTAATTAATGGTATTAATAACTAATTTATTACTAATTCAAAAAACCCTAAACTCAAACTAAACCATTAACAATGATTTTATTTCAACTAAATCAAACACAAATTCATAGCAATGTAATATGTTTACCTTTCTTGTAGGACTAGAAAAAAAGTTGGGGCGACAGCAACAGTGACAGTGACGGATTTTAAAGAGGAAAACATCTAAGGATACATTTGGAGACTAAATTGGGTTTGATTTTTTTTTAGGTGTTTTAAGGGCAAAACATAAGGGATTTGTGGGTTTTAAGAGAGAGAAAGGTTATGGAAGTTAGTTTTTAGAGAGAGAGATATTTGCATCTATTTGTGTTCTTTTATCTGGGAGATGTTTAAATTTCATGATAAGTCATGCTTCTAAAACGTGACAAATGTCTTGTTGCATTTGCGAATAGTGACATTTAGTAAATGTCCAACTTCAGAAGTGCAACAATATGAAAGTGTGCTATTTACTAGAAGATTCTCAAATTGTGTTATTTTGTTAGAATTTTGAGATAAATGTGCTGATTTCTTTTATAAAAAAAAAATCAATGTTATGATGTCATATTGTTTATATATACAATAAAATGTCTTAATTTTTTTTCAAACTTTTTTTTCTTTTTTTCTAAATTCTACCTTCCAATTTTTTTCTTTAAATTTTATCCTTATATATTTTATTAATTTTAAATGGGTCATCATAATCTATTTTGATTTATTTTATATAAAGTTATCTTAGTCTTAAACAAATATCTCGGCATTTAGTTGGTGCTTAATTTTTACAAATATTTATTTTTTTATCACATCATTAAATAAAAAATAGTTAAAAAATAAATTTTTAAATTCAGTAGAGTCCTTGATCCAAGTCGCAGGTTTAGCGAATTAAGTCGTGAAGCCTGTCGCACGGGTGCGGCGTCGCGGCGAATATGTTCCACTTTAAATCTAAAATGTATCTATCTATCTGGCAAATATAGAGAGACAAGAAATTCTTGTTTTTTATCAATGAAAAATGGAATGGGAGTCGCCACCTAATATTTTGGTCACTAGGAACCCTAACTGGTCTCAGAGATCGGGTACGAGGACTGGTTGCGTAAAGGGAAGATATTAGCACCCCAAATACATCTTACCTAAGGTAAGCTGCATTGTTTGATTGTCTGATAAAAAACTAAGGTGTTATCGTATTTCTAGTTGTTGGTCTGTCTATGGTTTAAGAAAAGTCCTCCTTAGTAAGGAGGTCCTTATCTTATCGGGTAAAAACCTAACCGTTCTAACGTCTATATGAAAAATATATTTTTAATATTAGGAATATGTTTTACGTATAAATTTTTAATCCAGATACTAAAAGAAGACAAAAATATTTTTTAGAATTTTTAAAATATTGGCCTAGTTCTCATGGTTCTAACAAACTTGTTGTTACAGCAAAAGTGCATACTAATACAGATATTTTTTGAAATTTTCTTTGTTATATGAAAATATGATGTGATGATTTTTTTTCTCTATCTTTGGAGAGACTAGGCCGTATGCATGAAAACAAAACATTTTTTTTATAGTTTATATTTTTGATGTCTCGACGAAAACCGAGTATTTTAATATTGGATTTGTATCTTTACGGTATAAAAATACAAACCAGTATTAAATAATTTTGATAAAAATATGCAGGAAAATCAACAAATTTTTTAAGGATTTTTCAGAATTTTTTTAAATTATATATATATATAATACAAAAACAATATAATATATAATATATAATACTAGATGGGCTGGGCTGGGCTGGGTCGGCCCACTAACTGGGCCGGACTCAACCCCAAAAGGGTTGGGCCGATCTTCAGCCCAAAAGTTCATATTCTATTTTCTTCTGGGCTGGACCCGGCCCAGACAGTAGGGATGGGCCAGAATCAGTCTGGCCCATAAACACATGGCTGGGCCAGAACCATCCTGGCCCAGAGAAGGAAAAAAACCAACAATGCTGGGCCAGAATCAGCCTGGCCCAGCAACATAACTGACCGGGGGGGAATTATTTTCCCTCCCCTCTTCCTGCATGCAGAACGCTATTCATTCTGCATGCAGGAGGTAAAAAGCTACAAAACGCAAACAATGAAGGGGGAAGAAGAGTTACCTGGCGCGGAAGAGGCAGTGCGTTGCTAGTCTGGCTGCTTCGCTGGCGGTGCTGCAGTGGAGGCCGGTGGCGGTGTCGTGGCTCACGGACGGCGGCTCCAAACAGCAATGCTGTTATTTCCAGCGGCGAAGAGAGAGATTCTTCCTTTTCCCCTCTCCTCTATTTTTCTTTCTTTCTTTCTCTGTTTCGTTTACCAGTGGTTGTCTCTTTGTCCTCTTGGTTTTGTTATTTAACAAAATTTCCCTTCCTGGTTTCCAGCTTCCCCTTAATCTTTCCTTTCTCTCTCTATTATGTTACTCTCCTTTTGGTCACTTTCTCTCCTCTCTTCGGTTCGTTCCTTTCTCTCTTTTCCTTTGTTATTTCTCTGCCTCTCCTCACTTTTTTCCTGCTCTGTTTTCGTTTTCTCTCTGCGTTTTCCTTTTTTTGTTCCCCCACTATCTGTTGGCAATGAGTGCGGTATTTATAAGGCAAAGGGGAGCGGGGGGCGTCCCTACTGCCACCCTATCGCTGTGCGTGGGGAGCGACGCCAACCTGCCCTGCCACGACGCCGGGCTAGGCAGCCAACGGGCGTGGGTTTGCAGAGCACGTCCTTGCTGATTTTTCATCATGAGGGCATGCGTGGGGCTTTGGGTTTTAGGCAGAAGCATGCGGGGAAAGAGAGGCAGGAAGAATTCAAGAGAAAAAAAAAAGTTTTCATTCTTCCCCTGCTGCACATCCAGAGGAAGAAGAAAAAGGAACAGTGTCGCTCAAAACGACACTGTTTTGCACCCTTTTTATTTTTATTTTTTTTGAAAAGCATGAAACGGCGTGATTTTGGACAAAACGTGTTGTTTTATTTAAATATGGCGCCAACATGCCAACTTCCAAATCAGTCTTTAATTTATCTTTTGTTCATTTCAATTGCATCCCTTCAACTTCAATCGCCGCCCTTATAGTTGGCCGCATTTTTCACTTTGGTTCTTGGTCTCTAATTTATGCAATTGGACCCTCAATTGATCAATAAACTTTTAATTTCTTCAATTTGGCCCCTGATTTTGTTAATTACAGCCCCTCTATTTACACGCCTTTTCCAATTTGGTCCTTAGTTTCAGATTTCCTCAATTAAGTCCCTAATTGGCCATTAAACTTCAATATTTATGCAATTAAGCCCCTGATTTGACCAAATCAACTCTTAAAAATTATAAGTTGACCCCAGAACTTTAATTTCTTCCAATTAAAGCTCAAATTGACTTAAAAATCAATTGTTTTTGCAATCAAACCCTCTATAAATTCAATTAAACCTTCAATAAAATCTAATTAAGTCCATAAACATCCAATTTTGGACTTTTCTCTTCAAATTAAATTTTCTTTTCCCACAGGGCTCTCATCATTTAAGTATATATTGTAAAAAATTTCAATCCTTATATTTTTGAACCTCCTTAATCAATTTTCTGATCCTTTTCTGAGCGCTCCAACCTCCTATTATTTTTCTAATTTCTTCCAGCTATATATTTATATTTTTATTTTTATTTTTGTGTGGGGACCCAAAAATGGGTTACAACAAAGCTCAAGTTGATTCAATATGTCATTGTCTCAATATTTTTTTAAAAAAAAAAGATGCCATATTAATTTTTTTTTAAAAGCCAAACCACACATTTACAGGTCTCAGGGTTGTTTTTGGACTGCCAAATCAACTGGGTCACCAATAGTCAACTCTTATGGAAGTTAATTTTAAACCCAAGCTAGTCAAGGAATTGGGTGGAAAGGTTTAAAGGTTGATATGTTGGGTTGGGTTTAATAACAATGTTCTATGGTTTCTTTTAAAAAATTTATATCTTTCAATTTTTTTTCTTTTAATTGAATCATTTTTGGATTTTTTATCAATTTTATCCTACAATATTTGGTTGATTTTGAACTGGTATTCATAACTTGTTTTGACTTACTTTTTATGAAGTTATCACAATCTTAAAATAATCCTAACATTTGGTTGGTGTTCAATTTTATAAACTTCTATTTTTGTTATCGTATTATTAAGTAAAAAAAAGTTGTTAAACTAGTGGTATCCATGATTCGGGTTGCAAGTTTTACTAGTTAAGTTGTAAAGCCCGAGTCAATCAAATATGTCACCATCTAAATATTAAAAACAAATCATCTTGAAATTTTTTTAAAGTCAAACCACACTTTTTATGGATCATCCGAGTTATCTTTAAACATGTCAAGTTGACTGAGTTACGTCAAGGCAACTCTCACACAACTTAATGAAACTCGAGCTAGGTAGGGAGTCAAGTCAAGAGTTTTTAAAGTTGACTCACTAGGTTGGATTTATTAACAATTCCAAAAAATTCCTCGCAACCTAGATAATTTTTTTAGTATAAATAATTTTTTATCTAACTAACAATATAGCGTGAGCAAAAAAAAACTAGTGAACCACTAAAAAATAAAAATGCAAGTTATCTTTACATCTATATAAGTTCACTTTTCACCTCTCTTTTTTTCATTTATTAATTGCATGCCCTTCACCGGAATAAGATTTTGGATAACACAACAAGCACTACCATAGCATGGCGTTGTCAAAATCTAGTGTTATACTAGTTATGTGACCCATGCTCCTCCACAGATCGGATATTTTCTTTCCTATAAAAAAATTATATATGTAGATTTTTTCCAACACATTTCTATAGTTTAAAAAATTTGAGTTCAAATAAAAAATTTCGTGCGTACATGTAATCAAATAAATCGAGAACTATATATGTCAATAAATAAATAAAAAGTCATTAACGATATCTAAAAACAAAACTTGAAAATCGAGCGACAAGTACACATCAAAATATTTAATCTCGAAAGACGAGACATATACCCGGTAGTGTTTGCTAAATGTTTTTATTAAAATATCTTTTTTATTTAAGCAAAAAATAATAGAAATAGAGACACAAATTAAATTGATCAAATAAAATAAAATAGGAAAGAAAAACATCATGCAAGACTACACATATTTTATTTTTAAAAATATGGTTCATTCATACAAAAGATTAAAAAAAAAAAATTATAGATGAATCAGAAAAACTCTTTAAATTTAAATGCATACCTAAAAAATAATTGTTATTTACAACAGGTTCTCTAAGCAAAGCGAAATAGAGAAGAGCTACTAATTTAAACATAAATTAAAAAAATAACATACCATAAAAAAATTATTAACTTGAATAAATAATTGGACAAAAAAGCAAAGGCTAGGTACGTTGGGCCTGTATGATCAGACCAAGAAGGCCTGTGTGATTAGGCCCTTAATTTTTTGTGGCTGAGAAATCAGGGTTTGAGTTTTTTTCATCCAAAAACTCATTTTCAACCTATTTTTTTACCTAAAACATCATAGAAACCGTGATAAACCTATATATGGCCTTGAAAACAACCCAAAAACCTGAAATCAACCCGAATTCAAAAATCAACCCAAGCTCAGATATGTTTTCTCACAAACTTTAAAGCTAAAAAAACACTTAATATGAACTCCTCTCATTAAATAAAACCATTTGACATAAATAACATCCATTTTGATGGCCTACATCAGTGTTAACGATACTTTTCTCTTTCAACTGCCGGAATCCAGCGACCCCTCTATCTCCTTTCTCAACCAAGGACTAAAAAATAACAAAAATAAATTTTTTGCACTACAATTAAATTGGAAAAATATTGAGATAGTGAAATTATATAATTTTTGAGATTTTTAAATTACAAAGACCAAAGTGCATCTTTTGCGAAACTTATGGCATGTCACCCATGTTTAGCTCATTTTTCATTTCAATCCCTCTTCTTTCAATCTCACCTTTTCATAAGAAATCAAAATCAATTAGTTTTCAATTAAGACCAAATCACCAAAAACATGAAATTTTACACAACCCATCCACAGTAATGTGTGAGATAATGAATGGTGGAGCCATACTCGATGAAAAACCCACCACTTTTAGAGTAATACTTAATTATAAAATTATTTTGGATATACAATTGTTATCTTTTTTATTTTATTTTATTGCATTTTGTTGCTAATATTAAAAATTATAATTCAAAAAACTAAAAGAGTTAGAAGTTTTACTGTCTATGTAGATAGAGCCCTATTGATTGCTGCAATATATCCACAATACTTGTTAACTATTCATGAGGCTAAAAAATATTTGGTTTCATCTTTTGAATTTTATATATTTAACCTTTTTAGTTGCTGGTTTTAATATTTTGATTCTAAAACTTTATTTTCTTCTTTTTTCAATTCTCGTGTATTAAGTGAGAGAAAATAATTAAAAATAAAGAGAAGAGTGAAAGGTTTTGGTTGATTATATAATGGTCATACAAAAATATCAATCTTTATGTCAATTGATTAATTTTAAATAATGGAGTTTTATTGAGATGATTTGAGCTTTTAATTATTCTTAAAAATGTAGATCGGAACACTTAGAATTTAATTTAATTTTAAGTTTTGAGACTGATTGGAGGGTATTTTAGATTGTTGATATTTCTATTGTTTTTTTGTGTTTTTTTAAATAAAAATAGGTTGAAATTCAGGTTTTAGAGTCTAAATTACTCGGACCCTAATTTTCTAGCAACCTATTGTAGTGGGCAACATATCATCTTTTTATTTAAAAAAGAAAAACCTCAAGTGAACAATATTGTCTGCTTTAGTTTAAATCATCATGTACAAGAATAATATGCAAATATTTTTATAAGAAAATCCAAAAGCGTTTGGTGAGAATAAAATGTTTAATCTTTTTATTAAAAAATTATATATATTTTTATTTCGAATTAAGTATTCTTTTATTTTCGCATATAGTAAAATAAATGAAGATATATATAAGAAGTAAGTTTTAACTAGGAAAACTTTTGAAAAAGATTCATAGAAAAAACAATATGACCGACACAATCGCGTCTTCACAGTTTCTAGAGAGAGAAAATTCATGTCAAAATCGCGTTGTTTTCTACTTATGAAAATAATTTGACTTTATATACAAGATTTTAAAATTAAATAACACTCGTAGTGTGACGCGAAAATCAAGCTAATTATTGACTATTACAGCTATAATTGATACTTATAATTTAATCTTTAAAGACATGTAACTACAATGCAATCAAGCAAGAAATGATTGGACACGAAGACATTCAAATGGATAGGAAGAATATAAAAAAATATCGACGCTGTCCTACTCTCAATTTCGGACAAGACACGTCTCTTTCTGGTCAGAAACCAGTTGTCAAGACATGATTGGACACGAGCCCTATACTTATTATTTTTTATTATTATTAATATAGGTGTCTAGGTGGTCTTACTCGTACCTCGACTAATTACACGGGCCCTAAAATTAACGACCATGTAAATCTCCAGTGGTCCTAAGATTTGTGGTTCTCGAATTGATGACTTTTATAAAGCAAACCTAAAACTTATTCTGATAAGTTTTAACTCTTAGAATTCCCTGTATTTATTTTTGGTATTAACACGTGGTTGTTAATATATTGTTGGTATGGAGGGGGGGGGGACAACTCGTTTTTTTCTTCTTTTTTCTTTTTCAATCTTCAAGGTTTTATTTGAAATCATATACTGCCACTTGTCTCCTTCTTTAGTCCTATGGATAGAGTGGGGGAGGATTTTGTGTAATTTTTTATAGTTAAAGGTTGTTTGAGTTGATTTTTTTAGGCTAGAGTCGTAACTGTTGTGTTGTCAATCAGCCTGAACGGACCATACGAGGTTGTAAAGAAATGTCAAATAATCATTTGTATGCAATTTTTGTCAACTTTGGTGAAGATTAGGGGCATTAAATGCATCTACAAAATAGTCTCTCTCGGCTATCGTTTCAAAGAAAATTGAAGGAGAAAATAAACGGCAATCAAAACAACATTGTTTTTGTAAAGTTTGTTTTGGTCCTTCGATTTCTGATTTATCTCATCTACACCCCTGATTGGCTTCAAACTTTAAAGTTTATGCAATTTGGTCCCTGTAAAAGCTTCAATTCTAGACCCAGATTTCAGCGTTGTTTTTATTGTGGTCCTTGGTCTCAATTTCTTTAATTTAGCCTCTAATTGATCATTAAACTTTTATTTTCTTCAATTTCACCCATGATTTCAATCAATCTTATCGTTCAGCACTCTTTTTCAGATTGGTCATTTGCTGCGAATTTCTTCAATGTAACCCCTAATTGACCCTAAAACTTTGATTTTCTTGCGATTTTGCCTCTCAATTTCAATCAATTAACTTGGTAAAAATTAAATTTGTTCTCTAAAATTTTAATATTCTCAATTAAGCTCAAATTAGGCTCTCAAACTTAATTTGTCACCAATTAAGCCTCTCATAAAATTAATTTGACCCATTTAAAGTATAATTAAGTCTTGCATCTAA
>Ga0325400_1005791_pt1 | contig 11690 bp, 7 predicted proteins | sample PopdelMetagenome_2_FD_205662 | JGI IMG/M metagenome (GOLD analysis project Ga0325400, IMG submission 205662) | Populus deltoides microbial communities from Bellville, Georgia, United States - Xylem-PdKOR-R1 | ecosystem: Host-associated > Plants > Phyllosphere > Stem > Wood/Secondary xylem...
TTACAGTCCGAAGCAGTCACCTCTAATAAATTATTGACCCCCTTTTGTCCTGATTCAGAAAGATCCTTGCCTGAGTTGTCAAGGAATCCTACAAGGCAACTACTAGTTTCAAAGAGATAACCTTTCAATACCCAAAAAGTCAGGGGGAAAAATAGACTTCTGCACCAACTTTGTGAATATTTTTGCCAAAATTGAAGCCTTATCTATTCCTATAATAACCTTATCTGAAACACAGATTCAATGGTGTTCATGCAATCTAGGTAAACAGGCAGGAATCTTACAGTGTCATTACATTTCAAGGTATGAATCTGAATTGAAATTGATAATGAAACTTCTGTGGCCATCCCACGTGCTGTGGTGTTCTGCTGCTTGCAAGTGGCCACCAGATAAAGAATCATGGATACGTACGTGTGAGCTGCGTGTGGAAGATGCTAAGCTTCGAAAAGAACCAATCAACTACATGCTACCATGTATCGATGGATCGATACGCCAGCAACACCTGTCTCAGACTCACCTGACTTGCTTGTGTTCAATATATAGTTTGTTACTTGGACTGGTAGTTCAATGATTTAATTATATGGTCGGTTTGCCGATAAATATTCCGAGCAGCTCTTCGTTTATTGTGGGTATGTGGTGTGATTTGGCCTGCCTGAACTTGGCAAGGAAAGGAATTGGTCTTGATTCATGAGAATAATTGATTCAGAATATCCTGATTGGAATTAAAGAAAAAAAAAACTACTTGACTGTACAGAAATCCTGAAGCGATATGAAGACTTGAGAGGGGATCATGCCGGCCTTATGCAAATCTACAAATCGTGCACGTCTTATGCAAATCAAGAATTCTGGGACCAGAATTCTTTCACACGAATGACAATGCTTCAAGCACATGAGAATTGTTAATGACTATGGAACTGATTGATAATTGATCTAACTAAGAATGTGGAGGAAAAAACAAACTGTAACTTTCGTCTGCAAGACCTGCAAAAGTAGAAGGTTTGTAACAAGAGCCCATTACTGTTAAGCATGCAATGGTTAGATACTAGTTTCAGCCCTAATATGAAGCCCCAGCCCGCCTGCAAGCTACAAACATGACTTCGCAAGAAATTTGAAGTCCTGTTCAGAAATTATTCAATAGAGGAAGCGTCATGGACTGAGCGTCATCAACGTCTAGCACATACAATAAGAATGTTGCGTTAGAAGTTGTGTAATATATTGCAAGTGTAGTAAATAAAGATGATAAAATGAAGGAGATGCTGTGGAGGAGATTATTTTTCTTTTGTTTATATGTGAGTTAATGAGTTTTTTATTTGCTAGGCAAAGGATACACCTGAATCTGACACATAGGATACACTCAAACATAAACCTAAGCTCAAAAGTGTTACCTAGGGTTCAAGACTATTAAAGCCTAAACCCATCATCTATGTATTCATTAAAATAGGTTTTTTGCTTGTCCCTTTGCTTTTCAAAACGCATATGTTTTGAATATATTGTAAACATGTAGAACAAGGTTCAAAAAAAATATAGAGGGTTTTATTGTGTATTGCAATATTTTCTACCCATTCTCACGCAAAATAATGGGCTATTTATAGGGGTAAGATAATTTTTTTTATGGAATTACCATATTAATTGAGGGCAAATAAGTCTTATAGCATTTTATATGTAAAATGCAATGACTTAAATACCCTTAAAGATAATCTTTTTAGAGCTAAGGTCTAGGGACTTTTCAATCCTTTTACTTCCATAATAAAATGACTTTATTTCCTTAAAGTTTTTTATTTGGTATCGGGTGGTATATTTGTATTTATAAATTGAAGCAAATCATTCTTTTAAAAAAATATTAATAAAAAGAAAAGGTGACTGATGAATGCAACGTCTTCTGGCAATTGAATCTTTACCTCTTTTTTTTTCCTCTTCTCAGGATTCACACTGGTTCAACCAAAATTCAACTTTGTCTTCCCATTTATTTTTTCTTTCAATTGTAGTCTTTGTCTTTTAAAATGGTTTTATTTGTTTTGGATTTTTTATTGGTTTTTGTTTTTCATTTTCATCCCTTACCATTTGATTTTTATATTAAATATAGTCCTATTTTTTTATTATTATATCTTTTATATATATATATATCATTTTCTTAATTGATTTTTTTTTTCAATTTAATCCCTAATCATTTTAGTTCATTTCATTTTTATGTCGGATTTGATCATTATTCTTTTAATTATTTTTTTTACTTTAGGTTCTTTTTTTAAATTGATTTTTTTTATCATGTCCTTCAATATTGGATTGGTTGATGATTGGGTTTCATGATTTTTTTTATGCAGTGATCCTAATCTTATGATCTAGGTCACGAGTATTAAATGTTAGCTCGAGTTGACATTGATATTTTTTTACATTGATTTCCTTTCACGATTTTATCGTTCAATATTGAATTTATTAAGGATTGAGCTTCTTTATTTTTTTTTATTTGCTTTCTATAAGAATAAATCGACCTTACAACCCGAGTTGTGAATTCAAATTGGCTCAGGTCTTTTACATCATTTTATTTTTGTATCATATTTAGTCATCATTCTTTTAATTTCTTTTTCTTTTGATTTTTTTTTGAAATTGATTTTTTTTTAATTTAATCCTATAATGTTTACTTGTTGAGAATTGAACGTCATATTTTTTTAATTTAATTTTTTTATGTTTTAAAACATGTTGACAATACTTCAACATTGTTTTTTAAAATTAAAAAAAATGATCTAGCTCACAACGAAGGGCGTGCCATCATAACAATGTTGAGCATGTTTGGGAATGCGGCTGACTGTGCAATTTCAAAAAAAAATTTATAATTTTTGATCGTTTTGATATATTGATATCAAAAATATTTTTTTAAAAAAAAACTATTATTTAAATATATTTCCGAATAAAAAAACACTTAAAACCCAATCAATACCTTAATATAAATACACTCAAAAACTAAACAGGACAATCACAATCCATATCACAAAGAAAGTGCAAAATAATAAATAAACGCCAGGTTGTACTCCTATTTTTCAAAAAGACCTTCACCAGCCAACCTCCACTTCAGTTCAGATGCCTCCCCTAAGCACTTGTCTACTAAGCTAGAACCCACGATTTCTTTGGAGGCCACATGCCCACGTCTCTTCTGGAGTTCTTGTAATCTTGCTCTTTTATCCACCAATAATGCTTCTAATTTTTTAATATCTTGATCAAGCTCTGAGATCTCTCCATCTATTTTCTGCAGGTTCTCCTTTTCTGCTTTAGCTTGAAGACCATAGTAAGCAAACACAATTCTGTCCAGACGGTCTAAGGCGAACTGTATGTTGAAACCTGCAAAATGCACCATTTTCAAGTTCTTCCACCACTTCGACAGTAGTTCTTGGGAAATATCAACAACTCTTGTGGTGCGCATGCTGTTTATTGTCCAGCATAACATAAATCTGAAATAGTCCACTACCGGTGAATTTTGCAAAGTGGGTTTTGCAAGGATAACATCACCTAGTGCCTCCCTTATGTATGCAAAGTCTGACTTCAAAAAATGATCTTCGACCTTGAAAATCGACCTATCTTCTTTAAATATATCTTTGCCTCCATATAATAAGTTCATAAGAGTAAGAGCCTCATTTGGAAACAGAGAAGCTTGTGATCCTATGCTCTTGGTGGTATCATTCTGAGCCCAGTGTCTTGCAGCCATAGAAATGCTTCGATACAAGTCTGTGTCCTCAATTCTGAAACGACTAATAATTTCATTGCAATCTTCATTCTTTGTTCCACTGCCCCTTCCAGGTTCCTGAGGAGGAAGATAATATTTGCCAATCACCTTCCCAGCCATCTTAGTGATCAAGGACTTCAACTCCACTTCACCATTATATCCCAATAACGAACGTTTTACCTGACAGCAAAACAAGTAGAGTAAAGGAGAAACACGAAACCTAGTTCTTGTTTTAATTATGAGTGTAGGCACGGATCATGTTTCAATCCCCTCACTCCATCACTCGGACGGAATGACATTTTTTTTTTTTTCATATAATCACTTCTAGAATTAGATAATTGTCTACAAAAATTGAAGTAAAATGTCAGATATAGAAAATATGGTAGAAAACGTACCTCGGATATTACGCATTTAATCTCAGCAATATAGGCGCAGCCCTCAGAGCAACAATAAACTGGTAGCCTTGGATCTCTTTCGTTTTCGCACTCGTCGCAGTAAAACACATCCACGTCATTTTTGTCTTCGCCGTCCACCGGAGAATAGATAAGCCTGAGTGGATGTGTATGCAATTCACTTTTGTAAGGAATGATACACGGTAAGGGACCACATTCAACATGAAGATTGTAATTGCATCGGGCACAACGAAACAGAGGTGATGATGATATGCAATCCTTGCCGCAGGCCTTGCACTTTATACCTTTGAATTCATTGCTGTCGTCAATATCATTGCCTATGACGTTCTCGATAAATGTAAGATTGTGAGGGTGAGCTTGATATGTTATAGTGGACACCTCCACGGGACATTTAACGTGCACGTTGAATGGTAATGGTAAGCCACCCAGTTTTTTTCTCACTTTCTTCGGTAATTTGGACGGAGTGCGGTAGAATAAGCCATTGCATAAATTATAACAGGAAATGCATCTTGCTTTAGGAAAACATTCTGGAGTCAACTTTAACTCGAGGCCTGGATAATGCGGTTGGAATACCTTTTCAGGAAGAAGGAAGCATTGTTGGTGGAGGAAAAACTTGCATACCCCGGCCCAACGACAGACATAGGCCTTGTCACAACAGCTTTTCTGGCAAGCGACGCAGTGAATTGCTTCATCATCAGTTACATCAACAAGTAGTAGGGGATGCCCGTGCATAGGGTGATGGTAGAGCTGATCTTGACCTTCAGATTTCATTTTTTCAGGCAGTAAAGCGCAGTCGACATCGAGCCTGAAGTTGCAATTGTCGCAGAGGTAGTGGAAGCCACCACGATTCCTCAAACAAGCATTGCAAGTATAAGGATTTCTTTCGGTGCATAGAGCGAGAGAGCAACGGTGATAGAAGTGATCCAAACATTTTGGCAACTTCAATTCAGCACATGATTTGTGAAGATAGAATCTGCAGGGTTCACACTTGTAGAACAGGACCGAGCTAATTATAAATTCCCAACACAGGTAGCAGCGTGGGGGGTCATCATTAACATCCTTCAGTTCGGTAGCAACTAGGACTAATGGATGAAGATGGGAAAAATGGATTAGAACATGATCTTCATCTTCTTTTATGACAGGTCTTAGTAAAGCACATTCAACATCTAGATAGATGAGGCACTCGTTGCATTTGTAGCCATAGGTGTAGCCATCTATGTTCCTAAAACAGGCGTGGCACTGAAACTGTTCCGGCTCGCCTATCACATGAGTCTGAAAGATTGAAAGCGTGTGGGGATGAAAAGGATTTGAGAACCATGATGGCAAATTTGCACATAAATCATGGAGGTTTAAATCGCATACGCTGCAACTAAAATAATACGGATCACGACAGTGTTCCTTGCAAGCTTTGCATACAGCTAGATTAACTTCGTCAACCTTCTCGATCAGCTTCAATTGATGCTCACCTCTGAAATGCTCAAGGTACTTGATTCCCTTCATCTCTCTCTATGTGAAATGTTTTGCCTGGCATAAAGAAGTTGTTGTTACTGAAGTTTCTTCTTGTTGAGAGATTGAAAAGAATCTGTCGCCCATTTTTTCTCTCGAGGAAAGTAACTTCAACATTGATGACTAGAATCCCAATTAGCTCGGTCATTTTATTTTATTTTTGAAACAGAAAAGACTTTGGAACAATTTTTTATTTATTTACGGAGACTTTGGAGGTTTTCGTAGATTTTAAGGAGTTTTTTCTTTGGCAGGGGCTACCTACTACCACGTTCGTAGGAATAATCCAACTCAACTAGTCACCATCACCTTAAAAATATAGCGTGCTGTACTCGTCACAGATTAAGACATCAAATTGTTTTTTAAAACTGAAGATATCAGATTATTGGCTCCAATTTTCTATTTTCTAGAATTCAAATCTTAAAATTAATATATTTACTGGACGAATATGAAATTTATGATTTAAAAAATTATTTAAGAATAATGATTGATAAAAGTTTACCAAATCTCTTTTACATATATTCTTTACATGAATTCATCGAGAATTGTTATTAAAGAATTATATAAATAAGTTATATCTTCATAATAACTTAAATTATTAAATTATATTAAAATTTTAATTACAAGTTTGAATATTATTATTTTTTATTTAATAAAAAATAAATATAAAATAATATACACTATGATGATTTTTTAATAATCAAGGGCTGCCTGCTGATTCAACAAGAATTTTACCTGTTAAATAATAAAGTGGGTTCGAAGCTCCTAGGCCCATTTAGCACAATTCTTTTGTTCAAGAGATAATGGTGAAGTCATATATAATTTGGGACTCTTGTTTTTGGGCTATCGTCTCTTTTGAAAATTGAAACACAACTAGGTCTGCAATTTTGTGTATGAAAACCGAGTCAGTCTTTTTGCTTTCAATAATGCATATTTGTTGAATATATTATAAACGTCCAGAAACAGGTTCTGAAAAATTTAAAAATAAAAAAAAAACTTACTTTAATTTTACTCCATTGTTACTCTAAACTTAGAATATGTAAAATAAAATAAAATAAGGATAAAATCATATTTTTATTATTAAAATAAAAAGATACTGTAAGTATTAAAAAAAAACATTATAAATATATCTTAAAAAAAGATAAATAATGCTATTGAACATTGATTTTTATATTAAGTAATAAGCTAAAGGCGCGAGGAATTTACTCTTCTCTCACACTCAATGCATGTGAATTACAACAGTAATCTATAGTGCATTTCTTTTTTTTTCTTCATTTTCTTTTTTTTTGTCACATTTTTTTTTATTTTTTTTTATTTTTAGGTTTTTTTTTCGTTTTTTTTCCAAAAATTATCTTTTTCAATTTTATTTCTTTAATATTGAGCTGGTTAAAAATTTTGCTTTGTAATTTTTTTTTCTTTAAAATATTGTGGATTGCTACGGTGTTTTCCCACATGGTTTTTCTATTTTATTTTCTAAAATTATATTTATCAATTTTATTTATTTAATATTAAGCTAATTGAGAATTTAGTTTTGTAATTTTTTTATTTAAAACATTGTTGATTGTTACAGTGTTTCTCCACAAGGTTTTTTTTATGATTTTCTCCAAAATTATTTTTGTTGATTTTATTTTTTAATATTGAGTTGGTTAAGAAATACAATTACAATATGTGAGTGAAGCACTGTAGATTTCCTCATAAATTACTGTGGATTGCTACAATGTTTTTTCCCACATGGTTTTTTTTATGTTTTTTTCTAAAATTATCTTTGTCAATTTTAACTTTTTAATATTAAGTTAGTCAATAATTACAATTACAAGTTAATACAACTAAGGCTAAATCATGTGAAAACACTGTAACTTTTCTCATAAAACACTATGGATTGATACAGTTTTTTCTCACATGATTTTTTTCTAGTTTCTTTTGTGTTTTTATTTTTGTAATATTTTTTTTCAAAATTATTTTTTCGATGTTATTTTTTTAACATTGAGCTGATTAGGATTTAACTTTGTAATAAAGCTTAATCATGTGGGGAAAGCACTATAGTTTTCCTCAGAAAACACTATGGATTACTACAGCGTCTCTCCACATAGTTTTTTTTTCTTATGATTTTTTCAAAATTTTCTTTGTCTATTTTATTTTTTTTAATATTGAGCTGATTGAGAATTACAGTTATAAGTCATTATAAATAAGGCTAAATCATGTGGGGAAGCACTGTAGCTTTCATCACAAAACACTGTGAATTGCTACAGTGTTTCCAGCATGGTTTTTTTGTCCCTATTTTTTTGTGTTTTTTTTTAATTTTATTTTTTCAAAAATTTCCTCTATCGATTTTATTTTTTTAATATTGAGCTGATTGAGAATTTAGCTTTGTAATTTTTTTCTTTAAAACACTGTGAATTGCTGCAGTATCTTCCCACATGATTTTTTTTTATGATTTTTTCTAAAATTATATTTTTTGATTTTTTTTAATATTGAGTTGGTTAAAAATTATAATTACAATAAAACTAAATCATATGAGAAAAGCGTTGTTGTTTCCTCACAAAACACTGTAGATTGCTACAATATTTCTCTAAATGATTTTTTTATGATTCTTTCTAAAATTATCTTTGTCGATTGTATTGGGAAAAACATTGTAGTTTTCCTCACAAAACATTGTCAATTGCTATAACGTTTTTTCTCATGGGTTTTTTTCCTTCCAAAATTATCTTTGTTGATTTTTTTTAATATTAAGTTGGTAGAGAATTTAGCTTTGTAATTTTTTTTGCTTTTTATTAACAGAAAAGCTAAATCATATGGCGAAAGCACTGTATCTTTTCTCACAAAACACTATGGATTGATACAAATCATTTTGTCCAGTTTCTAAGTTTTTGATCACCATCACAACTTTTTTTTCCGTCATGAAATATTAGCTACATCATACCTTTAGTTTTTATTACTTATCTAGCGCTGGTTCACAATTATAATATTTGTTTTACAAGCCCGCAGCAGCACGCAGGCATGCCATCTCGTAATATAACTATTAAACATCAAACTTATGTCACAACATGAATTCCAGGTTCATGATCGGTAACGCAGGAGCAACATCATGGCGGTATCTCACCTACACTAAGCCTTAAACATACTTATCATAAAATAAATTATACAAATTTATAGTGTTTTGTAAACTTTCAAAATATTATTCAAAATCAATAAAAATAAATAATAATTCATAATACTTATTAAAATATCAAAATCTAATATTTAACTAAAAACAGTGGAGCACTCTAGAGTCTAGACTAAAAGAAAAGTCTTGTGGAAGCAAGTAGGGCATACTGATCAAAAGCGAAGAACCATGAACTCTCAATAAAGTCAACTTGCCAACAGAAACTGAGAACCTGAAAATAATATTAAAAAAAAGTGAGTTCAACTAACTCAGTGGGGGGAATAACATTTAATATATATCTTAGATATTATAAATTGGAAGTCGTACATATATTGATATAAATATATATATACATACTAAGCATATTAGTATATGATACTGGAATACATGTCAGATTAGGTAACAAATGAAACCCTAAGGTTTCCATAACAAAGCATCGTGGGATTATTAGTTGTGCACAGGTCAATGTCGCTTTCACTAATTAGGTATACAGATACGATGTGCACAAAGACTATCTATTTTTTGTTAGTATGGAATTTTTGACAAGTCTGATATCAAAACATAACATATATTCACATAATTATGAAAGCAACTGAATATCATATTGGATAGAATTTAATTCAACATAATATGAATGCATATTCAAGAACTGATGATGAGTATTTTGAAATAAATCAACATAGATACATATTCAAGAATGCCATCCGTACTTATCATATAATCAACATGCATAGTTTATTTATATTAATTATATAAATATTAAAGATTATCTTATTTATCTGAAAAAAAAGGTAAAAAACAAACAGACATAGAACTAGAAACAATTGATGATCGCAAGGAGAAATGTTAGCAAAACTTATAATAAACACAAAAATTACTCAAAAATGACTCATGACAGATAATATAAAAGATTTCAACTCTAATAGGAAAGATCAAAACATAATTACAAAACCAGAACAGATCCACCCGATCAATCTTGTACATCTCTCAAACTGATCGAACTGAAAAGAACCGATCAAACCCCAGTCCTCAATCAACCGGTCGATTGAAATAACCAACCAATCAACTGTCACCGCAAGCCAACTGGTCAGTCGATTCATACCAACCGGTCAACCGACACCATCAAGTCAACCGACTCGCCAGTTCAGCAAACCGGTGATCGGGACTTTAGAATCTTGATATGTCATTCTTCAAAAGTTTTGCAGATCCTTAAAACCAAAAAATCTAGACTTTATATCAAATGATTTTAAGCCAAACTAACACTTTAAAACATCAATTAAACCTCTCAAATCATCCGTGTATCAAGTCAATAAATAAATAATAAAATATCAATATATTTCTTTAATCCATCAACTATCAAATCTCCAATAAAAAAAAAAACAGAGATACTTACTTGTTTCTTCAAACCTCTTTTAAAACCCAAAAGCTTAAGTTTAGAATTGAATTTCTTAGTATTTTTTAGAGAAAAGTCACGATAAAGGAAGGAAAAGAGAAGAGAAAGAAAAATCTTTGGCAAAATTTTTCTTTGGATGCATAGGTTAGATTGAATTCTTGAGTTATACTTGGGCTTGGGTATGATGGGCCAAAACATAAATCTTAAAACTTAGATATTTTTATTTTAATTTTTTATGAGTATAGAGTTTTATAAGACATTGTAAGTTTCTAACCATTAATAAAATTATTGAACATGATTAAATTTACAAAAATGTCATTTAATATAGAAGGGTTAAGTTTAATTAAAAAAAGAATGAGAATCTAAGTATCATTAACTAATAATATGTTTTAAAAAAAATATGAATTACTTAGTTTTTACCATAATTTTATTATTTTCTAACAAATTCATTATTTATTTGTTATTCTAAGGGTTGTCATTTTTTTTCCAACGATCATATATAGTTATTAAAACTGTAATAGCTTCAAGTTAAGTAGCAAGTATCATCGATGATCATTTTTAAATAAATTAATTTTTATTTATAATTTTAGATAGTTTTGATATTACGATGTTTAAAATAAATTTTAAAAAATAAAAAAATATATATTATTTTAATATATTTTTAATTAAAAAAACACAGGCATGAATAGATGAGATCACAAGATTGATTTGCAATTTGATAAGAATTTTTTTCTTTCCCTATCCATATTTGGTGGTTGGAAATAAGATAAAACAAGATAAGAGAATGTCTAATTTAACCCTGCAGTGTATTTGCCGAGCATGTTATGATGGTCCTCTCGTGTAATCTTTGCACACTGAGACAAAGCGTGTAATTGGGCTGGGCCTTATACAAGTACTGATGCATGCATCTACGGACCAGCCCATCTAACCCACCGACAAATTAGCTTGCTGAAGCAACTTCGTTGTATGTCCTTGAAGTCGTATTGTCGAGATGGATGGGGCTCTGTTTGGCAGTTAGTACTGTAGCGATGATACTTCATACTTAGAGTATCCTTTGGAGCATGCACAAGTGTCCTGTTCTGTCGTCTCTGGCTAGGTTGAAATTTTTACTGCGATTCTATTCGGGTAACCGTGCTATTTAATGTATTGCATTTTGAAAATGTTTTTTAAAAAATTTTATTTTTTATTTTACTTTAAATTAATATATTTTTTATATTTTCAGATATTTTGATGTGCTGATATAAAATTAATTTTTAAAAAATATAAAAAATATTATTTTTAATACATTTTTAAATAAAATTTTCTTTAAAAAACAATTATTAACACGTTTAAAGCCACGCCAGAGTTTACGTGCTACTGTTCTTTAAGGTACAGACATGTAATCAATGCGAAATGCAAGTGTAATTTACAGGGTGGCTTGTGCTAGCTAGGTTATGGATCAGTGCTTATCGACAGAAATGTTTCTTGCTTGCACATGAAAATTCAAGCTCTATAGTATCGTCGGTGAATATAGTAAACAGGCTTTGAAAC
>Ga0325400_1005792_pt1 | contig 11689 bp, 4 predicted proteins | sample PopdelMetagenome_2_FD_205662 | JGI IMG/M metagenome (GOLD analysis project Ga0325400, IMG submission 205662) | Populus deltoides microbial communities from Bellville, Georgia, United States - Xylem-PdKOR-R1 | ecosystem: Host-associated > Plants > Phyllosphere > Stem > Wood/Secondary xylem...
AAATTTTAGCCTATAAAAGGAGGCATTTGCCATGCAATTAGGCATCTTGGTTTTCAGATCAAGATCATGTTTTTGCTCTCTCTTTATATTTTTATAATGCTTACGTTTTGTTTATATTAATCTCTTGTTTATGCTTTTCTTTTCCTTTCCTTTACTTAGTTAACTTATATTTTATTTATGTTCTTATCTTGTTTATTTATGTTTCTCTCTTTCATTATGTTTAGCTAAGTTTATTATATCAAGGTGAAAATGTTACACTAATGGTGTAAAAATAAGTATAACATAAACTCAACATGGACTTTAATATTTGATACTAACATATTTTGTATTTGTTATCTTGTTCACTTTAAATAATTCGCTTGTTAAATGGTTTATCTAGATTTATGTTGTATAACTATTGACACAACAAATACTTGACACTTTCATAGCCCAACCGTATGGTATAACCGACACCTGTCCTATGAAAGAAACTTGATTTGTTGTTAACATAAGTTATAATCATGAATACCTGACAACATTTACAAGTATTAACATTATTCGAATAAGATAACTAATGTAATTATGTTAATAATTTATAATCTGATTGGAACCTCCTTTGTGTGTGGTTTCCAGTTGAGTAATAAAACGAGTTTATACTATACTTGTTTGAAATACCATTAGTGGATCCTCTAACCTTGACAATTATTTTATCCTTGTTTAATCCTTTTATCAATATCACATCTCAAAGTTCTCTTCAATCTTTTTATGTTATTATTTATTTCTTTAGATGTAGTTTATACAGTTAACCTTCATGTGGTTCGACCCTGGTCTTGCCGGGTTATTTATGACTTCGACACTCCTACACTTGGGAGAAGACATTAACTCTTTGATCTTGTCAATTTTCAAGGTTTAGAATTGTAATCTCATGTATTAATTATATTCTAGTCCTCAATTTCTAATTTTTTTTTTTACAATCAAGTCACACGATTAATCATCACATTTTAATTTCTGACCAATAGTTCTTATGTGTGTGACCTATTAGGTTCCCTAATAAGGTGACCCAAATATAAATCATAATCCTAAATAAATTAAACAATTTAATTTATTATCAATTCAATAATTGATTGATTTATATTTGAAGATCAAATACAATGTCTAGCAACCTGTCATGATCCCCTAAATATTAGAAAAGTTATAAGTGGTTTGACTTAACCTCTTAGTGACTAGTTTCTCGGTGTAATTATTATCTCTTTATTATGAATGTTCTGATTTAAACATTATAGCATGAAGTATGTCTATTTTGTTAAATCATTTTAGTTCTCGACATTATAGTAATTAATTCTTTGAATAAGATTTTGAAACTTTTTTCAAAACTCATTCCACCTTGGCTAAGGATTTCATAATCAATACTATTTGAGAACAAATAGAGAATATTTTTTGAATTCACCTAGGGTGATTAATCCTTTCTTGATTACTTAAATATCTTTATGTAGTTTATGTTATATCTAATATGTACCCACTTGTTACCCTTGATTAGGATAACATGTGGTCAGGATCAAAATATAACTCTTTCTATATATGATAAGTTAGTGATCTTAAGTCTAAGGATCACTTACACAACTATCATGAGAGCCTTTTCATAAAGATAAGTGATCTCTCTATATAGAATTCTCTTGTAGGTCAATTCAATGTACATGTCATTTGACAAGCACATGCCTATTAGTTCCAAGTATCCCTCATATCTCAGTTTATAAGAGCAACTGCTTCTTTTCATAAAGGAAGGAACATAATATGTACCAGTCACAACAATTCTAATTAATATCCAATCTTAATAGAACATTAACCAAGAAGATTTAGAATAATGCTTTGATGCAATTGGAATCTCATAATTATAACAACTTTACAATTTCTTTGTGAAATTTTTTTAGTCTCAAGAACTTTATCTTTACTCTAGATTCAATAATTATACACTAGATTCATTAATAAAATATAAATGAATATAAAGATAAATAAAGTCTTATTAATAATAAATATATTCTACATGAATAAAATTAGTGTTACGTGTAACCAACTAATTGACCACAAGATATTTTCACCAACAGTCTCCCACTTACACTAAAGTCAACCATTCATGTATCTAATACCATAGCCCTCCATATGGTGATCATACTTTTGCTGGGACAGTGCCTTAGTAAGAGGATCTACAAGATTTTCTTCAATGGATACTCACTCTATCTTTACATCTTTCTTCTATATGATTTATCTAATCAAATGGAATCGTCTAAGTACATGTTTGGATTTTTGATGAGAACCTAATTCATTTGCTTGTGCAATGACTTTATTGTTATCATAGTATAGGGCTACTAGATTAACAATGCTAGGAACCACACCTAGTTTAGTGATGAACTTCTTGATCCAAACAACCTCTTTTGTTGCCTCAGACGCAAAGATATATTCATCTTCAGTTGTAGAATCAATTGTGGTCTCTTGTTTTGAACTCTTCTAACTCACAACACCACTATTTAAAGTAAAAATATATCCTGACTGAGATTTGTTGTCATCAATATCTGATTGAAAACTAGCATCTGAAAAACCTTGAACTTCTTGTTCATGTCCTTCATAAACCAGAAAGATATTCTTCGTTCCTCTTAAGTACTTAAGAATATTTTTAACTATCTTTTAGTGACTCTCACTTGGATTAAATTGGTATCTACTTGTTATGCTCAAAGCATGAGATACAACTGGTCTTATACATAGCATCACATATTTAAACCCCCAGTTAAAAATAGATAAATCTAGGTTAAATAGAGTAACTATTAATTAAAAAATGATAAATTAGGAAGAAAATCATATGAATTGGGATGAACATTTTTGGAAGATTAATTTCAAATTTAGAGAAGATAAAGCAACAAAATAGTATGTGAAATATTAACTAACAATAAATCATGAAAACTCCTTGACCAAGTAAAAATAATAATTTGAAGGCTAAAATTTTGTAAACTGGTTGATATTATGTGTAAAATAGAAGGAAATATCAAATAAATTAACGCATGACCCTCTGCGGGAGAAATATTGAATTTCAGTATAATCCTTTCGCACAACCGCACTCCTAGGACTGAAAGTGGTAAGAAACATTTTTATGATAATTATGAATAGAAATCTTTAAAGAATTAGTCTAAGACCTAAGATGATTTAAGCAAAATACATGGTATGCAAAATTCAAATTTTGGCGTGAAATTTTCAACTGTTCAAATTTACAATATTAAATGTATCTCCCAATCCAACCTTGGATTAGACTTAAATTTTACGTGGGGTTTTAAAACATAATGTTTTACCTTTGGTTGAAATTTGAGGTCGATTGGAGTTCGAAAAGGTCTTGAAAATAAAGACACAGTGTTGGATCAGTGCAATAAACCAAAATTGGAGGGGGATAAGTTGGGGTATAATAGTAATTGACCCATAAAACCTAATATAACTATGCTTGCTGCTATTGTTCACGCTGGACAACAGCTAAAAAAAAAAGGAAGAGTCTTCTCTTGCCTCTTTTAAAAAATCATTTGAGAAATCTTTTTAAATTATGAGATTGAAGCTTGCAAACAGGTTTGTGAGGCGAGAAACACATTTAGGCCAAAATTAGAAAGCTTGGTTGGAGGAGAGGAACTTGAGGGACAAGTATGGGTGATAAAGAGGAAGAATAATTGAAGAAGAAATTGGTAAGAACTCTTCAATTTGAACTGAAATTATTGATGAAAGTGTTCTTCCTTAGTTTTCCTCATTGATTTTATAGTTAGTAAAGGATAATTGAAAAACCCTCAATGATTCTAGGGTTCTTGAAAATGTGTAGGAAATAAGAGTTTCTTTGAATATGGAGTAAGGATAATGGATGTTGTGATGCATGAAAACACTTTGTATGCTTGTCAAATTTATCTCTCATGTAACTAAAATTATGACAGTCTTACTAGCCAATTTCTAATTGCAATTACAACTTGAAAACATTGTAATTTGGAGTTGGTGTCTTTATAAAAGTTGTAAGTATGAATGTTATCTTTTAAATGGAGCTAAGTGTGACTTATTTGGAGTTGTATAACTCCAAATATGAGAAACAAACTGAGTTAAGGAGGTATTGGACAAATTTCAGGTGCTACTGTAATTGTTAATTTTGAGCCTTAAAATGATGTAATTTGGAGGTGGTGTCTTTATACACATTGTAGGTATAAATGTTAGTGACACGATTAAAAGATTGATGTCTTATCCTAAGTGCAGGAGTGTCGAAGTAATAAATAACCCGGCAAGACCGGGGTCGAACCATAGGGAGGTCAACTATATAAAATTACAAATAATAAATGGAAAGAAGTTAAAAAGAACTTTGAGATGAGATATTGATGTAAGGATTAAACAAAGATAAAACAATTGTCAAGGTAAGAGGATCCATTAATGGTATTTCAAATAAGTATAATATAAACTCCTTTTATTTCTCAACTAGAAACCACACACAAAGGAAGTTCCAATCAGATTATAAATTATTAACTTGATTATGTTAATTATCTTATTTGAGTAATGCCAATACTTGTAAATGTTGTCAGGTATTCATGATGATAACTTATGTTAACAACAAATCAAGTTCCTTTCATAGCACAAGTGTCGGTTATACCATACAGTTGGCTATGAAAGGATAAAGTTTTTGTTGTTCAACACAAATCTAGATTAACCATTTAACAAGCAAGGTATTATGAGTGAGTAAGATAACAAATACAAAGCATATTAGTATCAAACATAAATCCATGTTGAGTTTATACTATACTTATTCTTACATCATTAGTGTAACCTTTTCACCTCGACATAATAAACTTGGCTAAAAATTATGAACAAGAGAAACATAAATAGACTAGATAAGAACATAGTTATGATGAAAAATATAAATAAAAGATTAAGGAAAGCAGAACTTAAACATTATAAAATTACAAAGAAAGAGAACAAGAGCAAGATCTTGATCTGAAAACTAAGATGCCCAAATTCATAGCAAATGCCTCCTTTATAGGCTAAAATTCATAACTATGGATTTAATGACTAATTATTGAGCAAACGGCCACTTCTTGACTTGGTGACAACCATTATCTTTTTGTCTGAACAAAACATCATTGCTAACATCAGAATTTGAACAGATAGTCTGCATGAAAGTTCTGGGCATTTGTCTCCTATTTCCAACAAAATAAGAATGAGCTTATTTGGACTTTTAGAACTCGAGATATGGGCTGAACACTAAACAGTGTCTAGGCTGTAAGACATATTTAGAATTCTTATTTGCTGCTACGATTTGAACTCCAAAACTGCCCTTTTGAATCTTGAACTCTACATGAAAGTTTTAGGCCTATGTCTTAGCTTTCTATCCATATAAACCAGATCGAAATCCAAGTTCTACAGCTCCATTTATGATCCAATAATCAAATGGTGTTCCAGTTTGAATTAAACTAGCATCTTTTTATCTTTTCACTTTCAATACTTAAACACATCAATCAATCCTTTAAATTGTGAGATATGCTTGCATTCAAAATGAGAATTTACCATAAATTAAAGATATCTTATGTTATCGTACTTGCTATTATAAAACATGCTCAAGTTAGGGAATTTAATGATACTTTAAGTGCCATATGATGATATAAAACCTTGATAAAAATGCACTTTAAAGTACTAATAAGTTAGATTTCAAGTGGAACTGGTATTGGCTTATTTGGAGTGAGAGAAAAATAGATGTGAGGTGAGAAACCATAAAAATTGAAGTATCGAGAGAGAGATAGAGCCGACTGGAATAATAGAAGAAAAGGAAAGAAGAAGAAGAAGCAGAAGAAAATCATCAAACACTCCCTCAAATTCTGTTTAAATTCATGTGGTAAGAATGACCTCTTACCTTTTTAATTGTTATTTTGAGTTAACTAGGCTATAAGGGAAGAAAACCCTAAATAAGACAATGTAGGGTTCTTATACATATCAATTGTGAAAGACCAAAAGAGGAGATTAGAAAGTAAGGGTAAGGGAAGAACAATTCAAGATTTTATAACAAAATAAATTGATGTATGTCAAGGATGAAAACCCTAACTAGGGCCAACCATTGAAGGAGAGAAGAGAGAATAGAAATTGAATGATAAACTTTGATAATTAGTGATTGTGAACAAGTGTTTTAAGAGAAATACCTAAGCTAAAATATAAATTTAAAAGTGTTAATATTCTTGCTTTCCATATAAATAATATGGTTTAGCTTGAAGAATAACGACAATAAGTACAATATGGTTAGGCCAAAAGAAGAAAAATAAAGAAAGAATCCTTATGTGATGAACATCTTTAGATAAATAAACAAGATGGTAAAAAATGATCTTATACATAATGGGAGAGTAGTTATTAGCTTATGCTTAATGGTTTGAAAGGAAAGTAGTTGGATAGTGATAATTATATGAAGTGAAAGGTTAAGAACACCAAATGTCATGATCAAAATATGAGTATTGTTGATGTTCTTACTTTGAAAATATTGTTGATGTCTTACCATATGATGAATTATGATTGTGTATATGGACATCTGTATCTATGACTTGAAAATAATAGTGATTCATAGCAAGTAAATGACATAAATTGTGAAATATTATTGATGTTCTTTCTTTGAAGATATTGTTGATGTCTTACCATGTGATGAATTATGACTGTGTATATTGACATCTATATATAACTTGAAAATAGTAGTGATTCATAACAAGTAAATGACATAAATTGAGAAGGATCCTAATGCCCTACCTTAAGCATGTTTCGACCAAAAAAGAAAAATAAGAGAAGGCAAGGTTACAAAGAAGATGGTTAGGCATGAAAATCACAATGTAATTGAAAAAAAATATCTTGTGACTAGTATGAAAATTTAAGCCAGAGGACTTTCAGCTCCACCTTTTAGCATTGTATTCTAGAAAGAAAATGAAATTATATGAAAAAAAAAACAATTCCCTCTCTTAAAAAGAATTTGACCGAAATGGTATAAACAAGCCAAATTAAAAACAACATGAAAATTGAATACAAAAACATATCTTTATGATGAGTAAGTGTGAAAGGAAATGATATTTTGATGATAAGAGAACACATAAAATGAAATTGTTATACCATGTTGCTATGAATTAAAATTTGATTTTTCTGATGTATAGTTAACTAAAACTCCTTGTGGAAATTGAACTATGTATAAAGAGTAATCTTATTGATATATGAGAAGTTATGGGGTCTATATAGCAGCAAGGAGGTACTGCTAGAGCACAAAAATTAGGTAGGTGTATTGATTTATTAGTATGTGATTTTCACCTTTATTTCATTTTATTAAATTTATAATGTACATCTTTAATAATGTGTTGTTATACAATTATTGTTAATTGAATACTTGTGAGTAAGAAATAATATTGTAATTAGCTTCAACTAATGACATCCATAATTGGATATTCAGGAATAGATAATGAAGTGACCTTGGCTAACAGGATCTATGTTAGGATAATCAAGAATGAATGATGAGATTAGCTTAACTAATGATATCCATGATAGGATAATTGGGAATGAATGATGAGATTAGCTTCGGCTAGTAGTATCCTTGTTAGGATAACCAGATCCATTTTAGGATAACTGAGAATGAATGATGAGATTAGCTTCGTCTAATGGTATCCATATTAGGATAATCAAGAATGAATGATGAGATTAGCTTTGACTAATGGTGTCCATGCTAGGATAACCAAGAATAAATATTATGAATAGCCTCAGTCAATAGTATTCATCGTTAAAATGATCGAACAATTGTAATAAATTATTAAAGAATAACGATACCATAATTGATTGATCAAGAATCGTATATAAGAGATTATATTAGTTGATAATAATTAGAGATGAATAATTTATGATAAGGAATTCTTCATATGTTAATTACTGAACTTTAATAAATAAAATTGATTAGGACTTTGATTGTTAGAAGCAAATGAATTGAATAAAATAATAAGAATTATTGTTGAATGATAATGTGAAGTAATGTGTTTAAAATAGACATTGGTAAGAAATAGTTAATGCAAACTTATTTTGTTAAACATTAATTTAACCATGATTATATACTTTGTTACCTCAATTGTATTATATTTAATGTTTATAAACTTACATCAAGTTTAAATTATAACATGATTATGGTGTTTATAAATCTAGTAGTATGCACTTTTGTAAGACTCGTATAAACAAAGTAGTAGTAAGAATAAATATCTTATAGTTTGTAAAACTTTATGATATAGATACTCGAATAATATTGTATGTAAATTATGATGTGTTGTGATCTTAAGAACATAATATGTGTGTGTGTCTCTTTCTTTTAAGTAGTTTTGATACACCTGACATGAATATAAACCATACAAATGTTTAAAGATGCCTTGTTGTTGATATGATAGTTGTTATAAAACAATTCACATTTATAGAAACTTAGATGATAAACTTGAATAACATGGCCACATAATTAGAGTGAAGTTAAGTGACATGTTAAAAATAGAAATTAAGAGTTGTTATGGAATAAAGCCTATATTTAAGGGATAATTGTATAAAAAAATACCCTTATTTCTATCCATTATGAATGAGAGAAATACTGCAAGTATTTAGGTCATTACAAATGTCACACCCTAGAAACTAGGAGTCAACAAGCCTGTATCATCTAGTATTCAATCTTAGATAATACGAAGGCTAACTTTACAAAGTTTACTAAAAACAAAAAATGCTAAACTAAAAGGTTATAAATATATGCAATTCATAAACAATCACATAACAACTCCAGGTCTTAAACATTATAAAAATCCTACTAAAGATAAATAACAAAATAAAAAACTTATTACAAGTCCCTAAAATTATTAATAATAAATGTCTAATAACAAGTCAAAATATATTTTTTATTAAACAAAAATTATTAAGCTCAGTTAACTTAAACTAACAATGTAAACTTCATAGCTTAAAACTTACTAACACCTCTACTTTAATCCTCTACCTATCTAGAGAGGAAAATAAAAGGGAGGGGGGGTTTGGTTGGTAAGCTTATCATAACTTAGCAAGTAAAGCGCCACACATGCTACCAAGCCAAGCACAAGTGACATATACACACCACAACTTAGCAAGTAAAGCTCTACACACGCTAACAAGCCAAGCACAAGTGACACACAGACATATTTGCATTGAAAATAATAAAACAACAACTTAAAATAATTCAAAAAAATATTAATAATTAATAGTTCATAAAATATGTTATAAAACAAGTCATCAATACATGACGTGACATTCAATTCCATAAACATAACTTTACTCTCAAGTCAAATTTCTACAACCATATTATACACGTGAGCACACATTATTTGACTATTCTTGACTAACTATAGTAGCCTGTTGGTAAGGTCCATTAACAATTATTATAACTCACTGATGAGCCACTAGAACTAGTTATAGTGTTGACAACCTCACTCACCAGGAGTCATTACTTCATTCGTTGCAATATGAGAGCCCTTATGCAACCATTTATAAATCCAATGCAAAACACTTTCTTTTATAAATCAGTTTAGAAAACATTCTTACAAAGATTTTTTATCATGTATTCATAACCATCATATATAAGCAAATCAATTTGAATATAACAAGTGTTTTATCTTCTTTTAAAGAATATAATACAATGGTACATAAAAAATACACAATAAAAAAAATTTATTCTATTTAAAAATAATGGTGTGTGAAGATTTACTTATCTCTCTTGCTTAAATAACCAAAGTTCGAAATCTCAACTCAGACAACTTATTCACAAGCATATAACTCATTAAAGTCCTCCCGATACTTAATTATAATAACCTATCTACCTAGTAATTTGACCATAACTCCTATAAAATTCAGAATTCAATTGCGCTTTTTGGATTGTAAACTAGTTTGAATTACCTCATGATTCACCTAGTGATTCTTTTTACAAAATTTATAATAAGCTCTAAAATCACTATCGAACACTACTATCAGATAATTTACACATCCTTTACTATTACACCATAAATATCTTTATAAAAGTTGGATTAATTGAACTTTTATGGTGTTAGAAAATAGACAAAATAAGCTTTTCCTACATATAAAATTTTGATTAAAAATTGAATATGCTCAATATAGTTTTTGGTTCGAATAGAAGCCTCTATCAAATACTTGAACTGACAACTTCTCACTTTTATACCTAATTATTAAATTAATACTTTCATACTATTAAACACTCTTAATCCATCTTACTATATTATAGAATCTACCATCTTCATTATATTTAATCATTCATATAAATACCATTTAAATTTCTTAACTTTATAAACATTTCATATAGAAAAAAAAACCTTAATCAATTCAAAACATTTCTAAATAAAAAGGGTTCATATTTCTTACCTTGAAACCAAGAAAATAGAATGAAACTTCAATCCTTAAACATCAATCCTCTCCACGTATTTTCTCTGCACCTATAACAAGTGACTCTCAAGAGTTATTTTCTTTAAACCATCATGAAGTCTGTAAAACTAGGATGAATACACTATAAAGTTTCTTTTTTTTATATGGATATAGAATTCAAGAGGTTTTTTTTTCTTCTACTTAGTCAAAAATAAAATTATATATAAATTTTGTGCATAGCCCAAAATATTTGGGTTAGGGTATTACAATTAATTTCAATGAGCTACAGGATCCCGTAACTTAAACGGGCACAAAACTTGGGCTAAAATTGTTAGCAGTGTGCTATGGAACATACAATAGGAACATTCGACTTTATAAGAAAAACTAACCTTGTAAGCTCTCCATGCACCACTTAGCGAATTATTAAAGTCCATAAAAATCTTGATGAAAAGAAAACAAGAGGGGGATATCCAGATTACAGGAAGGTGCTGGTGGTGGTGGGGGCAAAGAAACTGGAGATTATTTAGAGTTTCAGTGGGGATGGTGGGCATGAGTGGGTTAAGCACTGATGGCCTCGATGAATCATTGCCAAGGCAACATGGCATGTCCCATCACGGAAAAAAAGAATAAAAAAGAGTCCCTCTTCTGCAGCGTCTGTTTTTTCCTTCTTGTAAGGGGCCCACACTCTTTAACTGTTGTGGAAGTTTTTACAGTTGGTTTTGCTTACCCAGTTTGTATAAGGTTTTCGGACACAAATTTCTATTTTGGGGCATGCTTTCATAATGAGTGGAACTTTTTCAATCGAAGGGGCAAGATCACTCCCACCCATCTTTAACTGAAAATACTAATTGAATTGGTACAGAGAAAATATTTATTAAGTCTGGATTTTATATTAGAATATATATCTATATTTTATTAATCTCTTTTGCTGCTACTATATCACAAAATTCGCCTACAATATCGATGAATCTATGACGAATTTGCTCGACAGCATTATTTGAGTACTTTAATTTTTTGAAACAAGTTGAGAAAGAAAACCACAAATTTCAGTGTAATTTGTGTGCCAATAACGAACTGACACTTCTATGGTGGTTTGACGTTTTTCTAGATTGAGGTGAAGTCAGTGGGGGGTTTTGTATTAGCTCAAGTTCAATTAATTAATGCATGAAAAACTGTGCACGAGTGGAACAGCATATCATGTCTCTTATCGTGCCTAATTTTCCATTTGTGCTAGTAATTTTGTTTTCTCGTGATCCGATACGTCAATTATACACGTCAT
>Ga0325400_1005794_pt1 | contig 11687 bp, 6 predicted proteins | sample PopdelMetagenome_2_FD_205662 | JGI IMG/M metagenome (GOLD analysis project Ga0325400, IMG submission 205662) | Populus deltoides microbial communities from Bellville, Georgia, United States - Xylem-PdKOR-R1 | ecosystem: Host-associated > Plants > Phyllosphere > Stem > Wood/Secondary xylem...
TTTAAATTAAATACTAAAAATTAAATTGGATTGAAAGTATAATTTTTTTAAAACACAAAAAAATTAAAGGTAAGAAATGAGTTGTGATAGCTGCCTCCTCTTTACAATACTTACGACAAGGTCATTAAAAATTTTATTTTCTTTTGACTTGTATAGTTATTTGTAAAGATATACATAATACTGGAAAGGTATTTTTTTATGGCAAAAACAATAGTTGATCAAAAAGTAAATAATGAATGAAATCTAAACAGATCCATATTATTAGGTGACCAACTTTGACAAAAAAAATCTAAAAAGGTCCATGTCTAAATGAGTCCATATTATTAGGTGACTAAAAATCAAATAAATAGTCTCATTAGAAGGTGACTACCTTAAAAACAAAATAGAACATAATATCATCGAGAGGAAACTATCCTCATATCAAATAACCAAAGAAATAGTCTTAATTGTTAAGTTTAATTTGACTTACTTGGAAATGAGATTTGTTCAAAAGATGGATTGATTGCAAACTCACCTTGAACTTTCTAATGATAGGGTTTGAAAAATTTCTGATGACAGAGCTTGAAATTTCGTGATTGCAGGGCTTAACCATAACAAGAACTTATTCTGATTTATCTGTGAAGCATAACTTATATATTTTGAAAGCCCAATATTTCTTTTTATATCATTTGCATCTTCGAAGACCTTCAATTTTATAAATGTCAATAACTAGGTATTGGCTTACTTGAATTATATAATAATTAAACATGCATGGTCCATCCATTTTATTAGTTTGGCCACATAAACTCTATTTGTCACTGCTTTCAAATTGTAGTCTAAGAGTATCTGCTCATTATTTCCTATTTTTTTCATCACCATGAAGAAGTTGTTTTCTATACCTCTTATGACTTGTGATAGAGTTCTTTAAGTCATTATCTAACTATTCTCATTTCTTAATCGTTCTTCAACTCAATGGAGCATTTACCCATACATTTACCGTGTAAGGAAAAAGTTGGAGGCCTAGTCTAATATAGATGGATGTATCCATTTGAGAGGTTAGGGATTACATATACATCATAATTAAAATTCTATTGTCTTTTTAAAAAAAATCAAAACATTCATTTAAATCCATGCATGTACTTGTTCAACCTTAAGAGAAAAGTAAAAACATGGTGCATGTTGAGGCTTCGATATGCAAGGCTTATAATGTTAAAAAGATCTCAACATTTATCTCATACTATTTTGCGCCTCACTTGAGAACAAGAATCAATCGCATTCTAAAGCGTGATGGCGGTGAGGAAGTGCCTTTGAGTGAGAACTTGTCAATATTCTCTCATCTTGGACAACCTGTACCAAAAAATATTACGAGGGGAAGATACTTCACAGAAATTGAATTTAGACACGTATATATATGTACTATTTAACTGCGATGAGCTGAGACCTTTTATTTAGTAAGTATAATAATTAACATGTCTTTACTTTTGAATAATTTATCTCTTATACTTTCATAAACTAATAGATTGTTGAATTCCTTGTAAGCAACATCGTCAATTTTTACTCTCCTAAAACTCACAACTGACTAAATCTCATTTCGATTACAAGATGAACAATTTTCCACATTGTTCAGAACACTTGTAGGGACTGTTTAATTATTCTTATCTCTCATGATACTTAATTTCATTAAACATTTCTTGTTAACTATTAATAGTTGTAATTCATGTACCAGATTTATCAATTTGGAGGGAATGCTAATGTTACTTTGAATTTACTATGTCTGGGTACTAAAAAAAAGGTGAAGTGCTACAATAGGTATTTCATCAATGGACATGGTTTTCATACTGAAAAGTATGGTCAGGGTAGAAAGACATAAGACAGTGGAGTATATATTAAAGAGTCGACTTCTAATGAGTTAGAAGTTAACTACTATAGGGAGTTAGAAGAGGTAATTGAATTGCAATATCATAGCGAGCTGAATAAAGTGTTTTTATTCAAATGTTATTGGTATCATACCATTGAAAAAGGAACCAAAGTAGATCCCTATCATGGTTTGTTCAAAATTGATACAAAGGCTAAACTCTGCAACGTTGATGATATCTTTGTTTTTGCCAAGCAACGCCAATAAGTTTATTACACGTACACTCTTTCCTTTGCAAATGATTATTCGAGAGTTGATTAGTTATCTGTAGTGAAAATCAAACTCAAGGGTCAAGTCAAGGTTGTCCAGGATGGTAATAATGAAGTAATTATAAGAGATGATGTCTTTCAACTTAATGAGTTAATATATCCATATCAAGTTGCTTTATCTACCGAAATAGAAGAAAATTTAGATTTTCACGTTGTTAAGAATACTTTTGTTGATGTTGATGTTTTAATAACCAACAGACATATAAAACTCGATGAAAACGATGATAGCGATTTAATCAATATAGAAGTTGTAATAGAGATGATGATGATAAAATGAAAGAAGAGGAAGAAGAAGACAATTATGATTAATTTGTACAACACGAATGTGTAATGAAATTAACTATAATGTAATATTTTTTTATAAAATTAACTTTAATGTAATAACAATGACGTGAATTTATTATTGCATGACAAGGAAACATTTGTTTTTTTTGATTTTATTATTATACACAGAACTGGTGTTATTGTGACATGTTTGTGTTGTGAGTTTAAGTATTTGTAAGATAGATAGCTAAATTAAGAATACAAATACAATTTGGACAAAGAAATTATTTTATACCGATGGAATCACCGACAGACTGTAAAATACCAACAGATACATCGATGGATATTGTCTATCGGTATATTCCAGAGAGGTTTGGAACTGTTCATTTCGAATGGTATTATTCATTATGTTCATTACGTATGGAATCACCGACAGTTAATATCCATCGGAATTTTCTTGAGAGCTTTGGAACTATTCACTTCTCAATAGAATTGTTAATTATTGTTTATTATAGACATAATCACTGATGGACTGAAATGTTGTCAATGATATTTAAGGGGGTTTTGCAAATTTTCAATTAAATTTAAAATTTAAATTTCATGTTATAGATGGAAACACCGATGGAAATGTTAAATATATTAATATTTAATTATCCATCGGTAAAACCATTATTTAAAAAGCTCTAAATTAAAAGACCAGAATCTCTAATTTCATAACAGACATGCATTTCTTCTTCTTTTGTCTTCCTCTTTTGCCAAAACTAAAATGTTTCTATTTATTTCTTTCTCTCTTCTCCTCTCCTCCAACACTCCGTTTATTCCCTTCTATTCTCATGCACGCCTGCTAAGTGTCACATATATACGGCGTCGCAACGATCATCCTCTCGGAGTGGGATATGTATGAAAGGGTGTGGGTAGAAAGAACAAGGAATTCCTGTTCTTTATTAATGAAACTAAAAGTAATGGGAGTCGCCACTTAGTATTACGATCACTAGGAAATCTATTTGTCTGCGAGAGCCGAGATAAGGGGACAGGTTGTGTATAGGGATGACGTATCACCCCTAAAAAACCTTACCTATTGTAAGTTGCATTGTAATTTGTTTAAAATAAACTAAGTGTCTTGTTGTGTTTTCTAACCGTTGATCTGTTTAAGGTTTAAAAAAAGTTCTCTTCATTAAAGAGGTACTTATCTTATCAAGTTAAAACTTAGCTATTATAAAGTCAAGACATGAAAAAGAAAAAAAAAACTATCTTTTTTATTTAATATCAGAAATACGTATTACATATAAGTTCATAATCTCAAATATTAAACAAAAATAAAAAATTTAGTAAACGTTTAGAACATATAAAATAAATGATAAAAAAAACTCTTTTATTTAAATTCAGGAATACATCTTACGTATAAGTCTGTAATCCTAGATATTAAAAGAAACAAAATAAATTTTTGGTGTTTTTAAAATATAGATTAAATTCTTATGGCTTTAATAAATTAGTTATTAAACAAAAAAAATAATTGCATGCAAAGTAAAAACTATTATTTATGATTTTATATATATATATATATATAGGCTCTGTTTGGCAGAAACCCTTTTTTCTCATAAAATAAAATTGTTAAAATAGACTCAAAGGTATATCTGTCAAACAACCTCTTAGGCAAAAAAAAAAAATTCTTAACAAAGTAAAACAAATCAACAAAGCAAAGCCTTAAGGAGTGACCTAAAAGATAACCTGTTTAGGTCAACCCGAGATGTTGGTTCAATTGTGAATTGACCCAAAAACAAAATAAAAGAAAGGGTTTAAACCAAAACAAGATCAAAGCTATAAAAAACACAAAAACATAAACATTTCTTAAAAAAAATGATTCAAACACGAACAAAACAAAAACTATGATGTATGTTCTTTGTTAACCCCGAAACGTGATGAACGAAAGAGACCAGTTTTAAGCCAATAAAGGCATAACGTTGTTTGCAAACATTCATAGAACAAGAATCAAATGTCTGTTAACATTAATTAACATTCAGCAAACACGATTTTGTCAAGAATGGATTTCGGTTCGAAACCGAAACCCTGAGATTAAAACTTACTAAAGTGTGTTATCGATGCATAAAAGTCCTAAATTATTTAATAATAATGACATGCGAACTAGTAGAAACCAACAATGAATCAAAACAAGTTCTAAAACTAGTACCAAAAACCCATATTCATCCACTGTGCACTGTGGGCACATTATCATAAAGAAGATAGACATAACAAAAACCCAAAAAACATGCATTTGACCTCTATAACATGCATTTTTAGCCCCAATGAAACACATTATCAAAACTAAACCTATTTGGATCTCAAATAAACACAAGAACAACATCAAATCCTTATTCTTCATACATGAAATGCAAACTTTGAAGTTGCCAAGACAAAAACATAAATTTATTATGCGAACTTGGATCCAAACTAAACATTTTGACAATCACACAAGACTTAAACACAACCAGGTGATAAAAACATGCTTCAAAGCAACCCTAAAATCTCAAAAGTCAATGTAACAATGTCTTCCTTAACCCCTAAGCAAAAGCATCTATAAATCTACAAAAAAAAAAAACACATTAATCAAACACTTATACAAACTACAAGTTTATGCATTCCATGACAGTTATGACCTAGAAAACTGACCTAAATTGAACCCAAAACAAACAGATATAAAAGGCCATTAAAATGACCACATAAAATAAAACAAAAACAAAACTGAAAGGTCCATAGCTTAACAATTCTTAAAACATAGCTAAACAACTGTCAAAGATCATGCTACAAAAACAATTAAAAGGAGGAGATGAGGGGGTATGCTCATTAAGCTTCACCTCCTTATCAAATGTTAGAGACTTACATAGATAGATGGGATCAATAGGCTGGCCTCTAAACCATTTACTGGTTTGTAAAGGACTTATAGTTGTTGCTTGGTCTTTAAAGTGAACAAAAACCCTTTCATTGGCCCTTCCTTTACTTCTTTTCTCTCTTTCTATCTTTAAAGGTTGCTCTCCCTTCTCTCTTGTCTCTTGGGTCTTCCCCTATTTTCTTTCTTTTTTTTTTCATAACTTTAAAGATTGTTATTTTCTTTGCTCTTTTCTCTCTGTTTTTTCCTGTCTTTTCTACAGGTAGGAGGTTACAAAACCATCCTCCTTTTACTGGTATTCTGAAACTAGCATGTAGAGGATTCACCTATTCATTTTGTTAAGGATTTCTTTTTTTCCTCTTTTCTGTCAATCTTTCTTATTTCTAGGTCCCTAACAAACTGTGGGAGCTTCTAGAAAGGGTTGGCAAAAAGATCTGAAACAGGTCCAAAAAAGGGCTAACTAAGGGTGCCTCTTCTTTGATTTAAGTATGGTTGATGAGAGGTTATTGGACCAAAATCGACCATAGATGTTGTAGATGGGATGTTTCCTTTCAACTAGAATCAAACCACACTCCATTTGGAGACCTGTAGCTCTTTTATCATTGATTCAAAGTTGGATGAAAAACTGTCAAAATTTATGAACGAGTCAAAGCTGACTTGAGACAAGAAGTTAGAGAAATTCATATGGTAGGTGAAGTACAAAAGTCAAACAAGGGTGGCACCACCATGAAAAGGGAAAACTCCTCTGTCAATCGGTGGTGGTTGGAGCCCAAAATATGATCAGAATCTTCACATTCATTCGACTAGAAGTACCTACTCAATCAACTAAAATTGAAAAAGAATGATGCATAATGCCCTAAATGACGCTATTTTGGCTAAACCCTATGAATTAGGGTTCTGTTAATTCAAGATTTGGTAAATTTCAATTTAAGTCCTTGTTGTTTTAATTTCATCATCAGTGACCTCAATTGGCCTTTTAAACTTCTTAATCTATGCAATCATGCCCCTTGGTAAATTTAAATAGCCTCCTATTATTTGAGTGCATTTTTTAAATCGACTCTTTATTTCCAATCTGTTCAACTTGATCCCTAATAAGCACCAATCTTTTGATTTCTTTCAAATTTCCCCATGCTTTAATAAATTTTGGTTCATGACATTACGTGTGTTTTGCAAGTTGGTCTTTGGTCATGAAAATCTTCAATTTTAGCCCTTCAATAACCCTTAAACTTTTAATTGATTTCGATTGAACCCCTAATTGCATCAATTTAGTTATTTAAAGTTTCAATTGAGCCCTTATTTTTTTAATCTATGCAAATTGACCCGAATTAAGCCCCAAAACTTGATTTTCCATCAATTAAATCCTTGATCTGAAGCCTTGAAACCTATAAGAAGTTTAATTGAGTCCTTGAACTCAATTAATCCTTCCAATCTTGGTCAGATTAACCTTGAAACTTATTTGCTCCTTAATCGAATCAATTTAACCTATTAAAAGTTTAAAACTTAATTAATTATTCTGATTTTGGTAAAGAAATTTTCCAATCTTACTTCAAATTCAGTCTTTCTTTAGTCTATTCTTTTTTGTTTTATCAAATTGTAAGTATTTATAGCATATCAAAATATAAACAAAGTTAGAGAACCAACAAGTTCATATACATGATTTACAAAAAAAGAAACAAACTCCCTGATAAAACATATACATCAAAGCCAAAAGAAAAACTAACAAGCTAAAAGAATTAGCTAACAATGGTTAAAGGAGGAACCAAATCAAAGACAAGGTGCCCCCCTAACACATGACAAAAAATAAGCAAAAGGCAACACCAGCAATAGCAACCAATCAAAGTAGGCCCTTCATAGAGACAATCATATAAAAAGCCAGCAGAGAAAACATCACAAGCAACCACAACCAAAAGATGGACAACATCTAATCAACACTGTAATCCCTCCCAAGAGAACCCATTACCAGTAAAGCCACAGTTCAAAAAGCCACAACAGTCATCATGTATAGCGGTATAGACCCTCTAGAGAGGCACCATCTACAAAGAAACAACTAGCAACAGATACAAAACATCACAAGCAGCCACAAACCGAAGGAAGGGCAACATCTCATAAGAAAATCCCCCAAGCCAACCACCAATGCAATCATCCCACATTGATTATAAGGTGGTTGCTCTCATGAAAATGCAAGATCATGTAGAATATCACCTGAAATTTCTAAAAGAGAGAGTCTACCAGAGAACAAGTGTTCTCAAAGACCCTTCTGTTCCTTTCTTCCCATATCAGATAAACAATAATGCTGAGGGAGACCCTTCTTATTCTGGTAACAACACTCTTCCACTTCAAATTGAGGCCCTTAACAGCACTATTTAGAGTAGACATACTCCTGCAAACCCCAAGCCAAGATTTAATCTTCATCTACAAGAGAGATGTCCAACTGCAAGCAAAGAAAAGATGATTGTGGCTCTCATCATGATCACAATAAAGAACACAACTAGCATTAATATCAATGAAGTGCAGCCTATCTCTCATTCTCTTTCTCCTTAGCAAAGCCAGCCAAAGAATGAAGTTATGTTTTGGTAAACACCAAGGGTCCCAAACAGCATTAACCCATGACACCGAGGTTCGTTTTATTCTCAGGTACTCATAAGCATGAGCCGAGAAAGGCCCAACAGATCTATCCCAACTTTGCATCATGGAAATCACTTTTGTTTGTCCCCTACAACCTTAAGGAGTTGATCTCGTAAAGAAATTAAGGACCTCCATAGGGGTGAGGAGGATCTCTGAAAAGGAACCGCCCAAATAGTGATATCTTGCAAGTAAAAATGGTGCATCCATCGAATCCAAATATAATCAGATTTAAGATGTATACTCCACAAGTGTTTTTCTATAAAGCAGTTGTTTCTAGCCTTGATGTCATACAAGCCCAAACCCCCTTCATTCTTTGGTAAACAAATATGCTTCTAGGTTACTAAAGTAAACCTGCTTCTAACTGTGTTACCAGTCTATAAGAAGTTCCTGCACATGCATGTAATTTGGTTGATGACATTCTTTGGCATAGGAAAAATACTAAGCCAAAATTGCACCATGCCAAATAGAACTAATCTAATTAATTCCAGCTGCCCAGCATTGGATTAATGCTTGCCCAACCAGCTTTGTATTGCATATTTAATTTTATGCAGGAGAGGAGAGAACTAGCTAGCCAACAGCCTGTGGGGACTGAGAGGGACTCCAAGGTAAATTGAAAGGGAAGCTATCTTCAGAGAAACAAGAGTCTTGGAGGATGCGCTGCTTCATGTTGTCCCCAACTCCATCGAAATAAATAAAAGACTTTCCTGCATTAATATGTAATCTTGAGGTCTGGCCAAAGACATGCAACTGCTCCAGTAAAATCAAAACCAAAGATTTATCCCTCTAATATAGCAAAAGAATGTCATCTATAAATGTAAGGTGATAGATACCATGAAAAGCACACTTCTAATGAAAATGGAAGCCTGTCTGTTGTGATGCTATCTTTAACAAATGTGAAAGATACTCCATGCAGATTAAAAATAGATAAAAAGAGAAAGGATCACCCTGCCGAACTCCACATTTCCCAGGGAAAAAACAATAGATGTTACCATTGATAACAATAGAGAAGGAAGAAGTTTCCACACATATCATAACTAGATGAACAAATCTCCTTAGAAAACCTAGCATATGGAGAAGCTCTTTAAGAAAAGGTCATTGCATCGAGTCAAAAGCTTTCTTGAAATCGATTTTGATGAGGCACCAAGGAGAGGTTCTCTTCCTGCCATAATGCCTAAGAAGTTCTTATGCCAGGTTGATGTTATCTATCATATTCCTCCCTCTAATGAAAGCATTCTAAACTGAACCAATAATGTCTTGAAGGGCATGGCTCAATCTTCCAATAAGAATCTTAGAGATCACCTTGTATACCACATTGCAGCAAGAGATTGGCCCGAAGTCATTGGATGAGGCAACATTAGAAGATTTTAGAACCAGGGCTATAATGGAATGGTTAATCTACTTGAGAATTTAGCAAGAAGTAAAGAAATCTTGAACTGCCGCACAAAAATCAACCCCAACTATGTCTCATGATTTCTTGAAAAAAAATGATGAGTATCCATCAGGTCTGGGAGCTTTGTCATTACCAATGCTAAAGAGAGCTTCCATAATAGCATCATTGGAGACAAGAGCCAAGAGAAAATCAGAATGGGTTTCATCAAGGCAAGGACCACTATGAACAACAACAACATTAATTGGGGTAGTAGATGATGAAGTTCTAAGAAGGTTCTGGTAGTAATGAATAAATTCATCTAGAGAGGTAGTAAGAGCACCATTACTACGCTGGATAGCAGGGATGAAATTACGCATGTGCTTTTAACTCATCAGAGCATGAAAAAAGCTAGTACCTCTGTCACTTTCCTTGAAAAAAATTACATTTGAGCTTCTATTCAAGGAACTCTTTCTCAGCAAATTTGAGGTTAAAAAGATCCAGCTTCATCTGTTTAACTCTGTGGAAAATGATGTCGTCTCTGGTATCATGCAGGAGATATTGATGATGCTCCAAATCAGCCTCAACTCTAGCAACCCTCTCTGAAATATGACTGAAATGAAATATGCTGAAAAAAGAAAGAATTTTTTGCAAATGGCCTATGTTCAGTGATCAGCCCGTGGTTTATGATCGGGTAACCTATTCATGGTCTCTGATCGGGTGACATGTCCATGGCTCGTGTTTGAGTATCTGGCATCTTGTTCTTTTAGGAGAAAAGGTTTTGTTTAAGGAGTCGTCACCTAGTATTATGGTTACTAGGAACCCTAACTAATCAACAGAGATTCTATGGTACGGGAATGGTTACGCAAAATGGAAGATGCTATCACCCCTTAAGCATCCTACCTAAAGCAAACTGCATTGCTGGTTTTGTCTAAAATTGCTAAGAATTTGTTCTTCTTTTTCCTTTTTTTTTTATTATTCCTTTCATGTTCCTAACTCTGGCGTCAGTGAACAATTCCTACGAATATTTCCAACTCTGGCATTGGTAAATATCGCACAAATCCAAAAAATACAATACTCCTAACTCTGGCGTCAGTAATAGTCCACAGATTGAGCACATCTACAAAAAATACAAACACAAAGAAAAAAAATAAAACAAAGTGCAAGGGGCCCACAAATAAATCAACGAAGGCCCCCAAATATTTTTAGAATTTTTTATTATTGAAAAGGGATTTGTTTGGTCAAATATCAAATTAAAATGGGCATAAAAATTATACCCAAGGCATAAAGGTGTGTTTTGTCAAGCACACCCTTAGCAAACACAATTTGGGCTGGTTGGGCCTAAAGCCCATACCCGACCCACTCTTTTTTTTTGGACTGGATCTAGCCTAGCCATGCGGGCTGGGCTAGACCCAGCCAAATTGGCACGGTTACTGGTTCAAACTAGTAACCCGGCCGGTATATTTTTCTTTGCAAGCGTGCGCGAGCTACTCGCGCATGCTTGGTATAAGAAGAGTGTAATTAAAAGTGAAAAGAAGGGGATGAAATGACTTACCTGTTGTTGGATTGTTGTTGCCAACTTCTTGAGCGAAGATTGATGCAGGCGCTCGTTACTGGGAAAATTGGTATTATTCCTTATGCATTTGTTTTCCTCCCCCCTTTTGCATACACTGAGGTCTGTATTTATAGTGTCAGAGTCCCTTGGCGAATGAGAAACAAAGTTTCAATCAAACTCATTCTCTTTTTTGAAGTTTGAATTTGATTAAGAATCAAATTTAAAAGTGGATAACTATCATTATCTTGAAGATAAGGATAGAATTACAAAAATATATTGTAGACCCTAGTTTTCACGCAAGTTGACAAATCACACTTTTCATCGAAATAAATCTTTGATCTTTCAATTTTACATTTAAACCCTGTAAAATTAAATTAAAAAGCTAATGAGTCAAAATTGGGTTACAACAATCATCCTCCTAGAGCGAGATTTGCATGTAAGGGTGTGGGTGGAAAGAATAAGGAATTCTTGTCATTTATCAATGAAACCAAAGTAATGGGAGTTGTCACCTAATATTACGGTTACTAGAAAATTTATTAGTTTATAAGAGTTTAGATAAGGAGGCAGGTTATGAATAGTGAAGACGTACCACCCCTAAAACATCTTACCCAGGGTAAGCTGTATTGCTATTTGTTTGAAATAAACTAAGGTCTTGTTGTGTTTTCTAACCATTGGTCTATCTAAAGTTTAAGAAAAGCTCTTCTTAATAAAAAGATCCTTATTTTATCAGGTTAAAACCTAGTCATTTTAAAGTCAATACATGAAAAAGGAAAAAAAAAACTATCTTTTTATATAATATCAAAAATATATCTTACATATAAGTTCATAAT
>Ga0325400_1005795_pt1 | contig 11683 bp, 8 predicted proteins | sample PopdelMetagenome_2_FD_205662 | JGI IMG/M metagenome (GOLD analysis project Ga0325400, IMG submission 205662) | Populus deltoides microbial communities from Bellville, Georgia, United States - Xylem-PdKOR-R1 | ecosystem: Host-associated > Plants > Phyllosphere > Stem > Wood/Secondary xylem...
CGCAGGCTGGCCGAGCGCGCGGGGCTGGAGGTCGAGCCGTCGCGCGTGGTGGTCTCCCAGGGCGCCGGCCAGGGCCTCGCCGCCGTCTTCGCCGCCCTGGTCTCCCCGGGCGACCAGGTGCTCGTGCCCGACCCGGCCTGGCCGAACTACGAGATGCAGGTGACCCTGCTCGGCGGGGTCCCGGTCCGCTACCGGGTCGAGCCCGGGGCCGACGAGCACGACGTGGTCGCGACCCTGGAGCGGGCGATCGGGGAGCGCACCCGCGCCGTCGTCGTCAACTCCCCGTCCAACCCCACCGGGGACTGCTGGTCGCCGGAGGTCGTGGCCGCCGTCGTCGACCTGGCCCGCTCGCGCGGCGTCCTCGTCATCTCCGACGAGGTCTACGACGAGGTCCTGTTCGAGGGCGGTGCCGCGCGCGCGGTCTCGCACGGGCCGGACGACGTGGTCGGCGTCTACAGCCTGTCCAAGACCTACGCGATGACCGGCTGGCGGGTGGGCTACCTCGCCCTGCCGCGGTGGCTCGCCCCCACCGTCGCCCAGATGCAGGAGCCGCTGCTCTCGTGCGTCTCCAGCGTCACCCAGGCCGCCGCCGTGGCGGCGCTGGAGGGGCCGCAGGACGTGGTGGCCGAGATGGTCGCCGCCTACCGGACCCGCCGCGACGCCGTGCTCGCCCAGCTCACCGCGGCCCTGGGACCGGCGCCCGGTGGGCGCCCGCTGCTGACCCCAGCAGGGGCCTTCTACGTGGTGCTGCCGCTGGCCGACGGGGTCGACAGCCGGCTCGCCGCCCTCGACCTCGTCGAGCACGGCGTGGGGGTGGCCCCGGGATCGGCGTTCGGGGACGTGCTGCGCTCCAGCGTGCGGCTGTCGCTGGCCAGCTCGGTGGACGACCTGCGCGTGGGGGTGTCGCGCCTGACGGACTGGTACGCCGCCACCGGCGGTGGTCAGCGCCGGCTCGAGGCGGTGGCCCTCGGGTAGGCGCAGCAGGCGCGCCGCGCCTCACACGGCGCGCTGCGGGGTGAGGATGCCCAGCGGGTCGAAGGCGTCCTTGACCAGCCGGTGGGCGGCGTGGGTGGCGTCGTCGAGCTGGCGGGGCAGGGCGTGCCGCTTGAGCGAGCCCACCCCGTGCTCACCGGAGATCGTGCCGCCCAGCGCCAGCGCCGCGTCGGCGACCCGGTCCAGGACGCGCTCGGCGTGCGCCTGCCCGTCGGCGTCGGTGGGATCCACGATGACCGAGGGGTGCAGGTTGCCGTCCCCGGCGTGGGCGAAGGTGGGCATCAGCACGCCCTCCTCGGCGCTGATCTCCTCGATCGCCGCGAAGACCTCGGCCAGGCGCGGCACCGGCACGCCCACGTCGCAGGAGACCCGCAGCCCCGCCGCCGAGAGCACCCGGCCTGCCGTCCGTCGCGCCTCCAGCAGGTCGTCGCTCTCGGCGACCTCGAACCGCTGCACCCCGTTGGCGCGGCAGACGCCCTCGGCGGTCCGGGCGTCGTGCTCGGCGTCGCGGCCCAGGAACTGGCCCACCAGCACCGCCGCGGAGCCCTGCAGGTCCAGGCCGGTGGGGTGGTGCGCCTCCACGGCCAGCGCCGAGGCGCGGTCCATCAGCTCCAGCACCTCCGGGCGCGCACCGCTGGCGGTCAGGGCGGTCACCGCCCGCCCAGCGTCGACCAGGGAGGCGAAGACCGCCCGGAAGGTCCGCTCGGGTCCGGTGGGGCGGGGCCGCAGGCGCAGGGTGGCGCTGGTGACCACGCCCAGGGTGCCCTCCGAACCGACGAAGAGGCGGGTCAGGTCGTAGCCGACGACGTCCTTGCGGGTGCGGGCTCCGGTGCGCACGACCTCGCCGCTGGCGAGCACCACCTCCAGGGCCGCGACGTGGTCGGCGGTCACCCCGTGGCGCACGCAGCGCAGGCCGCCCGCGTTGGTGGCGATGTTGCCGCCGATGGTCGACCACCGGTGGCTGGCGGGGTCGGGGGCGTACATCAGCCCGTGCTCGGCGGCGGCGGCGTCGACGTCCGCGGTCACGACGCCGGCCTCGACGTCGACGAGCATGGCCTCGGGGTCCAGGTGCACGATCCGGCGCATCCCCGCGGTGGAGATGACCAGCCCTTCCCGGTAGGCCACGGCTCCGCCCGCCAGCCCGCTGCCCGCGCCGCGCACCGAGACCCGCACGCGGTGGCGGCTGGCCCACCGCAGCGCAGCGGAGACGTCACCGGTGCAGGAGGCGGCGACCACCGCCAGCGGTGCGCCTGCGGGCTCCGCGCGCGAGGCGTCGCGGCTGTGCTCGGCGAGCGCGGAGGGCTCCAGGAGCACGCGCGGTCCCAGCTCCGCGACCAGCTCGGCGACGAGCTCCGCCACCGGCGCCGTGGACGGGTGGGTCTGGCTGCTCGGGGCGCTCACCGCCGTCCCGCCCGGGCGGTCACCGCGGTGGACCGGCCGGCGGGCCCGTCGGCGCTGCCCGGGTGGGCGTCACCGGGCAGGGAGCGACGCGCCGCCATCGCGGCCAGCACGCGGGACTGGGCCAGGTCGAGCGCCGCCTGGCGCGGGGTGACCCCGCGCTCCTGCGCGTCGGACAGGGTGTGGCGGGTGTTGTCGCGCAGGCGCTGGGAGATCATCGTGAAGACCCGCGCGGGCTCGACGACGAAGGGCGAGAGCCGCGCGTCGGTGGAGTGGGCGGCCGCCACGATCCCGCCGGCGTTGGCGATGAAGTCGGGCACCACCACCACGCCCCGGGCGTGCAGCACCTCCCGGGCCGCCGGTGAGGTCGGCAGGTTGGCGCCCTCCACCACCAGACGGGCGCTGGTGGCTCGCGCCACCTCCACGTCGACGGTGTCCTCCCGCGCCGCCGGGACGAGGACGTCGGTGTCGACGAGCAGGAGGTCGTGGGACTGCGCCGAGAAGGACCGGTGCAGGCGCACCACGTCGTCACCGTGCTCCTGCGCGCCGGCCGCCAGGTCGGCGACGTCCAGCCCGTCCGGGTCGTGGGCCCAGCCGCTGGCGGTGGAGACGGCCACCACCACGGCGCCCAGCTCTGTGAGGCGCCGTGCCGCGGCCCGTCCGACCGCCCCGAAGCCCTGGACGGCGACCCGCGCGCCGGCCAGGGGCGCCCCGGCCAGGGCACTGGCCTCGTCGGCCACCTCGGCCACGCCGTACCCGGTCACCCCGAGCTCGTCGTAGGGCAGCCCCCCCAGCGAGCGGGGCAGCCCGGTGGCCACCCCGCGGTCTCCCAGCTCGTCGACCAGCACCGCGGCGTCGTCCTCGGACAGGCCCAGGTCGAGGCCGAAGACGTAGTCCGCCGGCACCTCCCGGGCCAGCGCCCGCGCGAAGGCGCGCAGCACGGCCTCCTTGTCCCGGCCGTGGGGGTCGCCGAGGATGCCGGCCTTGGCGCCGCCGTGGAAGAGGTCGACGGCGGCCCACTTCCACGTCATGGTGCGCGCCAGCCGGGCCACCTCGGCGACGCCCAGGGTGGGGCTCATCCGGGTGCCGCCCTTGCCGGTGCCCCGGGCGGTGTTGTCGATGACGAGCACCCCGCGCATGCCGGTGCGGCGGTCGGAGACCACCACCACCCTCTCGGGGCCCCACTGGTCGATCAGGGACAGGGCGTCGGACACGGCGGGTCTCCTCAGGGTCGGGGTGCTGCGAGGGGGTGCTGGGAGCGGGCGGGAGCGCCGGCCGCGAAGACCTCCCTCGCGGACCGGGACGGCAGCCGCCCCGGGACGCACGTCGTGCGCCCCGCCGCCGACCAGGACCAGCCCGTGGTCGGGGGCCGTGCGGACCGCGGGCGAGGTCGCCGCGGTCCGCACGGACCTGCCGCTCAGCCGAACTCGACGCCCTGCGCCAGGGGCAGCTGGCCCGAGGCGTTGACCGTGTTCGTGGCGCGCCGCATGTACGCCTGCCAGGAGTCGGTCCCGGACTCGCGCCCGCCGCCGGTCTCCTTCTCCCCGCCGAAGGCACCGCCGATCTCGGCGCCGGAGGTCCCGATGTTGACGTTGGCGATGCCGCAGTCGGAGCCCCCGGCGGACAGGAACCGCTCGGCCTCCTCCAGGTCGCGGGTGAAGACCGCGCTGCTCAGGCCCTGCCGCACGCCGTTGTTGAGGGCGACGGCCTGGTCGAAGGTGTCGTAGGTGAGCACGTAGACGATCGGCGCGAAGGTCTCCTCCTGCACCACCGCGGACTGCGCGGGCATGCGGACCACGGCGGGCTCCACGTAGTAGGCGTCGGGGGCCTCGTCGGCCAGCACGCGCTTCCCGCCCGCCACCACCTCGCCGCCCTCGGCGGCGGCCTGCTCCAGCGCGGCCTGCTGGGCCTCGTAGGCGGCCTTCGAGACCAGCGGACCCACGAGCACGCCGTCGGCGGTGGGGCTGCCGATGGGCAGGCCCGCGTAGGTGGCGGCGATCCGCTCGACCAGCTCGTCGGCGACCGAGGTGTGCACCACCAGGCGGCGCAGGGTGGTGCACCGCTGGCCGGCGGTCCCGGCGGCGGCGAAGACGATGCCGCGCAGCGCCAGGTCGAGGTCGGCCGACGGCGCGACGACGGCGGCGTTGTTGCCGCCCAGCTCCAGCAGCACGCGCCCGAAGCGGGCAGCCACCCGCGGGGCCACCTCGCGGCCCATCCGCACCGAGCCGGTCGCGGAGACCAGGGCCACGCGCTCGTCGTCGACGAGGGCCTGGCCGGCGGTGCGGTCGGCGAGGACGACGCCGTGCAGCCCCTCGGGGGCGCCCACCTCGCGCACGGCGCGGGCCAGGAGGGCGTCGGTGCCGAGGGCGCACAGGTGGGCGGTCTCGGCGGGCTTCCACACCACGGTGTCGCCGCAGACCAGGGCCAGGGCGGTGTTCCAGGCGTAGACGGCCACGGGGAAGTTGAAGGCGCTGATGACGCCGACGACGCCGAGCGGGTGCCACGTCTCCGCGAGGCGGTGGCCCGGGCGCTCGGACGGGAGCGTCTTGCCGAACAGCTGGCGGCTCTGGCCGACGGCCAGGTCGCAGATGTCGATCATCTCCTGGACCTCGCCGAGGGCCTCGGAGCGGATCTTGCCGACCTCGGCCTGCACGAGCGTGGCGAGGTGCTCCTTGTGCTCGGTGAGCAGCTCGCCCCAGCGCTTCACCAGCTGGCCGCGCACGGGGGCGGGCACGTCGCGCCACGCCGGGAAGGCGGCGGCGGCGGTGGTGACGGCGGCCTCGACGTCGGCGGCGGTGTGCTCGGGGGTGCGCGCGAGGGTCTCGCCGGTGATCGGCGAGCGGCACTCGTGGGCACCGTCGAGCAGGGCCCTGTCGACGCCGAGCGCGTCGAGCGCGGCGGCGACGTCAGCGGCGAGGGCGCCGGCGGCGGGGATGGTTCCGGTCAGTGCGGTCATGCGGGGGTCCTCGCGTCGTGGGGGGCGTGCAGGGTCAGGGGGGTGCCGAGCCGGGCGGACAGCGCGTCCAGCGAGCGCTGCATCTGGTCGGTGGCCAGCGCGACGGGGTCGAGCACGGGCCTGCCGAGGATGGCCGAGAGCCGCTCGGCGTCGTACTCGGCCCCACCGGCCCCCTCGTCCTTGGTGCCCGCGCCGGAGAGGTTGGACTGGAAGATCCCCGCCGCGCTGCGCGGCAGGAAGTCCTCGTAGACCACCGGGTCGACGGCGACGGCGCCCGCCGCCACCAGCTCCGCCACGGAGGTCGGGCCGCCCCCGGCGGGGACCCGCGCCGCCTCGACCAGGCGGAACTCCCCGCAGGCCAGGCCCGCGAGCACCAGCTCGGCCTCGGTGCGCGGCAGTCCCTCCTGCCACACGTCGCGCGCCACCTCGACGCGGGTGCGGGCGTCTCCGGCGGCGCGGCGCGCGTCGACCTCGGCGGTGAGCCGGTCGTACAGGTCGCGGCCGGCGGTGGTCAGGGCGATCCCGCGCTGCTCCACCTCGCCGAAGCGCACCCGCAGCGACCCGGTCACCACCGAGCCGTCGGCCTCGCGGAAGGTCCGCTCCTCGGCCAGGGCGCGGAAGGAGGTCTGGCGCAGCAGCACGTCGGGGCCGTCCCAGGCGGGCGGGCCCTGCACCTCGTCGATCATCGCGACGCCGCGCTCGGACATGCGCCGGTAGAGGTCGTCGATGTCCAGCACGCGGGGGGTCAGGTGGTTGATGTGCGTCGCGGGCACGCCCCCGATGTCGGCCGCGACGGCCGAGATGCGCTCCAGGTGGGCGTACCAGGCGCGGTCGACCGGCTCGGTCGAGAGGCGGAACGCGTCGGTGGCCAGCCGCATCAGGTCGTCGGCCTCGGCCTCGGGCAGCCCGCCCTCGGCGGCGGCGCGGTCGGCCAGGGCCAGCAGCTCGTCGCCGAAGAGGTGGCGCTCCTCGACGAAGCGCTCCAGGCGCTCGCGCGTGGGGGCGTCGAAGAAGCGGGCGTCGTCCACGGCGAGCACCGAGGTGAACACGCGGAACGGGTTCGCGGCCAGCTCGGCGGGGTCGACGGGGCGGAAGGCCGTGGAGACGACCGGCACCGAGGAGGCCGAGGCGTCGCGCAGGTCGTAGAAGCCGACGGGGTGCATGCCGAAGGCGGCGAACACCCGGCCCACCTGCTCCAGCTCGCGCTCGGAGCCGACGCGGATGGCGCCGTGGCGCTCCGCCGTCACGCGCTCGAGCGACCCGAGGCGCTCGGCGTCCGCGCCCCGCGCCGCGGCCACGTCGGCGTTCACCGCGCGGCTGACCTCCACCAGCGTGGTGTAGGCCGGCACCTCGGTGCCGTACATCTCCGCCAGGGCGAGCGCGAAGCGGGCGCGCAGCTCGGTGCCGCTCACGAGGGTGGTGGTCGGTGGCATCAGTGACCTCCTGGTCCGTCGGTGGAGCCCATCAGATGATGTGCACCTCCCGCAGCAGGGGGGCTGCGGAGGTGGGGGCGAAGCGCTCCGGGGAGAACCCGGAGACGTCCAGCTCCGGCTCGCGGCCGAGCACGAGGTCGCGGACCACCTCGCCGACGGCGGGGGCCTGCAGGAACCCGTGCCCGGAGAAGCCGGTCGCGACCACGAGCCCGGCCACGTGCGCGGACTCGCCGATGAGGGCGTTGTGGTCGGGGGTGTTCTCGTACAGGCCCGCCCAGCCGTCGCGCAGGGGCAGCCCCACGAGGGAGGGGGCGACGACGGCGGCCGCCGCCTCGAAGGGCGCCACCCAGCTGTCGTCGTAGTCGCGCCCGAACCCGGGGACCTGCGTCGCGTCGGAGATGCCGAGCAGCAGGCCCTCGGGCGAGCCGTGCACGTAGAAGGTGGTGGAGAGGTCGAGGGTGAAGGGGAGCGGACGCTCCCCCGCGCTGCCGGGAGCCCCCGCGGGCACGTCCGCGAAGGCGATCTGGCGGCGGACCGGCTCGACGGGGATGTCGACGCCGGCCATCTCTCCGAGGCTGCGCGACCAGGCGCCGGCCGCCACCACGAGGTGCTCGCAGCGCACGGTGCCGGCCGAGGTCGAGACGCCGACGACCCGCCGGTGCTCGCCGTCACCGGTGGTCTCGATCCCGAGCACCTCGACGCCCTCCAGCACCCGGGCCCCCAGGGACCGCGCGCTGGCGGCCCAGGCGGCGACGGCCAGGCAGGGCTGGGCGTAGCCGTCCTGGGGGGAGAAGGAGGCCGAGACCAGCACGGAGGGGTCGAGGTAGGGGTTCAGCTCGGCGGCGCGCTGGGGGCTGACGACCTCGGCCTCCGACCCCATCGAGCGCTGCAGCTCGGTGCTGACCTCCAGGGCCAGCGCCTCGGCCTCGGTGCGGGCGCAGAACAGGTAGCCCACCCGCGCCAGGCCGATGCCACCGGGGGTCGCGGCGTGCAGCGCGGCGTACTTCTCCAGGCCGCGCTGGCCGAGGGCGATGTTGCCGGGGTCGGAGAAGGTGGCGCGGACGCCGCCGTAGGGCTTGGCGGAGGAGCCGCTGCCGAGCTGGTCCCGCTCGAGCACGAGCACGTCGAGGCCGGCGCGCGCCAGCTCGTCGGCGGCGGCGAGCCCGAGGGCGCCACCACCGACCACGACCACCTGGGCTGATGCGGGGAGCTGCACAGGGCCAGCATGCACGCCGGAGCCATCAGGCACTATCGACAGCATCTGCGCTCGATCATCAGAGGATCTGATGATTTGCGGTGGCAGGAGGGGTAAGGGCCGTGCAGCGCGTCGGGTCACCGGTCAGATCTTGACTCGTTCAGGAAGAGCGGCCAGGATCGAGGGGTGGGAGTCGACGGGTCGGGGGAGCGCGCGCTGCGCGCTGCCGGCCTCCGCGTCACCCAGCCCCGCCTGGCGGTGCTGGGCGCGGTGCACGCCCACGCGCACGCCACGACCGACCAGCTGATCACCGCCGCGCGCACGCGCCTGGCGCCGCTGTCGCACCAGGCCGTGTACGACGCGCTGCGCGTGCTCACCGACAGCGGTCTCGTGCGCCGCATCCAGCCGCGGGGGTCGGTCGCGCGCTACGAGGCGCGCGTCGGTGACAACCACCACCACCTGGTGTGCCGCGCCTGCGGTGGCATCACCGACGTCGACTGCGCCGCCGGCGCCGCCCCGTGCCTCGCGCCCGGCCACCCCGCCGACGGCGCCGGCTTCGTCGTCGACGAGGCCGAGATCACCTTCTGGGGCCTGTGCGCGGCCTGCGCCACCGCCGCCGGCGAGACCGCCGGCACGGCCCCGCCGCCGTCCACCCCTCTGACTGAACACCCGTCCGCCACAGAGAGGCAGATCGTTGACTGACATCGCGCAGGAGAAGGCGAACAGCGCCAGCACCAGCGAGAGCGAGAACCCGGCGATCCAGCCGCCCACGCCCGCGACCGACCACCCCCGCACCCTGCAGGACTGGTGGCCCAACCAGGTCGACCTCTCGGTCCTCAACCGCACCTCGCGGGACTCCGACCCGCTGGGCGAGGACTTCGACTACGCCGCCGAGGTCGCGACCCTCGACGTCGCCGCCGTGAAGCGCGACCTGGCCGAGCTCATGAAGACCTCCCAGGACTGGTGGCCGGCGGACTGGGGCCACTACGGCCCGCTCTTCATCCGGATGTCGTGGCACGCGGCCGGCACCTACCGCATCGCCGACGGGCGCGGCGGCGGTGGCCAGGGCGCGCAGCGCTTCGCCCCGCTCAACAGCTGGCCGGACAACGCCAACCTCGACAAGGCCCGCCGCCTGCTGCTGCCGATCAAGCAGAAGTACGGCCGCAAGCTCTCCTGGGCGGACCTGCTCGTGCTCGCCGGCAACGTCGCCCACGACGACATGGGCCTGCCGACCTTCGGCTTCGCCTTCGGCCGCGCCGACACCTGGCAGCCCGAGGAGGTCTTCTGGGGTCCCGAGGACTCCTTCCTCACCGACGACCGCTACTCCGGCCCCGACACCCCGCTCGACCTCGAGCAGGGCGACCTCGCCGCCGTGACCATGGGCCTGATCTACGTCAACCCCGAGGGCCCGCAGGGCAGGCCCGACCCGCTCGGGTCGGCCCACGACATCCGCGTCACCTTCGGCCGCATGGGCATGGACGACGTCGAGACCGTCGCCCTGATCGCCGGTGGCCACACCTTCGGCAAGGTGCACGGCGCCGGTGACGCCTCGCTCGTCGGCACGGAGCCCGAGGGCTGCCCGGTGCACGGCAACGGCCTCGGCTGGAAGAACCAGCACGGCACCGGCAAGGGCGCCGACACGATCACCAGCGGCCTCGAGGGCGCCTGGACGCCCACGCCCACGCAGTGGGACAGCTCGTACCTCGACACCATGTTCGAGCACGAGTGGGAGCTGACGACCAGCCCCGCCGGCGCCAAGCAGTGGAAGCCCAAGGACGGCGCCGCCGCGGACCTCGTGCCCGACGCGCACGTCGAGGGCAAGCGCAGCAACCCGATCATGCTCACCAGCGACCTCGCGCTGCTCGCCGACCCGGCTTACCACGAGATCATGGTCAGGTTCCGCGACGACCACGCGTACTTCGCCGACCAGTACGCCCGCGCCTGGTTCAAGCTGCTGCACCGCGACATGGGCCCGCGCGAGCGGTACCTCGGCCCGGACGTCCCGTCCGAGGAGCTCATCTGGCAGGACCCGACCCCCGCCGTCGACCACGAGCTGGTCACCGACGCGCAGGTCGCCGACCTCAAGGCCCGCCTGCTCGGCTCCGGGCTCACGGTCTCCCAGCTGGTGCACACCGCCTGGTCGGCCGCGGCCTCCTACCGCGACACCGACAAGCGCGGCGGCGCCAACGGCGCCCGCCTCCGCCTGGAGCCGCAGATCGGCTGGGCCGTCAACGAGGGCGTGCGCGACGTGCTGCCGGTGCTCGAGCGCGTGCGCGACGAGTTCCAGCAGGCCAGCGGGGCGAAGGTGTCGCTGGCCGACGTCATCGTCCTCGGCGGCACCGCCGCGGTGGAGAAGGCCGCCGCCGACGCCGGGGCTCCCGTCCCCGTCGGGTTCAGCCCCGGCCGCACGGACGCCTCGCAGGAGCAGACGGACGTCGAGAACTTCCGCTGGCTCGAGCCGAAGGCGGACGGGTTCCGCAGCTGGGTCGACCCGCGCACCAAGGTGCACGCGGAGACCCTGCTCGTCGACAAGGCCTACCTCCTCGGTCTGTCCGCCAAGGAGCTGGTGGTCCTCGTGGGTGGCCTGCGCGTGCTCGGCGCCAACACCGGGGGCGTGCAGCACGGCGTCTTCACCGACCGGGTCGGCGTCCTCTCGCAGGACTTCTTCCGCACGCTGCTCGACCTGGGCGTCCAGTGGCGGACCTCGGCGGACGCCGAGGGCGTCTTCGAGGGCGTCGGCGCCGACGGGTCCGTGGTGCGCACCGCGACCGCGGCCGACCTGGTGCTGAACTCGCACTCGGTGCTCCGCGGCATGGTCGAGGTCTACTCCTCCGACGACGCCGCCGAGCTGTTCACCCGCGACTTCGCGAAGGCGTGGCAGAAGGTCATGGAGCTCGACAGGTTCGACCTGCACCGCTGACCCGCAGGTCACCGCGCGCCCCGTCCCCCTCACCGGGGGCGGGGCGCGCGGTGCGTCCGGATGGTCTCCGTCACGGGGCGCCGTTTCGACCTGACGCGGGGGCCCGTCGTGGGCGAGGATCGGGGCGTGGCCCCCGACGACGTGGTCGCCGACGGCGACGACCACACCCAGCCCCTCTCCCGGCACCGCTCCCGGCCCCGACCCGAGGACGAGTACGCCGACGTGCTCGCGAGCCTCGAGGAGGCGGGTCTGCCCGGGGCCTGCTTCCCCGCGCCCGGCGGCGGGGTCGCCATCCGGGTGCCCCTCGACGACGCGCAGGTGCTGCACGTCGCGCAGGTCGCTGGTCCGCTGCCGGACGACCGCGCCGACCTGACGGGCTGGGGCGTCAGCGTCATCGCCCGCGAGGCGGGGGACGAGCTGCGGCTGGTCGCCTGGGACGGCGCGGCCCGCACCGACGTGCCGGGCCTGCTGGCACTGGTGAGCGCGGTGCTGCTGGACACCATGCGCGGCCCCTCGAACGCCGCCTGAGCGGGCTCAGGCGAGGGCGGTGCCGCCGGCGAGCCCCGCGGCGGCCGCCAGGATCGACCCGCCGAGCATCGTGGCCGCGTGCAGCGCAGCAGCCCCGCGCCGGCCCTCGCGCAGCAGCGCCACCACCTCGACGGAGGCGGTGCTGAAGGTCGTGTAGCCGCCGAGGAACCCGGTGCCGAGCACCACCTGGGCCGCCTCGGTGCCGGGAGAGGCGTGCGCCTGCGCCAGCCCGACCAGCAGCCCGAGCCCGAACGACCCCG
>Ga0325400_1005799_pt1 | contig 11681 bp, 3 predicted proteins | sample PopdelMetagenome_2_FD_205662 | JGI IMG/M metagenome (GOLD analysis project Ga0325400, IMG submission 205662) | Populus deltoides microbial communities from Bellville, Georgia, United States - Xylem-PdKOR-R1 | ecosystem: Host-associated > Plants > Phyllosphere > Stem > Wood/Secondary xylem...
TCAATTTACCCTTTTACATATATAATTTAAAGAACTTGGTTTGATGATTAAAAGGGTATGTTTCTAATTTTTATTTTTTGGATTTAAATTTTAGAATCAACATCAATCAATCTTATGTGAAGAGGATGTAATCTTGATTAATATACAAGTTAAATCGAGAATACCCTGTCATAACCAAAAAAAAAAACCTTTGCATATTTTATGTCAAATTTTTTAATTATAATGCAACCCTACGCAGAAGAGTCATCACCGATCAGAGTATATGGATCTCCAGGGCGTGTTCCTAATCTTATCGACACCATATCTGAATTTAAACGAGAGAAAATGTCTTGGAATTTACTTTTTTCCTTTCCCTCTCTTTCCTTCCCTCCACTTTCCATTTCTTTGCAAACAATTTGTGAGTCGAAGGTGTTTTTTAGTTTTTATTTTCTTAAAAAAAATGATAGATCAATAAAGAAGGTGCCATTAGACATTGGATGCTGAATGACTGCTCGCTATAAGCATATTTTTTGTTATTATTATTAAAATAAATATTTAAATAAACTTGTGTGTATCTTGATTAATTTTATAAATTCTAAAATTAATAATAATATAAATCTTCAATAATAATTATATTAACAACTATAAACCTTAAATTAAAAAAAAAAAAAAAGAACAAAGCTATTGGTAGATTCCTGATTGATAATCTCGTAACCCCCACATGATTCCAAACCTGATATTCCTGAGCCAGCCCTCATGCCATGATTCCCATTGTTAGCCGCTACTAAATACTATTATATTACTTTTCCTAGCAAGATATGGAAATCTAATTTGGAAAATGACTCGTTGCTGTTGAGTTATTAGATTAGTTAGAGTTAATTATTTTTATTAAAACAGTGACGTTTTAATTTTTTTAAGGTATTAAACATTTAAATTTAGATGGAGTTAAAATTAATTGAATTATTAAAAAACCATATCAGATCAAACATGTTTTATTATATTTATATCTTATTTAATTTAATTAAAAATTTAATTCATAATTCTAAATATAATGGATCAACTTGATGACCAAAAAAGTTTGATTTTTACTATCTAACCATAATATATTTACATTTAATAACTATTTTCACATATTTGTTAAAAGGTTGAGCAATTTTAGTAATATTTTATATTTGAAAACGTGGTGTAAATTATGTTTCTAAAAATTTTAATTTTGTTATGATTTAAGATTGTTTTGATATATGTCAAAAATAATTTTTAAAAAATAATAAAAAAAAATTTAATATATTTCTAAATAAAAAATTCTTTACACCATCATTACTACTGGAAAAAAAAAAAAAAAAACATGCCATTGAAAATATGTGAGCAGCATTTTCCGATTCTTGAAATTTCGTTTCAAATGAAAGCTGAGAATTTTAGATCTTAACAGCTGAAGTGACTGAAAATCAATTGTTATTTCCTGAGCAATAGCATAGCACATAGATTGCAAGTGCACACCTACAATTGATGTGTATGACCCCTCATTGAAAGCTAAACCCTATGAAGAGACAAAAAGATATTTGTCCGCATACACTACTGGCCAAAACCCACAGAGTTGCCTTTCTCCGAGGACCCCATGGCTTTGGCTATCGGTGCTTTACAGGAGGTCCGGTCCCCCCTTTAAAATCTACTCTCGACAGTCTTGGAAATTCTCTGATTATATCTTCGAAAGTCCTCGTTTTTTACAGTCACTGCAACAAAGAGAACTTCTCCTTTCATTCTCAGTGGTTGAGAAAAGCTGACGAACCAATTACAAGCCACAAGACGATGCAAAACATACACCTCCTATACATCCAATATTCCATATGTTTTAATTGTAGGTAGTGAAGTGGTAAAAGCTTAGGATCAAGAAATTTATTCGCATGTAGTTTCAGATTCGAGTTTTGTGATTACTAATATTGATAGTCACCGGAGACTTACCTGGTCGTTAACTCTAGAACCGTGAGAATTAATAGAAATACGTGTAAACTGACTCGAACACTTCACATGATTCAAAAAAACAAAAACATTCCATATGTTTTCTGGTAAGTCTCTAAAGATGTAGCACTCCAAATGCAACATCCTCTATTCTTTCCTGCCATATAATCCAAAGAATGGTTGCTTTCTATACATATAAAAATGCCAATCCAGTAGCAACTATCACATAATTTTCGCTTTAAACCGCAGAGACTTTGCACCTCGCCGAGTTCTGCAACAACGGATAAGCTTTCTAACATCCTTTCTTATAGTCAAGAAAGCACAAAGAAGAGCAATGCACATTGTTACTGGGTAGATATGGATACTCCTCGCGGAATTCATATTAGCAGAGTTTTTCAGGATGACTTCTCTTACAAAGCCCCATAGGATAAGCAGTGTTCCAAAAAGGCTCGTCCTGCCCTGCCATATGAGACCTAATACTGCTCCTGCCACTGCTAAGTAGCTTCCTGCCAGAATCTAGCGAAACACAAATGGTGTCTAGTTACTGAAACAACCAAGATATCATACGCATCACAAAATAGGTGGTGATGATATTACACCCAGTGAAAATCATTTGAATTTGAAATTTATATAAATCCATACTATTTTATGTTTAATTTTTATCAAATAAATAAGAATAGTAAAATTTGAATTCATAATCGTTTTGTTATTAAAGTTCTGATATCATATCAAAAAATCAACTGAATTTAAAAACTTAAACATTTTATGACAAATGTAATGTGTAGTCAATAACTTCTGTTTAAAAAATTCTAATTATTATAGCATAAACATTATGACAGAGAGTTGATAATTTTATTGTGCTACTTACTAACCTCTAGGTGCTGGAGATCAGTCGATGCAGAGGTTTTCCTCAGATCGGTCAAGTTATATAGCTTCGACAATTTACTACAGCTTGGGAAGGTTCTGTTCTTGATATAAGATCTAGCAATGGCACCAGGATACAGAAGAGCCTTGGGCCCAAATGCAGGATAGAGTTCAGTTGCAATCAAGTGGGAGGACATGACCTCTATAGGTGAAGTACATGTTCCATTCCTACATGGTACCCTGTCAGAAAAAACAAGAAAGCAAGACATAAGTTTTTTTTTCCCCCTTTGAGAGATATCTTTTGTGGGTGAAATTGCATGACAAGCAAAGAACTTCTTTCAATTCTTCAGTACAGGAATCGAAAAATTATAGTTAACCCTAATTCACAAAGCTTCATAAAAACAATATCTAGAGCTTGATTCTTCGGTTAGGAAAAAGAACGCCTTTAATACGTGGTTGTTCGTCCAACACGAAGAAAAAAAGTACTGCAGAAAACTCAGAAATGATAGCCTAACTATTTTTATAATTTTTTATGGGGCAGAAAAGGAATTGCACTGAAAATCCATTGAATTATTGAAAATATTTGAGAATTAATTATAATAAAAATCGTTCCCATCTTGAAAGGTGTGATACTACTGGATGGAGAAAGGGTCTTTTGATTGAGCGGGTGACAAGGACATTGAACGAAGACTAATTAAGTGGATGATTTTTAAAAAATTTAAATATTTTTTTAAATTATTATTTTTATATATTTTTATATAATTTTGATATGTTTGTATCAAAAATAAATTTTAAAAAAATAAAAAAATTATTTTAATATATTTTTAAATAAAAATTAAATACTTTAAAAAACAACTTCACCACTCTAAACATCCTTAAATACACAGAAAGAAGTAAAGTGATATAATGATAGGTTACCTGAAAACGGGCACTTGAAAGATTATGATAAAGAAATGAAGAAAAGAAGCAATAGACGATATGATGCTTGCCCATCTCTTTGAAGAAGCCATGACAGCATCAAATGGAGAAGAAAATGATGTTAGGACCCACGATGGTGGAAAATTAGAGGCTGCCTTGCAGTTGTTCAACACGTTTCTTAGAAAGCGATGGCAATGAAACATACAAACCTATTTTTCTATTTTTTGCTACTGTTTTTCCGAATCCATATTTGCAACACAACCCTCTCTTCCTGATGTGAGGGTCTTAATTTAGCCGAAAACATCGAGTGCAGTGGAGCAAGACTCTCTCTCTCTCTCTCTCCTTCTTTACCATGGAAGATTTGATTTTAAGAGGTGAAGTTGATGCCAAGTAAATTTTGAAAGATAATTTTAGAAATTTATAAAATATAATGTATCCTAATTTGGAACGATTTGCCACCCAATAATATAGATAATACTTAAAACTTGCTGTTTCTAGAGAGACGACAAGGAGTAAAATTAGCTATGGTTTTAGTTGACCTACTAAAAAAAACATAGAGAGGGAGATGAATAGAAGAGTCCTTGCCCTAGATGAAAAATATTGAGAGAATTTCGTCCTTGATTTTGTTTTTCGTTGGGTTTTTTTTAAAAAAATTGGGATTGACAACTTAGTATGCATTGACTATTTCCTTTTATTGTAATATTATTGAGAAACAAAGGCCTCGCTTTTTTTTTTAATAAAAGGTAAAGTGGTTGTTTGATATTGTAATTATTGTAAAAGGCCTCGTATTTTTTTAACAAAGGCCTCGCATTTTTTTTAAACAAAGGCCTCGTATTTTTAATATTATTGACAACCTATTGTAATATTATTGTAATTATTAAAAGGTCTAGAGTTTTATGTTGTTTTTATTATAATGGTTGCATGAGCATTGTGAATTGCTATGGTGTATACATAATACTTTAAAATGTTCAATTTCATTTTTAAGTTTTGTATTGTTATGTCTTTGGTCCTTATTGTTTTTAGTTTCGACATTTCGATACTCACATTTAATGTATATCAATTGGTTTTCCAAAAGAAAAGATTGCGATCAAGTGATCCGAGCTTTTAATCATGACAAAAAAATAGATCAGATCCTATAAAATTTGTTTATATCCAGCTTGACTTTTTAGACTAAGTGGTTGTTTGATATTGTAGCTGTGTGTGAGGTTAAGAGTCAGTCACAGATATTATTGTTTTGTTAAGTTTCAACTGAGTTTTTTTTTTTTTGTGGGACCCATCATAAATTGTGGTTGTACTTGAGATTTACCAAAAGCACAAAACTTATGCTTTACAAATAGCAGCTCAATTTCCACTGTTCACTTGAACAGTGGAGAGCGTCTCCACTGTTCATAGGCCAGACGGGTTCCGGCCCAAACATAAATGTATTGAACCTAGTCCGACCCAGTAAAATAAAAAAATCCAACAAAATTTCACAGGTATTGTGTTTTATTCGAAAAACTAGTGTTTAACATTATTAAATGACATTACATAATTAAATTAGAAGAAGATCACATAATAACGTGGCATTTGCAGAATTTGATCGCAATTCCAATTTTATTCCTAACGATATTTTACATGATATTGTTGCACGCTTAAGAAGTCATGGAAACTGTAGTCCTTGTCGGATGGATTTCGTATGTGATGAAATTGCAAATAGTTTAATGAAACAATAAAAAATACTTTATATAAAGTATTGTTTTTTTCATGATGTAATAACAGTAGTTAAATCAATAATATTTCAATTAAAAACCAACAATGTTAATATGTCTTTTTTAGTTATTTTATAACCTCAATTTCAAAAGTATTCTTAACCAAACACATTAAACTACTTTTTATTCAATTTCAATTTCAACCACAGTTTTAACCAAACATATATTTTTCCAAACTAATCTCAACTAAAAGTACTTTTTATAAAAATAATTTTTTTTAAACCACAATCATAAAAACTATCATACTATTAAACACACGAGGATGTTTTAAAGTTGAAAATATGATTATTAAAGTTTCAAAGATGATTTTAGACGAAAATAGGTTGGAATTTAGGTTTTAAGATCCAAATTAGCTAGAACCCAATTTCTCAGCCACCAAAGGTGGCCAAAATTTATTATAGTAGATAAGGTAAATGACGTGTGAACTGCTTGTGTTTTTAAAAATGAAGGAAGGCACATTGAGTTTGGGCCTTTTCCTTATTAAGGTCAGGCTTTCGAGCGTAACCATATAGCCAAGTCTAAGTGCCTCGACTTGATTTTGGGTGTGTTTGCACCGTGTTTTTTCAAATTTTAAAAATAAAAATTACTTAAAATAATTTTTTTTATGTTTTCAGATTGTTTTGATATGCTGATGTCAAAAATAATTTTGAAAAAATTAAAAAAAAACTTCATTTTAATATATTTTTAAGCGAAAAAAACTTTGAACTGTCACTATTACCACAATCTCAAACGCACTCTTCATTAGGATTTTTAATTTTTTTAATTTTTTTATTATTATAAAATAATGTATTTTCAATAAAAAAAATTATAATTTTATTTTTTAAAAAATATATGATGATACCATTCTTTTCAAATAAGACTACATGTTTTTAATGGTAATGTTAATAATTATTTTATAATTAATTATACGTGAAACTAATTAATTATATTTTTATAATTTTTTTTCCTTGAATATTTAACGAGAATAAAATGCCTAGTTTTTTATTGTTAAGTTTTTATATAATTGTTTTTCAAATTAATTATTCTCTTATTTCGTATTAAGTAGCCCAAAACAATTAGAGCATCTATTTTTCTTTGTTTTTTGCATTTGTATTTGAAATTACTTTTCACAACATGGTTAATCTTTATTATATATGTGTGTGTGTGAAAACAAAGGAGTAAGTTTTAGCTAGAGAGACTTTTGCAAAACATTCATAGAAAATGTTTTTTTGTCAAACACAATTATGTCTCAACGTAAAAAAAAAAAAAAAAACCTTTTTTCATATCAAATATATGTTCCCTGTTTTGTTATGAAAATAGTAAATCGGCTTCTGTGTATGCAACAAATTTTTATTTTTTAATATAAAATTTTAAAATTAAATAACATTATTAATTGATTGATATAGAAATCTTTAGCATTGCACGAACAATCAAGCTAGTCTATCCTATATCTAGTGAGGCCCTCACTAATTGTGAAACCCATCCACTAGCTCTCATTACCCAGACACGAAGGGAAACAAAAATCAAGAAAAAGTGAAAGACAGGAAAAAGGATGAAATAGCAAAATAAAAAAGAAGGGGACTAAAGTGGATTAGATAAATTATGAACCATTCATTACAAAAAAAATTTAAAATCACACCCCTATTTTGTTCTTACAACTAAACCTAATTCAACAAGCAAGAGCTTGATTCAAGAAATTAATTTTGTTGAATTGTCAATCCAATCAAGCATTTTTGGAAGCTACAATTTCTAATCTAATGAGCTAATTGAAATTCTCTCTCTAGCATTTGAAGAACCAAAAGTTGACGTAGCTATTCATGGATTAAGGGTGGTATTGCATTTAGTATATAAGAGAGGGGGTGATTTGAAAGGAAAAAGGAACAAAAAATTGTAACAAAGGCAAATAAGATTAGAAATATAGATAATTAAATAGGTGGTCTGCGCTTTGCTATGAGCCGATTCAATTTCTTTCATAATAAAAAAAAAGACAGTGTTAAAAGGCTACCAACATGTTTTACAGTAAAATAAATTTTTGTGACTCAGTTATAGTTCTTCATGTCAAATGATGAAGATAAATTAAAAAAGAAAAAGGAAAAAAAAAGTTCCGATCAAATCCAAGTTGGTATGACAAACTTAAGATAAAAAAATAAATAGCAAATTTGACATAAAAATAATAAAATAATGTAAAAGCCCCGAGTCAATCCGAGCTAGCATGAAAAATGTGTGACTCGGATCACAAGATCAGGATATCATCATAGAAAAGTTAAATAAAAAAATAAAGATACTTGATCTTTAATAAACTTAATTTTGAATGATGAAATCAAAAAATAAAATTAGCTGAAACAAAATACATAAAAAAGATAATATTGATTCGGGTTAAAATTTCATACTCGTACGTGACCCGAATCATGAAACTAAGATTACTGCAAAAAAAATTAACAAAGCCCAATTCAAAACAAATCAAATATTAAAGGTAAAATTAAAAAAAAAATCAATTTCAAGAAAAGAACCAAGGAAAAAACAATTAAAATAATAATGGTTAAGTCTCACGTAAAAATCACATGATTAGGGAAGAAATTGAAAATAATTTTTTTAAAATAAAATTCAAAGAATGAGGACTAAATTTGATATAAATACCATATAGGATAAAATGCTAAGTGATGAAATTAAAAATCAAATAATAAAAAAAGATTTAAAACAAATAAAGAGCAATTAAAAGAATGAGGGTCATAATTGAAATAAGAAGAAAATGGAGGATTACTCTTAATTTTGGCTGGATTGACATGTTTTTCAAAGGTAAGAGAGACAGAGAGATAAAAAAAAAAGAGGGGAGAAAAAAACTCAATCCGTCATTGTACCATCGCGATATGACTTGCATGTGTCATCCTAGTGGATGTGCCTCCACGTTATCTTTCAAAAGTGATTATGATTAACATTTTTAGACAGCTAGAAGACGTTGCACATGTCACCCAAAGACACGAGTGCATCACACACGCAACAAGTTTTTTATAATTTTTTTTTTAATTCATTTAAATAATTAAGCGCCCTTGACCCCGTACAATATTAATGAAAAACCGTAATAAAAAGACTAAAAAGGCTCTCAATCTTAGGTACTTTAGTAATTATACTATGCTAAGAAAGAGAAAAAGCCAAATACACTATTGCCCTAACAGTTAAGAAAATCCAACTTTTGAGGGTATTTCAAACATTACACTGTGCAAATAAAATGTTAAAAAACTTCTCTACCCCTATTTAATCTTGTAATAACAAATGTGTCTTATGAAAAATATTATATTATCCTTGAAATCATGTTATAGGGTTTAAGTTATGAAGAGCAAAATGATAATTTCACTATGCAAATCCACAGTAAAATGTATGTATGTGTGAACACTGAAAGAAAAAAAAATAGAGAGAGAAATAATGGTTTGCCATCCAACATTTTTTTGCTTCCATGTTAGAATCTAGTAAACAAACACCACCATTACTGCCCCCAATTAACACAACAGTAGCCACAAAACCCACAACCAAAAAAACCCATCAAAGCAACCTTCATTTTTTCTTCATCTCTCCAATAAACTAACCCAGTTGCAACAACCTAATTTGCTACTCTTTTTATTCTTTTTGTCTAAAATAAAACAACCCCTACCACACTATAACTACCATGGCGTACTTTTTTCTTTAGTAGAAACCCAACCAGTGCCATCTAAAACCACCATGCACCACCAAATAGCCAAACCATCCTCCACAAACCACTAATCACCAACCTTTTTTTTCTTATGAATTTGTCCATAAATTGCCAACAACTAGCCTTAATCGTCTCCACCATACAATCTAATAGCCACCCAAATCTTTTCTCTTGCTATAACTAACCACCTGCCACTCACCTAAGCTGAAACCACAACATCCACCATTGACCTAAACTGAAGCCACTCTCCAACCACCCAAAACCATATAAACCCACTTATCTAACAAAGGGACAAAGAAATAAAAATTCCTCTATGTTTGTCTCTCTCTTCAAATAAAGATAGACATCATAGCTAGAACAAAAATAAAAAAAATAAAAAGAAAGCACACTTAATCTAACAAGTCATAACCCTTCAACCTCATTGGCATGTGGATATATGCACTACCATCCCATGTGCCTTTTAACATGTCACCATATGATTCCTACATGCCACCATTAAATAGCCATGTTCCACCAGCTTCAAGGGTCTTAGTTAGTTTAATGAGCACTACTATAGAGAACTTTTTGGTAATGTTATTAAACATGACCAAGCTTGGTGGGTTCACATGATGACCCATTGACTCACCCTCTAAACTAAGCTGAGTTTCAAAGTAAATTGGATAGGAGTTGACTTAATCTAACTTAATCGCCTGTCGACATGACCAAAACATAGTTTGACTTTCTTAAAACAAAATAAAAAAAAGTTGATCTAACATTTTTTATAAACAATATTGAAATTATGAAATTTTCAATTAACTCGGATTAAATCGAGTTAACCTACCTAACTCGCGACTTAGATCATGACCCTAACCATGTTTAATAAACTTGTTTTCTAAAATATATTTTTATTTAATTAAATAATTATATAAATAAAATTACTATTTTTTCATGAGCAAAAATGTATTTTTTTCAATTGAAATTGTCTTTTGTGATTCATCATCTTTTTTCATAACAATTACTATTTTTTATTAGAAGAATATTTCATCGAATAAAAAACAACAATAATTAGAAATAAAAAAGTATAGAAAAAACTATAATGATTTGAAACAAAAAGGAAAAGACATATTTTTTTAATATAAAATTTTTTTTCTTTCATATATATTTTTTCATGAGGAGCATTATTTTTTAAACAAAAACTCATTATGATCGTTAAAGTAGTCTTTTATTAGAAAATTTAAAAATCATAAATGAATAATCTCTCAATAACTATATGTAAAAAAAATGAGAACAATAAATTTTAAAAAATTATATTAAAAATCTGCAATTAAAAGAATTTAAGTGAAAAAATGTTTTATTTTTATCAATATTAATGAGCAAATTATTTAAAAAAATTCATATTAGGCTAGGTCATAATTACTCATAAAGAAATTGATAATATCATCATAAAACATTTATAGTGCATTTCTATCAATATTAAAAAAAGAATTTGAAAAAAAAACGTAGAAAAGGGCAAGATGTTTGGACCAAAGAAAAGGGAGCTCGTGTTTTTGGCTTAATAGAAAGAAGACCCAGCACACGTGGGTCAATTAGATAATGCTTGTAAGCCTGACCTTATTTATATATTTTTTAAAGGTAAATAACATGTCATCCATCTTTAAAAAAAAAAAAAACATTAAGTAGACAACACGTCATTTATTTTTCCAAATCCCAATCACTAGAGAAGTGGCTGAAAAATCGAGCTTGGATTTTTTTTGACCTATAAAAACATTTTTCAATCTACTCTTCACCTAATAAACACCCTTAAATCTCAATAAACCAATTTCTCAACTCAAAACACCCTGAAATTGGTCTAAAAATGAAAAATCAGACATAAAACAACTCTTTCTCAACCGTAATATACCTTTTCCAGCGATATAGAAGCTTAAAAATTCTTTATTGACACTTATTTCTTTTCCAAAATGAACACTTCCATACCATATTTAACTTCTTTTTTTCCTGAAATATGTTCAACCAATCGCTTTCTCACTCATCCATAATTCCAAATCCTTATTTAAAAGTAAATAACATGTCATCTATTTTTTTTAAAAAAAATAAAACATTAAGCAGACAACACGTTATTTATTTTTTTTCAAATCCCAATCACCAAATAAGTGGTTGAAAAATCGAGCTTGGATTTTTTTGGCCTATAAAACCCCTTTTCAATCTATTCTTCACCAGATAAACATCCTGAAATTTCAATAAATCAATTTCTCAACTCAAAACATCCTTAAATTGGTCTAAAAACACAAAATCAAACATAAAACAATTCTTTCTCAACCTTAATATACTTTTTCCAGTGATATAAAGTTTAAAAATTCTTCATTGGCACTCATTTCTTTTCTAAAAGGAACACTTCCATACCAAATTTAACTATTTTTATTTGAAACCTCTCTCTTCTTAGAAACAAATAGACTAAAACACAAAACAAATTAAGTGTAGGACCACAATGAAGAAATCCTAATAAATAGGGATAAGTAATTAAGGAAAAAAACATTGGGATTAAAATTTTAAAACATATGCCTCATGAAAAAAAA
>Ga0325400_1005800_pt1 | contig 11679 bp, 5 predicted proteins | sample PopdelMetagenome_2_FD_205662 | JGI IMG/M metagenome (GOLD analysis project Ga0325400, IMG submission 205662) | Populus deltoides microbial communities from Bellville, Georgia, United States - Xylem-PdKOR-R1 | ecosystem: Host-associated > Plants > Phyllosphere > Stem > Wood/Secondary xylem...
GAAACAAATCAATTGAGGAATTAGTGAAAAAGAAATAGTCAGTTTGGATAGAGTAGTAAAACTTTGAAAGAGAAGAGAACATGGTGTTTTCCCAAATGACAACATGATGAGAGATGCGTAATCTATTGGAAATAGGATCCCAATATCAAAACCCCTTGTGTTCATTCCCATAACCAAGCAAACAACACAGACGGTATCAGGGTTGTAATTTTATATGTTCATGAGGTTGTAAAAGCATAAAACAAGCACATCCAAAAGGTTTAAGAACGGAATAGTCAGGAGGCTGACCAAACAATTTTTTAAAAGGAGATAAATTATGAAGAATTGAAATAGGGAGTCGATTAATAGTATAGACAGCATTAAGAGCCGCTTCCCCCTTAAAAATTTTCAGGACATGATACTGAAATTAGAAAAGCACGTACAGAATCAAGAATATGGTGATGCTTTCGTTCAGCTTTAGCATTCTGCTGTGAGGTATAAGGACAAGAACGTTGAACCACAGTACTGTGCTTATTCAAGAACTGAAATAAGGAAGAATCTCGATATTCCATGGCATTGTTTGTTCTAAGAACTTTTATGGACAAGAAAACTGAGTTCTGTTCTAAGAACTTTTATGGACAAGAAAACTGAGTTTTAACTATATTAGCAAAGGTAATGTATATTTGTGGTAGCTCAGAACGATGTTTCAGAAAATATATCCAGGAAAAACGAGAATGATCATTAATAAATAACATAAAATACCAAAAACCATTGACAGAAGGAATAGGAGAAGGACCCCAAATGTCAGAATGTATTAAGTTAAAAGAACTGTTTGAAATAAAGACATTATTGGAAAAAGACAAGGCAGGTTATTTTGCAAGCTGACAATGTAAACAATTGAATGACTCAAACTTAGTAGATCCTAATAATCCATGAGAAATTAAAGGTTGAATTTTGCTAGCTGAGGCATGCCCAAGTCGAAGATGCCATTAGTGAATGGAAGAATTTATGGTTGTAGCAGCAGACACAAATTTCTGAGGTAAGTGAAGTGATGCAAGCTGAAATAATCAACCCTCTTTGCGACCGGTTCCAAGAATCTGTCCCATTTCTAAATCCTGTATCTGAAACCAGAGGAAGAGAAGATAACTATTAGTTCTTTCTCACACAACTGACCAACTGAGATAAGATTGAGTGTCAAATTAGGAATATGGTACATTTCAGGAAGACTAAGATTGGGGGTAGTTATATGACTGGTATGAGTAATGGTCATTTTAGTACCATTTGCAGTATAGATTGGTGGCAAGGAAAAAACAGGTGTTTTAGAGGACAAAAGATTAATATCAGTGGTCATATGGTTATAACATGCAGAGTCAAAAAACCAAGGAGAGTTACCCGGAGTAGCAGACATGGCAGTAGAGGAATTGGAAGAGATAACTTGTTTAACCATTGCCTCAAGATCACTCATAGTGATGAAAATAGAACCTTTAATAGTAGCAGCAACAATGATAGAGGAAGAGCTAGGCTTTGACATAGTTTTAGATTTAAAGAACCCATCTTTTGGTCTAGGAGGACGTGTGGGACAGTGTTTAAGAATGTGACCAAAAGCATGACAATATCTGCATTCTATAGTAGGGCAAGTAGCAAAAACATAACCCATTTGATGACAATTCTTACATGTCTGATTGCCAGATTTCTAATGTGAGGACCGAGTAGTTGCAAGAGCTATGTCAAATTGAGGAGATTTATCCAGATTAAGACGAGTCTCTTCAAAAATAATCTCCTAAATAGCAGTGTTTAATGAAGGGAGTGGATCCCAATGTAGAAGAGAGGCTCGGACAAATTCATATTCAGGTCATAGAGCCATAAGTACCTGAATGAGATGCAAATAATCCTCACTAATGTTGGCTTGAGATATTTGATTCCAAATTGGTTGGACTTGAGCAAGAAAATCATTAACAGATTAACCTGATCCTTGGTTGAGACTATGAAGTGTAGTCCATAACTGATAATAGTGGGCAAGTCCAGTGGTTTGATACTGATTAGCTAAGAAATCCTAGATTTCTTTTGTAGAGTCATAGTCTACAAACTGTATGTGAATGGCTGGTACTGAGGTGTTACGGAACCATGTAATAATCTGATGATTTTTACTATCCTAGTCCTCCAAGCGATCTACAAACTTTGTATCAGATTCATCTTTCTCTTTGGTTGTTTAGTGATATCTCCAGTAACAATACGCCACAGCTTATGACCAATTAAGAAGCTTTTCATTCCTTGAATCCAAATATTATAGTTTGAACCAAACAAAACAGTTGTAGTGGGTTGTGAAATATCAGGTTTTTCCAAGATGATGACAAGGAGCAAGGTACACGACAGTTGTAGACTCCAATAATACTGTCAGAGAGGTGTTTGTATAAATGCCAAAGAGAAGCAGGAACAGATTATTGCAAAGACACAGAGACCATGGAAGCACGTGAGAAATTTGGATCTAGAGTCTAGGCTCTGATACCATGATAACAGAGACCAAAGAATAATAACAAAAAAAAGGCTGCAGAGAGTTGTGTATATATTATTTGAATGACCATCTGTACTGAGATACAACAACTATATATATACACGAGAATATGAGTTAGTTTAGGAATGAAATATGACAGATACGTGATGAAATACGACACAGATACATTTGCTTGATATGGTTGCTAATATTGTGCAAGGCAAATCTCGTACAATCAAGCAAATCCTGTGTGGATGTCCAGTAATCACGCTAACAGAGAGGATTGACAATAACGATTAATGATCAAGTTTTATGCGGATAATTGGTGGATGTTGTATTATGACAAGAACATATGCAATTATCAGCATATAAAGAATATAAATTATATAGTCATTTTTGCTTTATACAATTTGTATAAAAATAGAATTTGATGGTTATATAAAATTCTATTTTTATAGCATTATAAATAGAACATTCAACATTGAAAAGGATAATCACTTCCATATACACAATTTATTCATGAGCTTTTTTTTTCACTTTCTTAACAACCTTCTTTACATATTTTAATTATATTTATTGCTTCTTCTTTATTGTTTTCCTAGTTTGTAGTTTTAACATTACTCTTCTTTTCTCCAAACCTCTAAAAGCCAAGTTAAGAGATTAACACTTTTTTTAGGCTGTTATCTATCTTCGTTGCAGGACCCCATACATCACTAAAAATTAATTTAAGTGGAGCAGAGGTTTTGTGACTCGTAGGTCCTAAAGACAAACACGATCATTTTTCTAAGGACAACTTTGACATTGAAGATTAAGACGTTTGTTGTTACAAATAATCTTATTTTTGGAGACTAACAATTGAAAAATATAAGAGGTAGGATGATCTAGTCGACGATGCCATACATCAGCAGAAGCAAAAATGTAGGGAGACCAATAGGCTTGAGGAACTGATGTGATGGAAGACTTGAACAAAGCATAGAGAACGTCTTGACTCTGACCTGAGAGAAGGACTTCATTGGTGTTGAGATTCTTGACATAAAACACGAAAGGGTGAAATTCAAAATAAACATTATTATCAAGATAAAATTTTTGAACATAAAGCAAATGTTTCCTGATGGTAAGAACATGAAGAACACTAGACAAAGTGAAAGAACAATGAGGTGTATATATTTTTATATGACCAATATGACATATGGGGAGTCCCTTACCATCACCAACATGCAAATTATCATTACCGAGGTATGGTTCTGAGGCAGCCAAACCTGCAAGGTCAAATGTAATGTGTTGATTTGCAATGGTGTCCAGAAACCAATTGACAGTACCGGTTGAGGACATATTACGCAGCGCCAAATTTGCACTAGGCTGCTTTTCATAGCCCCGATGTTGGAGCTAAGGGTAGTGAGGGGTTGTATGACCGAATGTTTGGCATAATTGGTAGTGTGGATTCTGTCCCCTGTTGCGCTACCAATTGCCCTGTCAATGGCCTTGCCTATCGCTATCACCATTGAAGGAGCTAAGGAGTTTGCGGAAATCAATTCTGGGCACAACAAACCTATGCCCTCTATTATTGAACTGATTGGGACGCCATCCTCCATGGAAACGGCCTCTGTTGCGGCTAAAATTTCCAGGAGACTAACGGTGAGAAAAGAAGGCTTAAGAGGGGTGTTAGGCATGAGCAGCAAAGGTGTATTGATGATAGCATACCTCATGGGCGAAAGGGATATTTTGTGAAGGAATTCATGTGTTAAAAGATGACTATGAAGATCAGTATACAAGAGAGGCTCTGTTTTGGTCACAAGACTTACTATTAAGCCTTAAACTCTCATCGAAGGCCACAAAACACATATAAGTTGAAATCCTCCGGCGATACCGGCTAGCCAGCAGCGACTAATTCATCAAATAAGGCCTTAGCTTTTTGTATAAACTGAGTTATCGACTCATCACCTTGTCAAAGATCTTAAAAGGAGCCATGAAGTTGCATAATACATGAATTGGATGTGGAAGCTAGAGCTTGCTCAAGTGTGTGCCAGAACTTGAAGTTTGGCAGTTAACAATAAGATGGAGAACTTTCATGGAGAGTAAAGAAAGCAGAGCACTTAGAATGAGTTGGTCCTGTTATTTCCAACGAAGAAAGAACTGATTTACCTTAAGAGAGGTACCATCGGCGGTAAGAACATGTGAAGAGGGACAGGAGTTTGAACCATCAACAAAGCTAAAAATTCATTAGCGTAGGAGATACGGCTTCATCTGCATTCACCAATATAGATAATTGGTGTTTGTTAACTTTAGAGAGATGACTCGGTGAGTGTGGGAGAGGGAGGCAATGCTGGCGGCAGAATCTGCAGTAACAGCCGCAGAATAAGGCTACAGCAAAGGAGAATTGGTTGGGTTGAAGAGGGCGTGATCACCATCTGTAGGTTGTGGCCACGGTAGAACAGAGGTGTTGGAGGAGGCAGGGGTTGCAGCAGAGGAGGAAATCAACACTGTCGGTGCTACAGAGAGGGAGGCAGCTTGCAGCTGGGATGCAAAGTCCATAGCAAAGAGAAGAGAAAGTGTTTTAATTTGTTTAGGGCTCTAATACCAAGTTGAGAATAATAGAATGGCTTAGTTGTGCCTTACTCAACCTTTCCTCTCTGTGTGTGTGTGTGTGTGTGTGTGGCAGAACACGACAGTAACTGTAGGGATTACAACATTAAAATAATCTTACACATTAATTTTCTATTCAGATATATACATGTTATACATTTTATAATAGTTGGGAATTAAGATTTTAATTCTAATTTTTCTTGTTGAAAGAAAAAACCAAAAAAAAAAACATGTGTTTTGGTAAGTCATCACCATCCATGTTGGATTGAATAAGGGTTTAATTTGAAAATACTTTTTTTTTACTACTAAGGGTTTTTGTAGCTGGGTGTACATTTGTTTTAATCCTACTCCTATTCAAATCTTGTTTTTGAAACTTAAATGGATGTACGCTCTCTCATAATTCTCTGCTGGTATAATTTCCATGAGAAAATACTAACCGAGTGAAAGAAAGGAATGAAAATAACGGAAAAAGGAGAAGAAACGCTAGCCAGAGGCCTGATTGCCCAAACATGTGTTGGAATATGTGCAAGCTCATATATATTTTGCAGCCCAAAAATATCTTTTTTTTAAAATAAAATAAAATAAAATAAAATATCTCACCAGAACCCTAACACCTAGAAGTCGATGCAAAAGTAAACAAAACCAAACATTTCTCACTCACTAGTATTCTCTAAGATACCATAACTCCGTCCACCATCAATAAACATACACATGATACGTGCCACAACTTTGTAACTATCCCTCTTAGATGTTTCTAACACCACTCGACCAAAGTCAATCAAACCTTCATAGACTCCTCATATTGTGAGTGGGATCAACCTATTTCAGCCAATTCCCCCATGCTCTTAATTAATTGTTTGGCCTCTTATTTCCTTGGATTTTCAAATTAAGGTATATAGATTTTGATTTTTTATTTTAAAATAAATAAGATTAATCATCGACCAATGCGAGGAGTCTTTAATAGTAAAGTTGGTGAATTTTATGATATAAATAGAGTTCTAACATATACAACTTTCAAAGAAGATGCATGAATAGAAAAAGAATGAAATGTATTATAATACAAGTTCTAAAATCCATATTTGTTATAAATAATTTGTATTGAAATAGGATTTATAGCTTATGTGAAACTTGATCTTCGTAATATTATAAATAGTTCATCTAGCAACTGAAAATAATAGTCATCCCCACTATGCAATTTATTAATTTTTTTTATTTGTCATAATATACAATTTTTTTTAACTACTTTACTTTATCTTTATTGCTTTACTTTTTTATTTAATTTATAGTTTCCTTGGCATTTCATTCATTTACATCTTAACCTAATAAACCAAGTTAAAAATTATACGCTTTGTTTGATTTGCAAGATTGTTACATGCCTCTACTTGGGATTAAGATCATAAATATAGTTTTTTCTCGTTTGAATGAATGAACAAATTATTGTTCTAAAATTAAGACAATAATAACATCCCAAGGATGACTGAATTAGATGTCTCACCACCAATAATAATTATTGCAATTAACTCAATTAAAAATAATTAACACAATTAACCAACAATATAATTAAAATGGTTAAAGTAAAGAGTATAGATATAAAAATTGAAAATTCAATTTTTAATGTGGTTCGGCAAACCTGCATCCACACCTCAAGCACCAAACTAGTTGTCACGGGTGTCGCGATGTTGAGGGCGACGATGATGTTTTTATTGTGTCTCATGAGGAGATGTGTGTTGTAGGAAAGAGTTTTTGGATTTAATCATAAAATTATGATTAAGGCTTAGAAATCGTCACCTGGTATTATGATCTGCAAGAGTTTGAGTAAGGGACTAGTTGTGCGAGGGGAAGACACATCACCTCCAGTGCATTGTACCTAAGATAAGCTGCATTGTTGTTTGATTATTTTTCTGGGTCGGATTGTTGGCCTTTTCTAAGGTCTAAGGCAGATCTCTCTTTGTGAAAGAGTTTCTACCTCATTGGGTGAAATCCAAATTTTAGCATCATATTTATTTTACACCTTGTATCTTTAAAACCTAAGTGTAATTTTACACCTCACAAATATTAAACTCTACATCTAAACCTAAAAAAAAAAGATTACTAAAGAGTTTTTGATATTTTAGTCAAATCTTAATAAATAATAATAAACTGGTTACAATATCCATTGTTTTTGCTTTTTTAAAACATGAGAAAGATGCAATTTGTTTTTTTATCTTTTTATGAAAAATACTTGGAAAAGTTTTAGGATTTTGTCGTATGCAACAAAACATATCTTTTGTTTCTTTTTTTTTTTTTGAAAAAGAGAAATTAATTTAAAAGTTTTGAAACATTATTGAATTTTAAAAAAAAAATTTGAAATATTTCAAAGAAAACTGAGTATTTTAATATTGAATTTGTATCTTACAGTGTAAAAATACAACCCAATATTAATCAAAATTTGTATAAAAATATGCAAGAAAATCATAAATTTTTTAAAGGATTTTTTTGAATTTGTTTTTTCATTTTTTTAATATTAAATATTATAATATATAATATTATATTCTTATAAAATATGGGTTAGGCCGAGCCCATCCAAGCTGGGTTGGGTTGATCTCAACCCAAAATGGTTAGGCCAATCTCGGCCCAACAGATTTTTTTGCCTAGGTCGGACCAAGCTCAACCATTTAGGTTGGGCCAGAACTGGCCTAGCCCGAAGTAGTGGTTAATTAATCAGCTGCTGTATGCAGAAATGAATTCTACATGCAGCAACCATAAAGAAGAAGAATGTGGCGAAGCAAAGAGGAGAAAGTTGTCCATCGTGGGGGTTATGGACGTGATGAGGAGGTTCAGCTAATGGCTTAGGAGGTGTCGGCGGAGGGAATGGTGGCTGGTGTCGGTTCTGGGAGGAAAAAGAAAAAGGTTTGCAGAGGAGAGAGAAAAGAAGAAACAATGGTTATTCTAGGCGTGGGGGGTGGCCAGCCGGTGGTCGCGCTGATACGTGTGGTGGATTTAGTAGCGGACAAGCTGGTGGTGACTTCGATTGGTGGCTGGAATGACGGAGAGAGAAAGAGAGAGAGACGATAGAAACATGGGGGGAAATGCTGATACTTTGCCGAATTTCAACCCGATTTTTGTCAAAATTGATGGCGAAATGAAGCATTAAATGCATTTGAAAAGTAGTCACCCAAACAACGTTTTCGGGTAAAAATGAGAAAGATAATGAACAGTGCCTAGACGACACGTCGTCTAGTTTTTTTTAAATTAAAACGCTGTCGTTTTAGGTTTAAATTTGGAAATTTGATCAAAGTTCAATTTAGTCCTCCACCTTTTGATTTGATTTAATTGTACCCCCAATTGACCCTAAACTTTTGATTTAATTTAATTGTACCCCTAATTGACCATAAACTTTTGATTTAATGCAATTTAGCCCTTGACGAATTACAATACCAGCCCCTCATTTACGCGTCTTTTTCAATTTGATCCTTGGTCTTGGATTTCTTCAATTTAACCCTTAATTGAACATTAAACTTTTAATTTTCTTCAATTTCACCCTCGATTTTTGTTAATTAAGCCCCTACAGTTTGATGTCTTTTACAAAATGGTCCTTGACTATGAAATTATTCAAGTTAACCCCTAAATGGCCCCAAAACTTTAATTTTCTTGTGATTCTGCCCCTAATTTCAATCAATTAACTTGGTAAAAATTAAATTTGATTTTTTTAAATTTTAATCTTCTCAATTAAGCCCAAATTGGGCTCCCAAACTTAATGCTTCACCAATGATACCCCTAATAAAATTAATTTGACTCATTTAAAGTATAATTAAGTTTTTAAACTTAATTGAATCCTTTAATTGGACCCAAATTGATTCTTAAACGTAATTAAAATTTAATTTGACTCATGATTAAATCAAATTGGTCTATTAAAAATTTAATTATGTCATTGGACTTATTTTTTTATGTAAATTCATCCAATAATCATTTAATTTAACCTTAAATCTGTATTGTTTCTCTATTTTTTGGCATAATAAGATACAATTAGACCTCGAATTTCTTCCAAAATTGCAGCTTGAATTTTTTTGGAATCCTCCTCGCCCTACTTTTTCCACATTGTTGGCCTTTATTTATTTTTTAAAAAAATAAATTTGGAGAATAACCTAGAAATGGGTTATGACATCAGTCTTGAGTATTGTATTATTTACTAATTCAAGCCAAAGATTATAATGTCCTTGATGAGTCCTCACCAAGCTCTTTTTCACCACTTGAAGAAATATCTTCTTCAAGATTTCTCACCATGGTGATGTACTTCATCAATGACTAAGAGTTTTTCACTTAAACTCTTGAAGGATTACAATTTATTTGAAATGTAACAACACTCTCTCAAAGAGTAGATAATACAATTGAAGCTTATATCTCTATATCTCACATAATAACACTTAGAATGTATAAATGTGTTTGAGTGTAGCGAGTGTGAGAGTTTATAATCTTGTGCAAGAATATGAAGGTTTTAGTGCACAAATACAAGTATAATTTAGGATTGATGATTTGAAGTTGTTTTTTGCTCTTAAAATAGCTTGTATATGATATATATTCAATTTTTTATATTTAATTTCATAACTAGACAAGCTATATATATGTTTCTAAGCAAAACTAACCATTTTATAGCCGTTATTATTCCTCTAACAGATGAAATAGTCGACTGGTTCAAATTGATCATGCCAATTGGTCGTCTAGTTCCTGCAGATTCCTAGGTGCTCAACACTATATAACTAAGCAGTCAACATGTTCAACATAAAATCCAGTTTTAGAAGTTTTAAATCTGCTGAATCTTGAATCTACTAAATGCATATCAATCCTATAGTGCACACAATATGAAGTGTGTGAATTCATTTTAATTTATGTTATCATATAAGATATAAAGATTTACATAATTTGCACTAAAATGAATCCTTAAGAACTAAATCTTCACTTGCTTTACATCTTGGATTTCTTGATTGATTTCTTCATTTAATTCTTCATGCTTATTGATAATCTTCATATAAACATGTTTAAACTTATTCCCAACCAACCATATTATTACTCCATTTTCATTTAATTATTATCATCAAAATATATAAATATTAATATGTGACAAAAAAACTCAACAATCTCTCCCACTTTGAAATGATGAGAACATAGAAGATGGAGATTCTGGTGATATCTTATGCCATGTGTTGACCAATTTATAGAAGGATCACTTTCACCATTATGAAGACAAATCAACTAATTCAAGTTGCCTTTGAGACATAAGTTAGCAAAAGCTCAAATCCTGACCATATATTCTTTATTTTTTTTAGAAGCTTTCATCATCAACCAACAACTCATATCTCAATCGTGTATTCTCTAATTCCTTGAAACACTTTCCCCAGCCATCAGACCAAGCTTTCATAATCTTACTATACAAAGCCTTTTACAAGACATTATACAGTAAGCATTGTAAAGGCAATTGTCATAACTTAATTTTGGTTCCTCTAAAATTCTTTATTTTTACTATGTCTCTTTTATAACAAAAAATCCAAAAGAAAATATAAAAGTTAAAAAATTCATAAAATATTTTCAACCACAAGCAGGCAGGGATAATTTATAGATAGTCAAAACATCATGTTGGCATGCAATTTGGGGTTTAGTTGAAGAAAATTGAAAGAAAAGGTTGCAAATAATCATAATTGAAAAAATTGAAAGACAAAGGATCAAAATATCCATATGACAAAGTTTGGAGGTCCAATTAATTCAGTTTAGGAAACAAATAAACAAACAAATTGGTATTTGGAGTCAATTTGATCAAAATTAGAAGAATTGAAAGACCAAATATCGCACGTGGACACACAACATCAAGGGGTTATGACAGTCATCACCTAGTGTTTCGTTAGGGTCACTAAAAAAACCTAGGTGTATTGGTTTTATTAGAGATTTTAAGGGTAAGGGATTAGTTGTTGTAAGGAAAGGTATTAGCACCCCTAGCACACCCTACTTGAGGTAAGCTTCATTTTGTGGTTTTAAATGTGGTTTAAAGGTTTTGTATATGACTTAGTATAAAAATTTATTCATGTTAATAAACTAAGCATTTAGAGTTTCATTATAGGCTCGTGTGCCTAATCAAATTCTTATGGAAAGAATCCAAGTAGGTGCCCTGATAAGGTTTACATATCCTTGAAGGCGGATGGGTTCTTCACAATTCATGTGTTGTTGTGAAAAATTCTCCAAATTAAAATTGGTGAACAATTAGAATAACTTTGAGAATTTTCTGGTCAACTCCTGATATTTAAATATCATTCTCACTTGTAGGTCTAACATTTATGCCAAAATATTGATCATTATTCTTATGAATTAAAATTTTTGTGATCATTGGAATATTGGTCAAATTCTTATGGATTCAATAAACCAATTATTAAATCCAAAATATATGCATAAAAAAATAAAACATACCATGTATTTTATTTTTTAAATAAGATATGATTTTTTTGTATTTTTTAGAGACTTGGTCATATACAATTAAAAATATTTAATTCTTTTTGTTTTTTTTATTTTAAACATTTAAAAAACATATAAGAAAATACAAACACAGACACATTCTTTTTTACTATATTTTGCTCACACACCCTACAATTACATTTTTTTTT
>Ga0325400_1005807_pt1 | contig 11674 bp, 5 predicted proteins | sample PopdelMetagenome_2_FD_205662 | JGI IMG/M metagenome (GOLD analysis project Ga0325400, IMG submission 205662) | Populus deltoides microbial communities from Bellville, Georgia, United States - Xylem-PdKOR-R1 | ecosystem: Host-associated > Plants > Phyllosphere > Stem > Wood/Secondary xylem...
TGAATTTTTATGGAGAGGAAATGAAAAAGAATAAGTGAGACTAGATGTTTTTGGAGAGGAAAAAAAAATAGAAACAGTTGAATAAGAAAACCTAAAACTTAGCAAAATTACAAAAACTATATTTTTATAATAAAAAATTAAAAACAATTTGGTCTTAGAAAAAAGAAGAAAAAAAAGAATACTTGAAATATGTGCTTTTAAGTGCAATAAGTAAAACAAAAATGATACCTAGGTAGCCACATATCTAATGTCATGTATTTCTAGAGAACGAAATGGAAAGCTAAAATACAATTGCAATTTGTAATGTAAAAGGTTTCTTTAAAAGGTGTAAGAGATAGGGTTTTTTTTTTTTTTAATCCAAGTAAAACCCAAGACAAATTACACTCATCAAATAATACCATTGACTTTAAAATATATGGTTTTCTCTTGGACGGTTCTAGGAAAAGTGGAAAATCTTCACAATGTCATTTCAACAATAAATAAGCTAAGTGTAAAGTCAAAAATATTATTTTAAGATAAGACTTAATTGTCTGTGTTGGAGATAAGAACAAAATAATGATAAATGGGTTAAGTGTAAATATAAAAAAATTAAAATAAATAAATAAAACTTGTAAAATAATGAATGAATAAATGAAGATAATAACAAAAAGAATAGTGACAAATAACACACACATATAAAGAAATGATAATAAATAGGCAAAGAGATCAAGTGTAAAGTGACAAGATACACACAAATATATATATATATATATATATATATAAAGAAATGATGATAAATAGACAAAGAGACAAATATATATATATATATATATATATATATAAAGAAAAAAAAGTTGCAAAAAATTATAGATTTGTCATTGCTACAATCAAAAAAATTGATGAAAAACACAAAATTATCATTTCTATAGTGATAAAATATTTTCTTTTAGTTTTTTGTATTACTTGTATGCCTAAGCATTATTACGGGTCGATAATGAGAATATAAATAAATAAATAAAAACAGCAAGGGGCTAAAAGGTCGAATACCTTTATGAAATGTCAATAAAAATATTATTCGCTTTTTTTTTAATCCATATCCTAGTACGAACTTAAGAAAATAAGACGAACCAATCTATGAATAAAAACATAACATTAAACAGTGGATCTAAAATGTGAAAAATCAATGTTTTTTATCGAACACAAACCAAAGAAGACAGACACAAATAAAAAAGAAAAAAAAGATGTACCAAAAGGGAAAACATTATGATAAATTGAAATGCAAATCAAAGATGTAAATAAGAAAAAAAAATTTAATCGATTGTGGACTACAACATTGCATAAATTTAATTTTGACAATCCAAATAAAAGCAAATGTACCTAATCTATCTGAGTTGAAGAGCACCTAAAAAACAATAAAAGAGGGAGAAGCACCTAAAAATAACTCTTATTGTTTATTTTCTTTGCATTATTAATAACTCTTATTCTTAAGCATTTATTAACATATGTAAATTATAAAACAAGCATTTATTTTTCTGATATATACATAATAATAACAAATTAAATGATAGTAACAAGAAAATAGCAATTAGTTTGAATAAATAGTACCAGCTCCTATCATTATATATTTAGGAAAAAGTTCAAAGAATAGAATAAAGTCAAATATATATTCTTAATAAAAAAGAAAAAAAACACAGAAAAAAATAAAAATATGTTTGTAATAAATATAAAAGATGGATAAAAATATTAGAGAATAAGAAAGAGATATAGAATCTCTTTGTGAAAATTCTAAAAACTTAATTACAATTATATTATAATTTATTCCCTAAAATTATTCAAAATATAGTATTAGAATTATATAATGCTAGGTTTTAATAGTTAATTAAAGAGTCTTTCCTGAATCAAATAATAAAAATATTGTATAACTCTTTTGGATGAATATATTATTTGATATCTCTACTATTGCTATATTTAATAACATTTGATAGTAGACTTACCTAGCTCATTAAGGACAAACTAAAGAAATTTAATGTTACCCTAAAATTCCAAGAAGAGTTAGAAGTGCAAGCCCTATCCAATTCTAAGTCTATTGTCATAAAGCCGTAAAATCCAATTCATAGCAAGCATATCTTGAAGACGGTTAGTGTGATTTAAAGATTGTAGGAGACATAACATGCATTGATCATAAGAAGAGAAAACCCTATAAAACCACAAAGAAATTGACAGGAATTTAAGAAACACTTAAAGAGTTACTTTTTTACAGAGAAGACAATTACAATAACTTTGAAGTAACAGAGCGCATAAATCTCACATTAAACCTTCTCATTGAAAAACTAACATGTTAATATTTTTTTTAAAATTCCAGTTCCGATCAACTAAACCCCACCTCTCCCATAATCATCCATCAAAATCCAAAAATCAATTCAATTCTCGAGGGAGATAAAGATAAGAGGAATTCTTTCACTTTCTAGAACTTTTTGTTTAATCTAGCTAAGTATGAAGGAAGGTCTTTTTTTATCTAACTTATTTCTCATCAATCCCCTCCACAGTATTAATAGTTTGATCTGGAATTCTTTGGTCACCTTCAAAGATGAAAAAGATTGTTTGAGAGGGTTGTTGAAAAACAAATTAGATAGATGAGAGAATAAGTTATGAAAGAGAAGAACTGATATCTTTGAACTTTTTGCAGAGGTTACCATAAGGGTGTTAGAAAAAGATTAGGTGTCCAAAAAAAATATTGAAAATCTCAACATTAACATCTCAACAATAAATAGAACTGCTTCTTTAAAGGATTCACAAACCCTAAAATCCTATAAAATTTAAACAATATCATTTTCAAAGTATAAAGGTGAGAATTGCATAAAACCCAAACATCCACAAAATTTCAAGAGTGTCATTTCTATAATGAAGAAATCAATAAAGTGAAAGACTATTTCCTTTTAGTTTCTTTGATGATGATGATGTAAAAAGAGTCATCCTCTTTTAGTATAGTTTCTTTTATAATATAAGAATAAAGAGAGAAATAATGTATTTGACTTTAGGCTGAGTCGCTTCTCTTTGAAGGTGGTGGAGAAATAAAAATTAAAAAAGAAGATCTCCACAATGTTATTTTAAAAATAAATGAAGATAAGAACAAAAAAAATGGTGATAAATAGGCCAAGTGTAAAAAAAAATTATTTGAAAATACAAAAAATAAAATAAAAATAAAATTCAAAACAATGAATGAGTAAAGATAAGAATAAAAAGAATGATGATAAATAGACCAAGTATAAAATGATATATAAGTTAAATGTAAAGAAAAAAAATTTCAAAATAAAAAGGTGCACAAAATTATAGATTTGTCATTGCTATAATGACCGCTATAATGAAGAAACTGGAAAAGGAATCACATATTTTCTATTTCTACAATTGATGGTATTGATAAATTATTATGGTTATAGTAAATGATATGATAGTGGCAATTACATTAATATGATAGTGACAAAGGTAGTCATAATGCAAGCATTATGAAAATAACGGTGATAATATTGTAAAGTTAGTGATAATAGTTGTAATGTTAAAAAAAATAATGATAGTAAAAAATAACAAAAGTTATGATTCGTGATATCTATGATGGTTGTCATTATCAATATGATGATAGTTACAGTGGTGTGTGATATTAATGGTATAGTATTAGTTACGATGGATGAGATAGTATAATGGTGTAATATAAATAACATAACATTTAAAAAAACAAAAATAAAAAAATTTGTTTTAATTTTTAAAATTATTAATAAAAAAATAAAATTAATAGTTTAACTAAACATGTTTTTGTTTTTCTAGAAAAAAATGAAACAACAACAATATCAAGCAACATTTAGCATTTGTTTTATACAAGAGCTAAAATACCTTAGATGATACTATAATAGAGAACACTTTCTATAGTGATAGCTACACCAAATTCAAGTAATGAATATCTTATTTTTTATAACAAAAAATTAAGTAAAGTGTTTCTATTCACACAATTTAGTTATATAATATAAAATATTAAAGAACCATCTCAACTCAAAAGTTTAAATTTTTACGTAATATTCCAAGATATGATTTATATTATTCTTTAACACACTCCCTCAAGTTTCAAGTTCTTTGGACTTGAAACTTGCACAGGTCCACATTACCTTGTACTTAATTTTTATCAAATAAATAAGAATGGTGAGATTCGAACTCATGACCACTTGATCATTAAAGTTCTGATACCATGTCAAAAAATCATCTTAACTCAAAAGTTTAAGCTTTTAAATAAGATCTCGAGATATAATTGAAGCTATAATTTTCAACCTTTGACTTTATTATCAAAATTTCCATTTCTTCAGCTTTCCCTCTTTCATACTTTTTTTTAATTATATTATTTTTTATATAATTATAAAATCCGACCTGAAAGTTGATATCGGACAAGATCAAAACCAAGATCGATTTCAGATCAACCCTCTGAGTTGATCCCGCTTTTACAACTAGCTATGGCTTTTTTGGTTTCTATTGGGTTTACAATTGTGGCAATGGGGAATAAATTACGAGACCTATATTAGAGGGCGCAAATGACAGATAAATCTAGGTTTTTCTTTCTTTAGGATTTAGACAAATTGTTAGGCCCAACTAAACTTGACAATTAACAATTGCTCACAGCTCTGTCCATATCAAGTCAAATAAATGCCCAGAGCCCAAATCCTTTCTTTTAAGTTGTCCGCAGCCTAATTACTGTGAACATTTCATCACTTCATCGGTCCATAAAAATACCTCAGAGGCAAAGCTCAATGTTTATTTATGACCAAGAAACAATTTTTTTTTTTTAGTTTAACATGGGTATCCGGACTAGCTTGCGCGCACCTCGACTAATCTCACGGGCCCTGAAGTTAACGACCATGTAAGCCTCTAGTGGCCATCATATGAGCAACCACGGGGCTCAAACTTGAGACCATAGAGGGAGCAAACATCTTGATCCCAAGCTCTTACCACTGGGTTACCACCTAGATGGTTACAGTACTTGGTTTGTAGAGAATCTTGTGAGTCCCGTTATGAACTTTCTCTGTTACTTGATATGGGTTAATTCAGTTATGGTTTGCCTAAACTCAGTTTAGACCTCAAGTGAAGCCCAATGAAATATCATTGGATTTAGGTCAAAAACACTTCAAGCCCATTTGGTATTTGTATAGCAGTTGTTTTTTAAATATTTTTTACCTGGAAATACATTAAAATAATATTTTTTATTTTTTAAAATTTATTTTTAACACTAATACATGAAAAAAAAAATATATAACAACAACAATCAAAAAAAAAAAACCAGCTCGTAACATAATTAGAGTGTTAGCAAAAGAGCTTGCCTGGTGGGGAGGGAAACCTGCTGGTCCCTAGGGCATGATGAGCTGCCATGGACCCAAAAGGTTTCCATGGAAACCCAAAGGGGAGACAAATGAATTTTCCGAGAGCTGCTTTGTCCTCATTTTGAGGAGGGCGATCCAAAGTATATTAATAATCAAAGCAGTGAAATACTAGTTAATACGCTTGAAGATTTATTCCGTCAAGATTGGTCAACAGAAAGCCTCTGCTTCCACCAACACTAAGACAACCTTTGTTGATCCCATCATAGCATGGCCCAGTTAAAGACCAGACATAACAATTATGTTATTAGTGCTTGTGTTGCTTGACCAGCCACTCTTTTTCTACATTTCTTTGCTTTATATGTGCAAGAGAGTATATTTGGGAAGCCGTGCTCCTTGAAGAAAAACTAAACTATGGTTCCTTCTCTTTAGTTTATTATATACAAGTCCCAAATGCTCTCATATTTAGTCTTTAATCATTTGGATTAGTGGTAATTGTTATGATAAACCACCTTTGATGTGAATTTGGTGAGTGTTATATATATCAAAAGGAGCCTCTAAATTTTATATATCCCAATCATTTAACACACATGTCTAGGAAATTAACACCTCACACTAAACAAAATTATGAGGACACCACTATATATAAGCTAGTTTAAGATTGGGTTAGCAAGTGATCAACTCATGATTTACTCCACCAACCTAATTAATTATCATATTAATCTTCTCTTGTTTGATGCATATCACATGCCCATCTCTTTCTCATTATTTGTAATACGATATACAACTCCACATTATATTATATATTCAGTGCCTTGGGATGGATATAAGCACAGCCTCACCCAAAACTCCCACAAGAAATAATCCCATGGAAGAAAACCACCACAAAAAAACCAGCTCTAGAGAAGACATCTTCTCCTTTCCTAGCACTCCAAGTACTCTAGATCAAGATTCTGATTTCGAGTTCGGTTGTCTAACGCCGGATTCTCCCTCTAGAGATCCAAACAAGAGTTCACCAGCTGATCATCTTTTCTTCAATGGCCGCCTGTTGCCACATTCTTTTCCTGTACTTCAACAACAACCAGCAACTATGCTATTTATTGATAACATTTATCGCGCACCTAGCAGAGCAAGCAGTGTCAGCAGCAAGGATTCCCTCATGTCATCAAGAAGTAATAGCACTAATAGTAGTAGAAGCAGTGTTAGCAGTGCGAGAACAAGCTCAAGTGACAATTCAGAGAGGAGAAGATTGTATAATATTACTAGCAGCCAAACACCCTTGGCTAGTAAAGCTGTTATAGCACAATTATATGGATCTTCTCAAAGGTGGCAACATATCATGCCTGTACCAGCTGCAGCTTTGAAACGTGCGGATTCACGAAGAAAAAGTGGCCGGATTTTGGTGAAAGAAGGGTTGAGCAACAACAAGAAACAAATAAAGAAAGGGAAAAGAGACAGGTCTGGGTTTTGGAGGAGATTTTTCAGGTCATTTTTGGTAGCCTGTAGAGAATGTCATGCCATGGAACCATCCACAAAGGATGACATATTGGACGGAAATATCAAGTTATGATTTATAATATATATTTAATACGAATGTGGTTTTTTTTTTTTCCCTTTAAGAAGGGTATTGATTTAGCATAAGATTTGCTTGTAATTTTATTGCGTGTAATAATTAATGATATTCTATAATTTATTTTTCTAAACCCATTTTTTTATATATAAAAAAAAAAGTAAAAGAAAGAAAGAAAAAATCTGGTGTAAATATTTTTATTATTTTTTGCTGGTTTTAGATTTGATTTTTTCTATTACTTATTAAAAAAAAAAAAAAGGAGGATAGAGAAGATTAATTAATATAGTATCACTAATGACTAAACCATCTTAATTTTGTGGAAAAGAGAATGATGGGTAGGTGTGTGAAAAAAATTGAAAAACTGATTAAATTGAGAAAATTGAAAAAAATAATTGAAAAAATTAAATTGTGAAAAAAAACTTATTAAACTGATTAAAATTTTGAAAAACTGACCAGTCCAATTTGGTTTCAGTTTTATAAGCCTTAAACTGAAAAAACCAAACCCAAACCGGAAAAAATCGAGTCAAACCTGAAAAAACCGAGTCTAACCGAAAAAATCAAGTCAAACCAGTTTGGATCGGTTTTTATTTTAAAAAACCAAACCACATCAAAATCGATCGGTTTGAACCGGTTTCGGTTCGGTTCTAATGTTTTTTTAAAAAAAATTCAATTGCAAGTATAATCAAAAGAATGATATGGACACTTCAATCGTTGCAAGTATCTTAAAGCATGTGGTTAAGTTTTGTGTACGTCTTCTGCAAGTTTTTCGCAGTTGTCGGAACGGTGCAAAGAAAATTTTAAACGTTACCTTGTAGATTAATCTCCGGTGGTCCTATTTGGAATATTTAATTGTTGAAAAATAATATTGTTTCTAAGAAGATAATTATGAGTTTATTTGATTATTTTTTTCATTATTTTTTATGCAATTATATATTCTAAATTTAAATTTTATTTATTTAGAAAATAATCTTTTAAGATTTTTTTATTGATATCAAATTATAGTCTAATAAAAAATATGAGGTAATCTTTTTTTTTTGTTATAATAAATCAATTTTTTTTTTGTTTTTCTAAATCTATTTTTTCTTTTTTCTTTTTTGTTATGTTTCTATATTTTATTTTTTTTACTATTAACTTTATCGTATTTTTAATATACCCTGATGATTATGGGAAAAAAAAAAAAAAGAGTTTTGGGCACGCTATGTCCACATGTTCCTCTTACAGGCAAAATAAATTAAAATAAAAAAAAAAGGATATTAAATTCTTTTTTCACATATACTCCAACAAATTAGAGAAAATCAGTGCGCACTCAATTGCTTGAATAATTTTATTGTGTGCTTTCTTAAGCGGTTTTGCCAACACTAATATTTCCTCGCGCTATGCTTCAATAGGATCAAGATATTTTTACACGTAAAAAAAATAATGTCTGAATTTTATTTTTTTAAATATTGTATTAAACCAATTATATTGGTCAAACTTGAAACCTCTCGACTATACTTTATATCTAATTTAAGTATCAAATTAAATTATATATAAATTATTATAGCATAACTCGGTTAAGTTAGCAAGTGAAAAAAAAAAACTTAAATGACTGGTAAAAATATAGCTTTGCTTTAAAAAAATTAAGATGATATTTAAAAAAAAATTGAGATGACACATATTAGATTAATCGAGATCAACTTAGATTAAATTTTCAAACTCACAACTTGGATCATGAACTCCATTGTGTATAATAACTTTTTTTTAAAAAAAATATTTTATTTAACTACATGATAAAAAAAAATAGATGGTTGCAAAACCGATCACCAACTTAATAATGAGACATTTTTTTAATACCACATTAACCCCATAAAAAATAAATCAAGAAATCTAATTCTCAATAATTATATTTTTTCTAGAATTATTTTTTATTTAATAATATGATAAAAAAAATAGATGCTCAAAAAATCAAGCATCACCCAATACCAATATATTTTTCTAAGATCGCAATAACTCCATAAAAGTAAATAAAAATAAATTATGAAGCCAAATCATAATAATTATATTTTTTTTTACCATATTTTATTTAATAATATGATAGATCATTTTTTATTTAATAATATAATAGAAAAAAGTACACAATCATAAAACTGAACATCAATTCAATGTCGGGATGTTTTTTCGAAACAATGATAACCTCGTATAAAAAAATAAAAATAAATAACAAAGTTCAATTCCTAATAAATTCAATATGAAAATAAAAAAAAAACTAAAAAAAATAAAAAAGAAAAAAACCATTGGATTTTAAACACTAGACATCATTTAGACTTGTTTCAAACTCTTTATCTTCCTTCTTTTTTCTTGAAAATTAGTTTCTTTATCTAAACTTGATACTACTAGCTACTCTTTTAAATTTGGTAATAGAAATTTTAATTTGTTTAAGCATAATTATTTCATTGGTTCTGGTATTAATTTTTATGGTTTTTATAAATATTGTTAAATCTTGATAACCTTTTTGTTGAGACTCTCATTACCTTGCATCATAATGTTACTACTAAATGCATTTTAGAAAATGAACATTTCACCTTCTTCAATCTCATAGCATAGAGATTCTGGAAGTATTGAAGATTGTGTAGGGTATAAAAGTACTGCTGCAAGCACTGATAATTTACTTAGCGTGATTCTCCCCGCTAATGACATGTTAATTAGTAGATTTCCACACTCATTTTCTGCCTCGGAGCATCACAAAATAAGTTCAAATGGTGTAATACATAATTCATCTGAACTTCAATAGCTTATGCAAAGATGGGAGATATTAGGGCTTCTTCTACTGACCTTAAAGGGTTTCCAGGTCGAACCAGCTTCAACCTCCTTACTGATAAGCTGAGATAGTCTCTCTAAACACAACGCAAATATGAATGGGGAGAGAGGATCTCCTTGTCTAATCGCTCTTGAGGGAGTGAAATTCAGAGATGGGCTTCCATTCCATAGAACTCTTAAGGAAGTCGATTCAATACACTTCATCACAAGATCAACTAACTAAGTAGGAAAACTAGCATCCATCAAAGTATCTCTTATGAGATCTCGTCTCAAACAATCATAAGCCTTTTCCAGGTCCACTATCATAGCAATATAACATTTTCTCCCTCTAAGATTTCTCATAGAATGGATTCCTTCCTGAGCCACCACTATATTATCAGTAATCTGTCTTCCAGGCACAAACCTACTCTGATTAATAGAGATCAGTTTTGGCATCAGAAATTTAACGCTATTAACCAAAATTTTTGTTAGGATTTTGAAATTGACATTACATAGGCCTATAGGCTGAAACCGGTGCAGATACTCTGGTTTCAACATCTTTGGAAATAAAACTAGGATGTCTGGTTAATCTCAGATACATCAGCTTTTCCTTCAATAACATTTTTTATAAAATTGCAAACAGCAGGCCCTACTATATTCCCTTGCCATGATCTAGAATAGCAGAGGCTTCCAATTAATGTGCTTCGATTTCAAATTAAGAAGCATGGTTACCTCTCCTATGTGTAGCAGGCTTGGAGTTGAGCAGGTGATGCGGGACAAGAATAGATTTGAAGAAAGAAAGAGAGGGGAGAAAGGGAGGATAGAAGGGGAAGGAGAAGTAAAGGAGCTGGAGAGAGAAGAAAAAGGAGGAGGAGGATTATAACTCTGCAAGTGTTTAATGTAACATAATATAAATAGCAAAACCCTACGCAATCAGCAATTGAGCCAAAGTCCTATTAAAAATAAAATAAAATAAGAAATCCCATTACATAAATTTAAGCCTAATCTCCCAACTAAAACATATGGATTAGACTATAAAAAAAAATTGAAAAGTCAAATTTTTAATTTTTATCCAACTAGATTTTCATTAAATCAATGATGAAAGTTAATGAAGTTGATAAGTTAAATTGAATTAATAAGATTTAGGGTTATTAGTGTAGTTGAAACTGTATTTTATTTTGATAATAGTTTTGAAAATATTTGGTTTTAATGTTTTGCATAAGTCTCATTGTATTTTTTTTATAAAATAATATTAATTATAAAAATAAATATAATTTATTGGTTTTCTAATTTATTTTTTAAAATTATAACCATAAAAACTATCATAATATGGTTATCAGCTTTCTCGATCACTTAAAAAGTCATGTTGGTTTCAAAAAAAAATTAATTTAATTATTTTTTTAATAAAAACTAAACCAAACCCAAAGTAATAATCACCCTTCTTCTTCTTATGCTGCTATTGTAAATTACACGTTCAATTAATCCGAGAGCTTTGACACAAGGCAACCTCCTGAAGTCCCAAGGACCCAAACCCAACAAAAATATTTGCCCTCCTCTCCCCAGAAAGTTGGATAACTAAGCTAGCTGATCAGTCCAAACCTGCCCGAGATTTAGTTAAGAGGATGGAGACTCTCGTTCAACACTTTGCTTTAGGCCTTGACATGACATGGCAAGCCAAATGATTGGGAAGTTCTGAGAATTAAATAGCAGAATCAGAGTAAAAGACCATAATAAAACAAACTCTAAAATCCCAGTACTAAAGGAGCATGAAAGCCCTTTTGTTTTCCTAGATACAAGTTCTCATCCTTTGTCCATCTAATACAAGCCTTGTCGATTTCACTCCAAGAAAGTCTCCATGATGTCTGAATACATCCCAGGTTCAAGGTTCCGGTAATCCACAGCTTGGTGCTGATGATGATCAATAGATGTCGAAGAAGATGACGAAGTCATTCTTGCAGGAAAAGTGAAGCTCCTTTTGTACTTGTTTTCCATTTTCCTT
>Ga0325400_1005809_pt1 | contig 11672 bp, 9 predicted proteins | sample PopdelMetagenome_2_FD_205662 | JGI IMG/M metagenome (GOLD analysis project Ga0325400, IMG submission 205662) | Populus deltoides microbial communities from Bellville, Georgia, United States - Xylem-PdKOR-R1 | ecosystem: Host-associated > Plants > Phyllosphere > Stem > Wood/Secondary xylem...
TCGGCCGCCGAGACCACGAACCCGGCGGCCACGAGCGCCGTCGCGAACCGGTCGTAGCGGGGTCCGTGCTCGGCCAGGCCGTGCACGATCTGCACCACGCCGACCGGGGTCCCCGGGACGTCGTCCCAGGTGTAGGTGGCGATGGCCAGTCCGTCGGCCGGGGACGGGAAGGAGGCAGGCATGCCCGCATCCTGCCCCCGCGCCGGGATGCGGGATCCCGCCGGTCACAATCTCCATCGTGCGAACGGGTGGAGCAGGTGGTGCGGGCCGGTCCTCGACCGACCAGGTGCTGTGGACCGCCGTCGTGGTCGTCGTCGTCCTCGGCGTGCTCCCCTTCGCCCTGCACGCCTCCGGGGTGTGGCAGGTGTTCGGGCTGCTGGCGGCCGTCGCCGTGGGGCTGCATGCGGTCCGCCGAGTACTGACCGGTCGCTGACCCGCTCGGCCCGGCCGTCGTCGACAGCCGGGCCGAGCGGGGCGACCTGCGTCAGCCGAACACGAGCACCGCGACGACCGTGGCGACGACCAGGCCGGACATCACGGGGATGAAGCACCGGCGGGCGAGCTCCACGGCGGGGACCCGGACGAAACCGGCGACCGCCAACAGCGAGGACCAGGCCACCAGCGTGCCGCCGCCGGACCAGATGTTGCCCATCTGGCCGATCGCCGCCAGCGTCGGGCTGCTGACGCCCGCGGTCTCGCCGAGGGAACCGGCGAGGGACCCGGTCAACGGCAGACCCGAGAAGCCGGAGCCCTCGAGCCCGGCCACCAGACCCACGAGCAGGATGCCGAAGGCCGTGATGAAGGCGTTCGTCGGCAGCTGGTCCTGGCCGGCGAGCACCAGGTCGTACAGGAAGCTCGGCCCGGTCACGCCCTCGCCCAGGCTCATGATCTGGCCGGAGAACTCGCCGTTGCCCAGGAAGAAGAAGCCGGCGATGGGCAGCACGACGCCCATCGCCTTGAAGGCGAAGACCAGGCCGTCGACGATGTGCTCGGCCGACCGCTCCATGAAGGTGGCACGGTCACGGGCGGCGGCGGCGCCGAAGACGGTCAGCAGGGCGATCCCACCGACGAGGGCGGCGGCGTCCCCGCCCTGCAGGTCGGGGACGGAGTCGGAGACGCTCGCGACCACCAGGTAGACGATCAGTGCCAGGTAGGCCAGCGGCACACCGACGGCGAACAACCGCGACGCCGTCGGCTTGTCCACGACGGTCACCGTGTGGGCTTCGGCGGGGACCGGTCCACCCGCCGGGGTACCGCGCAGCGAGATGCCGTGCCCGACGATGCGGGCCGCGACCGCGGAGGTGCCGCCGCCCGCCGGGGAGGTACCCGCCAGTGCCGGCTCGCGGACCGGCGCACCGGTACCACCGGGGACGTCGGCCGGCACGACGGGGCCGCCTGCCGGACCCTCGAACGCGTCCTCGACGGCCTCCGCATCCGCGGTGCCGGCAGTCCGCTCGGCGGTCGACTCCCACTCGGTGAGCAGGTCCTCCGACGGCGCGCGCATCTTGCGCACCTCCATCGCGTAGCCGATCGCCAGCGCGATGCCGCCCACGATGAGCGACATGACGAAGGCACGGTCCGCGACGACGGCGGGGTCCGCGCCGGCGGCGGTGGCCGACAGACCCGGTGCCACCCGGATCACGTAGTCCGAGGACAACGCCATGCCCTGCCCGGCGATGGCGATGGTGAAGCCCGCGGCCAACGGCCGCAGCCCGGCACGGATGGCGACGGGCACCAACACCGCGCCGATCAGCGGGACGGCAGGGGTGGGCCAGAAGAACAGCGAGATGAAGTAGGTGACGATCACCAGCGTCCAGAAGGCCAGGTGCCCGTTGCGCATGACCCGCCGGAAGGGCGCGACCATTCGTCGGTCGGCCCCGAGCCCCTCCAGGGACCGCAGCATGGCGGTGACCATGGCGATGATCAGGAAGATGCTGAACAGGCTGGTCGCCGCGACGAGGCTGGCGTTGAAGACCGACGAGAGGCCGGTCGCCAGCGAGCCGGTCCACACCAGGGCGGTGAGGAACGTGGCGACCACCGCCGGGACCACGATGTTCTTGCGCATGATCATCGTGGCCAGGATGACGATCACCCCGGCCAGGAAGACCCAGTGTGCTGCGGACAGTGCCATGACGCGCCCCCACGGGTGAGCCGTTGTGTGTTGGCGGAGAAGCTCCACGACCACGGGGAGACGGTCCATGCACCTTGTGCACATCCACCGGGGCCGTGAATGTGCACCGTGCCGTAGCCAGTTGTCATCGGGTGTCCGCATCCTGTTTCCCGGACGTCAACAGATCGGGGGCGGGCGTGCCAGCCAGTGACACCCGGGCCGGCGCGGGCCCGGCCCGGCCCGCCGAGGTACCTCCGCACCCCACCTCGGCCCGGCGCGGCTGGCTGCTCGCCGCCCTGCTCGGCGCGACCTTCCTGGGCACGGTCAGCAACAACGTGGTCAACGTGCCGCTGCGGCAGATCACCACCGACCTCGGGGTACCCGTCTCGCAGGGCGTGCTCGTCGCGTCCGCGACGGTGGTCGTGCTCGCCGTGATGATGCCGTTGACCGGCTGGGTCAGCGACCGGCTCGGACGCCGCCGCACCCTCGTCGGCGCCGTGGTGGTCCTGCTGGTCGGCACGGTCGCCGCCGCCCTGGCACCCTCCCTGCCGGTGCTGGTCGCCGCACGGGCCGTGCAGGGTCTGGGCTGCGCGGCCGTGCCCACCGCCGTGATGGGCACGCTCGCCAGCTGTTGGCCGCCCCACCTGCGCAACCGCGTCATGGGTGCGTGGGGGGCGGCGAACGGCATCGGGCAGGCGGTCGGGCCACCGGTCGGCGGGCTGGTCGCCGGCGCCCTCGGCTGGCGCGCGGTCTTCGGCGTGCTGGTCCCGCTCACCGTCGGCGTCCTGGTGCTGACCGTGCTCGTCGTCCCCGAGGCCCGCGCCCGGTCCAGCCGGCTCGACGGCCTCGGCGCGGGTGCGCTGACGGCGGGGACGGCACTGGTCATCGCGGCCGCCACCGCCGCGCCCCAGCCCGGCGTGGCGATGTGGCTCCCGGCCACCGGCGCCGCGCTCGGCGTCGTGGTGCTGACTGTCTTCGTGGTCACGGGGCTGCGTCGGCGCGACCCCTTCATCGACCCCCGTCAGCTGGTGGAGATCCGCTGGCTGCGCAGCGCCGTCGGGGTCTTCGTCCAGCAGTCCTCGCTGGCCGCCGTCCTGGTCGCGGTGCCGCTGCACCTGACCGGTGAGCGCGAGCTGTCCTCGGCCGCGACCGGGCTCGTGGTCTTCGCGCTGCCGCTGGTCTGGGCCATCTCGGCCCCGCTGGTCGGGCTGCTGGCCGACCGGGTCGGGCCCCGCCCGGTGCTGCGCCTGGGCCTGGTCGGCCTGCTGCTCGCCGACGTCGCGCTCGCGGTCGTCGTCGGGCTGGACGTCGGGCCGCTGGCCGGGGTGGTCGGGGTCCTGGTGGGCACCGGGCTGGCTGTTGCGCTGGTGCAGACCCCGGCGCTGACCGGCGCCACCCGGTCCCCCGCAGGTCAACGCGGCGCGGGGCTCGGGCTGTTCAACATGATGCGGTTCGTGGGCGCTGCCCTCGGCACGGCCGCCGTGGCCGCCGCCTACCCCGACCACCTCGCCCTGCTGTTCCTCGGGTGCGGCCTGGTCGCGCTGGCCGGCGTGGGGCTGAGCTTCGCCGGCCGGGACGCCGACCCCGTCAGACGGGGCTGACCACCCGCGAGACCTCCGCCGACGTCGACTGCAGCAGACCCAGGGTGTGCGCCAACCACACCGCGAACTGGTTCTCGGCCTGGCGCAGGTCCATCGACAGCAGACGCGAAGCCCGGTCCAGCTTGTAGAGCATCGTGTTGCGGTGGATGTGCAGTTCGCGGCTGGCCGCGACCACGTTGCCCCCGCTGGCGACGTAGGCGAGCACGGTGGCCTCCAGGTCACCGGCCGACGGGTCGCGCAACGGGCCGAGCAGGTCGGCGGTGAAGGCGCGGCCCACGTCGCTGCCAGCCACCTGCTCGAGCACCGCGTGCACGCGGAGCTCCTGGTAGCCGCACACCTCCGCCAGGCCCAGCCGGCGCTGCAGCCCGAGCGCCATCCGCGCCTCGCGGTAGCCGTCGGGGATGGCGAGGGCACCGACCACCGGCCGGCCGTAGGCGACGCGGACCGGTCGGCCGGCCTGCTCCCGGCGACGGGACAGGAACCGGTGCAGACCGTCGGCGTAGGAGGCCAGGGCCTGCGCAGCGGTGTCCGGCGGCCCCATCAGGCCGGGCCGGGCCACCTCGCGGACGACGACCAGCACGTCCCCCACCACGGCGGCCTGGGTGTGCCGCTCCTGCTCGGGCTGCAGCCGGGCGGCCTGGGCGGTGAGGCCCAGCAGCCGGGCCGGGGAGTCGGCGTCCTCCGGGGTGACCACCCCGGCCGCCGTCACCACCCCGAACCACGACCGGACCGGGAACTCGTAGTGCGCGGCGCGGGCGGCGACGTCCTCGACGGTGGCGAACCGACCGTGCAGCAGCCCGTGCACGAAGTCGCCCCGGGCCTGCTCCTGCGCGCGTCGGACGCTGCGCAGGCGGAGCAGCTCGGTGCCCACGATGGGCGCGGCCTGCTCCACCAGGACCCGGTGCTCGGACAGGTCGTGCGGGTGCGGGTCGTCGCTGGACTCCAGCAGCAGGATCCACCCGTCGTGCCGCCCACCCAGCACGATCGGGCACAGCACGCAGGACAGCTCCCGCCCGGCCACGGTGATGAGCTCGACCCGGGGGTGCAGGTCGGCGGGTTCGCCGGCGGCCCCCAGCAGCTCGGCCTGGGCGTGGAACGCCGCGGTCAGGTCGGCCGCCTCCACCGCCCGCGGCTGCCGCTGCTCCAGCACCGCGAGCGACCCGGCCGCGTCGAAGACGGCCACCGGGCACTGCGACATCCGGGCCATCTGGCTGCACAGCGCGCTCAGCTCCGCTCCCCGGTAGAGCAGCTCGGCCAGGGCGCGGTGCACCGTCAGGCCGTAGCGCAGCACATGCGTCTCGCGCGCCAGGGTGAGCTCGGCGACCAGGCGGTTCACCGTCGCGAAAGGCACGTCGTCGACCGTCGTGGCCAGCGGCAGCTCGGCAGCCGCGGCTCCGTCCGCGGGGCCCGGGGTGTGCTCGGTGAGCAGCAGGGCCGCCGCGCCGCGCCCGGCCAGGTCCCGGGCCGCACCGACGAGGTCGGGCACAGAACCGGAGTCCGCGCTCACCAGGACGCCGTCGAGCCTGTCCTCGCCGGCGGCGGCCACGGTCAACGGCAGGGCCCACTCCACGCGCGTGACGGCCCCGGCCCGGCCCGCGTGGATGCGCGCCCGCCGCAGGGCGGGCTCCTGCAGCAACCGGGCCAGGGTCAACGCGTCGTCGGAGTACCGGTGCGGCATGGGTGCCCCTTTCCGACCGTCATCATCGTCGGCCCACCGGGTGACCGCGCTGGGCACAGTGCACAGCTGTCGGCGCCGTGGTGACTGCAGTCTGACCCTGGATCGCGCGCCCGGTCCATCCCAGGGTGGGGTCTGCCGAGCCGCCCCGGCCCGGGGCGCGGCGACGACCGGCCGGTCCCGGCCACTGGAGGAACGCCCCGTGCACCAGGTCTTCCGCATCACCCTGGACGACGCCTTGCCCGTGCTCGCCGCGGCGCGCGCCAAGGCCGAGGAGATCGGCGTCAAGCAGACCATCTGCGTCTGCGACGACGGCGGGAACGTCATCGCGCTGCACCGGCTGCCGGGCGCGCGGCTGACCGGTGTGGACATCTCCATCGCCAAAGCCTTCACCGCCGCCGGCCACGAGCGGGCCACCCACCTGTTCAACGAGCCGCCGAACGGGCCGGCCCTGCCGGGGAACGAGGCCTTCGGCATCCAGCAGATGCTCCCCGGGAAGTTCGCCGTGTTCGTGGGTGGTTTCCCGATCGTGCACGAGGGCCAGATCGTCGGCGGGGTCGGCATCAGCGGCGGCAACGGCGAGCAGGACAAGGCCGTCGGCGCCGCGGCCCTCGAGGCGTTCGCCGCGCACGTGGCGGCCACCGCGTCCTGATCGGCACCGCCGGGCCGGCTACCCCGGCCCGGCGATCAGGCCGGGTGCAGCGCGACGAGCAGGTCGACCTCGACCGGCGCCCCCGACGGGAGGGTCGCCACGCCCACGGCCGCCCGGGCCGCGCGGCCGCGGGGACCCAGCAGGCCCACCACCTCCGCCGAGGCGCCGTCGGCGACCGCGGAGTGCTGCTCGAACCCCGGCGCCGCGGCGACGTAGACGGTCATCCGCAGCACCCCGGCGACGCCGTCGAGGCCACCGAGGAGCTCCTCCACCGCGGTGACCGCGTTCCGCGCGGCCAGCTCTGCCGCAGCCCGCGCGGCCGCGAGGTCCACGTCGGCCCCGACCGTCCCCCGCACCTGCAGCACGCCCGCTCGACGCGGGGTCATGCCTGCGGTCGCCACGAGCGACCCGTACCGGACGGCGGCGACGTAGTCGCCCTGCGGAGGGACCGCCGTCGGCCGCCCCGTGCCGTCCTCAGACACCGAGAGCCGTCCCGTCCTGCCGGGGGTCGGCGCCCCCGGAGAGCACGCCCCGCGGGTGGTCGAGGCTGATGACCTGGGCGCTGCCACCGGCGGCCCACGGCCCGACGACCTCCACGTGGTGGCCCAGCTCGCGCAGCTCCTCCACCGCGCACGTACCGACCCGGCTCTCGACCTCGAGGGTCTCCGGCCGGTCCAGCGCGTCGGCGTCGCTGCCCGGGTGCACCGTGTGCCGGGGCGCGGAGACGGCCACCTGCGGGTCGACCCCGCCGACCAGCAGGTGCGCCAGCAGCTGGGTGTTCCACTGCACCTGGCCGTCGCCGCCCGGCGTACCACCCACGTGCGCGAGCCGACCGGCGGCGTCGGTCACCAACCACGCGTTGAGCGTGTGCAGCGGACGCCGCCCCGGGGCGAGGGCGTTGGGGTGGCCGGGCAGCAGGTAGGCGCCGCGCGCCAAGCGGTTGTTCAGGGCGATCCCGGTGCCGGGGACGCTGATCCGCGCGCCGAAGGTGAACGCCAACGAGGAGATCGCGCTGACCGCCCGGCCATCGGCGTCGACGGCCACGCAGCTTGTGGTGTCCCCGTCCCGCCCGACCGCTACGCCGACCGGTCGGGCCGGGTCATCCATCCCCGTGCGGGAGCGGGCGAGGCCGTCGGCGGTCAGCAGGTCGCGCCAGGCCTGGTTGTCCGAGCCGCAGTGCTCGTAGCGGTCGGCGAAGGCGCGTCGGGCGGCCCGGGCCAGCAGGTCGACCGCACCGGCGTCCCAGGTGCCCGGCCCACTGAGGACCCCGTCGAGCAGCCCGGCCTGCTGCAGCACCATCCACCCGGGAGAGGGCGGCGGCGTCTGGTGCACGAGGTGGTCGCCCCAGCGCGCGGTGATGGCCTCCTCCACGGGGACGTCGGCGCCGGCCGCCCACTCCCGTCCGGAGAACGGCGCCCCGCCGTCCCGCAGCAGCGCGACCGCGGCCTCGCCCCAGGGGCCGCGGTGCAGCCGGGCGGGATCGCGCGCGAGGGTGCCGATGCTGTCCGCGAGGGGCGCGGCGACCAGGCGGGTCCCGACGTCGGGCACCCGTCCGCCCGGGAGCAGCCACGCCGCCAGGCCGGGGTCGCGGGAGAGCTCGCCGGCGTGCGCGAGGACGTCGGCCCGGTTCTTGGCCGTGCACGGCATGCCCGTCCGCGCCGCGACCGCGGCGGGGGCCCACAGCTCGTCCAGCCCCCTGGTCCCTCCGGCGGCGTGCAGCGTGGCCAGCGCGCCCGGCGCGCCGGGGACCGCGACCGCCAGCGGACCGGTCCCCGGCAGCCGGGACAGGCCCCGCTCGACCCACGTCGCGGCGTCGGCGCCGTCCGGCGGGAGCCCGCTGCCGTTGACCGTCCACACCCGGCCGTCCGGCTCGCGGACGACGGCGAAGAAGTCGCCGCCGATCCCGCACTGGCCGGGCAGCGCCACCCACGACATCGCGGTCATGGCCAGCGCCGCGTCCACGGCCGAACCGCCGTCGGCGAGCACGACCGCGCCGGTCGTGCTCACGGCGGGGTGGCTGCTGCTGACCATGCCCGACGTGCCCAGGGCCGCCGTGCGGGTCGGCCCCCACTCCGGCGCCCAGGCGGTCATGCCGACGGCGGCTTGCGGCGGCGCGGACCGCCCTCCACCACGTCCTGCTCGGTGAGCCCGACCAGCACCTGGCCGTCCTCCTCGCGCACCGGGTACGTCCGGATGGGCTCGGTGGCCGGTGGGGCGATCGGCTGGCCGTGCTCCAGCTCGAAGACGCTGTTGTGGCACGAGCAGCGGATGCCGTCGTCCTGCAGCTTCCCGGAGCTGAGCAGGCAGTCCAGGTGGGTGCAGTAGTTCGACGTGGCGTAGGCCTTGCCGCGCAGCCGGGCGATGGCAAGCTCCAGCTGGCCGTGCTCGGTCTCGGCGTAGAACCGCCGCACGTAGCCGTCGCGCACCTGGCCCACGCGGCACACCGCCACGAACTCGCACTCCCCGGCGGGGGCGCCGGCCGACCGACCGGCCTGCTCCGCGGCGGTCATGCGCTCAGGTAGACGGTCTTGTCGACCGTGTAGAAGGACATCATCGCGTCTCCTGCCTGTTCCTTCGACGTCTGGGTGCTGCTGTCCTTGACCCCGCCGAACGGGGCGTTCATGGCCTGACCGGTGGTCGGCTGGTTGACCTTGACCAGGCCGCTGCCGACCCGGTCGGCGAAGGCCATCGCGCGGCCCAGGTCCGCGGTCACGATGGCCGCGGAGAGCCCGAAGCGGGTTGCGTCGGCGACCTGCAGCGCCTGGTCGAAGGAAGTCACCCGGAGGAAGGCCAGCACCGGGCCGAAGACCTCCTCGGTGGCCAGCGCGGACGCCGGGTCGACGTCGGCGAAGACGGTCGGGCGGACGAAGTGGCCGCGCCCGAGGTGACCCGTGTCGACGTCGCCGTCCTCCGGCCCGCCGGCGACCATCCGGGCGCCGTCGTCCAGGGCCCGGCGCACGTGCCCGAGGACGGCGTCCTTCTGCCGAGCGGTGGCCAGCGGACCGAGGTCGATCCCGGGGGTGTTCCCCGGGCCGACGACGAGCGCCCGCGCAGCCGCGGCGACCCGCTCGAGCAGCGCGTCGTGCACGGCCTCGTGCACCACCACGCGGCTGGTGCCGGTGCACGCCTGGCCCGACAGCCCGAACGCCCCCTTGACCACCAGGGCGGCAGCCCGGTCCAGGTCGGCGTCCTCCAGCACGACGACGGCGTTCTTGCCGCCCATCTCCAGCTGGGTACGCCGGCTGGGCGGGACCGCGCGGTGGATGGCCTCCCCGACCGGGGTCGACCCGGTGAAGGTCACCGCACCGACGCGGTCGTCGGCGACGAGGGCCTGGCTGACCTCGGCCCCGCCGTGCAGCACGGCCAGCGCCCCGGTCGGGAGTCCTGCGTCGAGCAGGGCGTCGGCCAGCCGCTGACCCAGCAGCGGGGTGACCTCGCTGGGCTTGAACACCACGCCGTTGCCCGCCGCGAGCGCCGGACCAAGCTTGCGGGAGGGGATGTTCAGCGGGAAGTTCCACGGCGTGATCGCCGCGACCACGCCGAGCGGCTGCCGGGTGGTGAGGACCCAGCTGCCCGCTGCCGCAGGGAGGGTCCGGCCGGTGGTCCGGGCCGCCTCACCGGCGTAGAACCGCAGGTTGAGCGGGGTGCGCGAGGCCTCGAAGGTGGCCTCGGCGCGGGTCTTGCCCTCCTCGGCGACCAGGTCGTACACCAAGCTGTCGCGCTGGGCCTCGAGCACGTCGGCGGCCGCCTCCAGCACCGCCGCCCGCCGCTCGGGCGGGGTGGCCGCCCACTCCCGCCAGCCCTCGGCCACGGCGCCGACGGCCGCGTCGGCGTCCTTGGCGTCGGAGTCGGGGGCGACGCTGACCACCTCGTCGGTGTCGGCCGGGTTGCACCGCTCCGCCGTCCGGCCGGTGACCGAGTCCAGCCAGGCACCGTCCACCAGGTTGCGCACGGTCCGGGTCACCGGGCCGTCACCTCCTCCCTCTGCTCCGCTGCGTCCTCGTGCCCGTCCGCGTCCTCGTCGAGCAACCGGTCCACCAGGTCCTCCAGGTCCACGTCGTCGGCCAGGTCCGCGGCCCGCACGCGCAGGCCCAGGTCGACCAGCTGGCGCGCGGCCATGACGTCCTCACCCCGGTCGATCGCTGCCGCGGCGACGACCAGACCGTCGCGCAACCAGAACTGCGAGCCGTCCCGCCCGGCCAGGTCACCGCGGACCACCACCTCGTCGTCGGTGCGCACCCCGGTCAGACCCAGCCCCTGGACGTTCACGTCGTACTGGTCGGTCCAGAACCAGTGGGGGTCCTCGAAGGCCACAGGGGTGCCGGTGACGGTGGTTGCGATCGCTGCGCCCTGCTGCGCGGCGACGTCCGCGTGCTCGACCCGCACCCTGCCGTAGCGGGCGTGGTCATGGGCGGCGACGTCGCCGGCGGCGTAGACCGCAGGGTTGGAGGTCCGGCCCCAGCGGTCGGTCTCCACGCCGTTGCCCACCCGCAGACCCGAGCGCAACGCGACGGCGACGTCGGGCTCGATGCCGACGGCGACGACGAGCTCGTCGACCTGCTCGACCCCGCCGTCGAGGTCGAGGCGCACCCCGCCGGGGCCGACCTGGACCCCGCCGACGGGCTGGCCCAGGCGGAGCTCGACCCCGTTCGTGCGGTGCAGATCGGTGACGGCGGCACCGATGCCGCGGCCGAGCACGCGCCCCAGCAGGACCGGGTCACGGTCGAGCAGGAGCACCTCGCACCCCCGGCCGCGCGCTGCGGCGGCGATCTCGGTTCCCAGGAAGCCTGCCCCGAGGACCCCGACCCGGCGGCCCGGCTGCAGGGCCGTCCGCAGGCGGTCGGCGTCACGCAGGTCGCGCAGGTGGTGCACGACGGCGCCGTCGATCCCCGGCAGCCGGCGCGGACGCCCGCCGGTGGCGAGCACGACGACGTCGGCGGGGATCGATCCGCCGTCGCCCAGGATGACCCGGCCCGTGCCCGGGTCGAGCCGGTCGACCCGCGTCGAGGTGCACACCTCGACGCCTTCGGCTGCGCACCAGGTCGGGTCCAGCAGCCACGTCGGAGCGGCGTCGTCGGTCAGGTTCTCCTTGGACAGGGCGGGGCGCTGGTAGGGCGCGACGGGCTCGTCGCCCAGGAGGACGACCGGGCCGGCGTGGCCGCGCCGGCGCAGGCCGCGCGCCACGGCGGCGGCGACGTGGCCACCGCCCACGACGACGACGGTCGGCTCCGTCACGGCGCGACCGCCCCGGAGGTCGCGGCGCCCACCGGCACCCGGTCCACCAGTACGTGCCCCTCCTCGGTGACCAGGACGTCGAAGACCGCCTGGCAGAGGGGCTGGCCGTCGGCCCGGCCGGTGCGCGGGTCGAACCGCCACTGGTGGCCGGGGCAGATGACCTGCCCGTCCAGCACGGTGCCCTTGGCCAGGGACCGCTGCTTGTGGCCGCACACGTCGTCCATCGCGAAGACCTCGTCGCCGATGAGGAACAACGCGATGGGCCGGCCGTCGACGAGCACCTGCTTCTTCCTGCGCCTGGTGAGCTCCTGGAGCTCGGCCACGTGCACCCAGCTGTTCACGCTGACCTCCGGGGTGGTGGACGGGGAGGGGTGGTCGGGGTGCGCGGGCCGGCGGCCC
>Ga0325400_1005810_pt1 | contig 11671 bp, 7 predicted proteins | sample PopdelMetagenome_2_FD_205662 | JGI IMG/M metagenome (GOLD analysis project Ga0325400, IMG submission 205662) | Populus deltoides microbial communities from Bellville, Georgia, United States - Xylem-PdKOR-R1 | ecosystem: Host-associated > Plants > Phyllosphere > Stem > Wood/Secondary xylem...
TTCAGTTTTTGTTGTTGCGCGCTTAAGAAACCATGGAAAATATAGTCCTTATTTGATAGATTTATTTCGTATGTGATGACATTGCACATAGTTGAATGGAATAATAAAAAATATTTGATATCAATATTATTTATTTCATGATGTAATAACAGTAGTTAAATCTACAATATTTAAATTAAAAATCATTCATATATATATATATATATATATTTTATAACCTCAATTTGAAAAGCATTTTTTTAACCAAACACATTAAAATACTTTTTGTTCAACCTCAATTTCAACCACAGTTTTAATCAAACACCTATTTTTTCAAACCAACCTCAACTAAAAATACTTTTTATAAAACAACTTTTTTAAAACCACAACCACAACCACAACAGCAACCTCAATACCAAACACACTCTAAGCAAGGAAGGAAACTTACGTGAGTGTGCCGCTGCTGGAGGCGAAGTTAAGGGAGACGGCTGGATGCTGCTCGTGGTTGTCAATCCAACCTGCAGCTCATGATGGAGTCGGGTGCTGTCACAGAGGAGATCTTCCAAACTGTTGCTGCACTTGAAGATGAAGATGACGATGATGGAGGGCTGGCCTACTGAAATCGTTTTCTTCTCCTCTGTTTTCCTTTCATTCTTCACCTGGTCTTCTTTATGTGCTCTCCTTGTCTGTATTGTGCTCATCCATTTTCCTTCTTTCTTTACTGGTTCTTTTTATGGTAGTGCTAAGGACATATGTCTACAATCGTGGCTGATATCATAACCCAATTCTGGGTTATTCTTTAAAATTTTTTTTTTCAAAATAAAAATAAAAAAATTAAATAAAAGCTGACAATATAAAAAAAGTAGACAGCGTAGGATTCCAAAAAATACATAAAAACCAAGCTGCAATTTTGGAGAAAATTCGAGACCTAATTGTACCTCATTATGCCCAAAATTGAAGAAAAAAAATGCAAATTCAAGGTCAAATTAAATGATTATTGGATAAATTTGCATAAAAATTATAAAGTTCAAGGACATAATTAAATTTTTAATAGGCCAATTTGATTTAATCATGGGCCATATTGAATTTTAATTATGTTTAAGAATTAATTTGAGTCCAATTAAAGGATTTAATTAAGTGCAAGGACTTAATTATACTTTAAATGGGTCAAATTAATTTTATTTGGGGTTTAATTGATGAAAAATTAAGTTTGGGAGCCTAATTTGGGCTTAATTGAGAAGATTGGAATTTTAAAAGACCAAATTTAATTTTTATCATGTTAATTGACTGAAATCAAGGGCCAAATTGCAAGAAAATTGAAGTTTTGGGGTCAATTAGGGGTTAAATTGATAAAATTCGCATTCAATGTTCAATATGCAAAATATGCCAAACTATAGGGGCTTAATTGATAAAAATCGAGGGCAAAATTGAAGAAATTAAAATTTTAATGGTCAATTAGGTGTTAAATTGCATAAATACGAGATCAAGAACCTAATCACAACAGGTGCATAACGTCGAGGTGCCAATTGAAGTTCATCAGGGGCTTAATTGCATTAAATCAAAACTTTAGGGCTAATTAGGGGTACAATTGCACGTCATTGTAAGCTGGAGGATGAAATTGAAGATCGACAAAAATCCCTAATTCAAACCTAAAACAGCGCCATTTCATAAAAAAAAGGTCAGACGACGTGTTGTTCAACACTGTTCATTATCTTCTTTATTTTTTTTGAAAAGCTGGTCTGGTTACCTACTTTGCAGCTGAATTTAATATACCTAACGTCCACTAAATTTGACAAAAATTACACGAAATAAATCATAAGACATCCCTTTATGTCTGGGTATGGTCTTGACCGAATCACTAGCAAAGAAACGGACGTGGCACCACCCTAAGGAGACCAACTCAAGCAGCCTGCAGCTGCAGATTTGACAGTGCACCATACCTACTTTGAGCCAACGGTTGGGATCCTTCCTAACCGAATAAAGGGCTGAAAATTTTTCCCTGGTGAAGACAAGATTACCCTCTTCCACCCATATAAATAGAAGCAGATTTCATGTTCTAGAGGAGGAGAAAATCGAATGCAAAGTTTGCCAAAAACCAGCCTTCCCGGTTTAATTTTCCAGCAACCGGTCCTTTCTCTTCTTTCTCTCTCCGCTGTTGCCTTTAGCCACCACCACCCTCATCACCGGCCTTCCCATCATCATCTCCACCACAAGAAGCCATCAAACCATCTCATGTGGTGGTTGCACCGCTTCTCTCTCTCCTTTGCAAAACTTTTCTTCTCTGCCACTGCGACCCCAGTAACAGTAACCACCTCGTCCAGAAGCTTTTGTCCTTCAACGTGAATTATAATTCACGTTGCACCATTAGTGCAACTTAGTCACTGGGCTGGACCTGTCTTAGCCCACCCAGTTGGCTGGGTTGGGTCCAGCCCGTCTCTAAAATTAAAAAGAAGAAGAAGAATCTGTTGGGCCGACTTTGGCCCAACTGTTTTGGGCTGATATCAACCCCTCTATTTTTTGGGCTAAGCTCAGCCCAGGTATCTGGGCCGGCCTAGTCCACATATTTTGTAATATATGAATATAATAATATATTATATATTATTATTATATTAAAAAAACAAAAAAAATCCAAAAAACTCTCAAGGGGAATTTTAAAATATTTGTGATTTTCTCAAATGTTTTTCTACCATTTTTTCTTAATATTGGGTTGTATACTTACATTGTAAGATACAAATTCGATGTTAAAATACCTGGTTTTCTTTGAAATATTTTCAAAAAAAGAAGAAGAAAAATTTGTTTTTATGCATACGGTCAAATTTTAAAATTTTTCCAAGCATATCTTCATAAAGACAAAAATTGCATCTTTTCACGTTTTAAAATGCAAAATAGATATCATAATCAATTTATGATTATCCATTAGGATTGGGCCAAAATATCAAAAACCTTTTTCCAATCTTTTTTTTTCTAGGGTCCAAATGTAGACTTTAATATCTGTAGGGTGCAAAATTACATGATAAAGTATACCCTTAGGTATTAAAGATACAAGGTGTAAAAATACGATGCTAAAATTCAGACTTTAGAACAGTTAGGATTTAACCCGATAAGGTAGAGACTCTCATGAAGAGAGATCTGCTTTGAACCTTAAAAAAGACCAACGAATAGAAACCCGACTTAGAAAAAAATAATCAAACAACAATGTAGCTTACTTTAGGTAGGGTGCATTGGGGGTGATGCGTCTTCCCCTTGCACAACCAGTTCCTTACCCAGACTGTCGTAGACCATAGGTTCTTAGTGACTATAATACTAGGTGGCGACTGCTAAACATTAATCATAATCTTATGATTAAATCCAAAAACCCTTTCCAACACATATACAACACCTTACACAGGAGGCACGATGAAAGCCTTTGCCGTCGCCAGACAACATCGCGGCACTCCTACCCTGCGACAGCTGAGGAGAAACAACTATTGTTGCTCACAGTGGCTGCTGCTCAGGTCATTGAAAATAATGTTGCCACTACTAAGAAGAGAGGGTTGCTACTGAAAATGAAAGGGTGTAGCTGATGTCGATGGCTGTTGTTTTAGTCGAGGAGGAAGGAAAGAAGTCCCCTCTACTACTAATGCTGTTGTTGGCTTGCATTCTCTCTCGGTTGTGGGAGTTGTAGATGACGTTGCTGTTAATCTTGAACGCAACCAACGCTGGGGATGGAGCTCACCGTTGGAGGAAACATTATTGATGGCTAATGATGGAGTCTTACTATTATCAACATGAACTAGCTTTGCTGCTGTATTTCTCATAAAAGGGAGCTTGTAAACCCCGGTTGAAAATTAGAAAGAAAAGCAATCTAAATGCTTATAGAATAAATTTAACAGAAGCACCAAATAATTATTTGAACAAATCAAATACAAAAAAAATATACAGAAATGTGAATACAATATTATTGGGAGTGATTTATCTGGAAATAAAATTATCAATATGGAACTAAATAAAATTCAAATTCACCCGGATAAAAATTTTATATAGACAAATGTTAGGATCCAAGAATTTTATCATGGGAAAATGAAATTTACTATTTGGGATATAGAGGGAATTTGGTTAAAAGTTGGTGTGTGTGCACGCGCGCTCGGGCAAGAAGAAAAAAAAAGAGAAAAAGAAAAAGGAAAAACTATCATTTACATGTTAGAGAGATAGAATTGTAAAGGAAACATAAAATCTTAAGAGAAGATCTTGAGGAAACATTAACTAAGTTTAGTGAGCATTAATTGGAAGGAAGAAAAATCACGTGAATATGAATAGAAAAGGAGAGGGGTGTCGCATGTCATAAAAATCCGCGCGGCATCGGCTGGCGATTTTTCTCGTTTTGCTTTGATTACATCGTTCGTTGGAGTCGCCACCTAGTATTTAATTGGGGGCTACTAGGAAACCCAGGTGTACTGGTCTCATCAGAGATTCACGGGTAAGGGACTGGTTGTGGTTAGGGAAGGTATTAGCACCGCTAACGCACCCTACCTGAGGTAAGCTGCTTTGTGGACTTGATGTGTTAAAGAAGTTTTAAAATTTGATTCATTCATCGAATTTTAGAAAATACAACTTACATTTACATGTAAGTTCATAATTCTTTATCCGTGAGCAAATCAGAATATTAAATTCTTCTTTATTCTCGCAATTTTATCCTCAAAAAAACATTCATAAACAAAATACACACCACACATTCACTTTCAAGCTTTGTGGACTTAATATGATTTAAAAATAAAATTTTAGCTCAATTCTAAGGCCTTGATAAATCAATTATTAGTTCCTAAAATAGATACATGTTTTATATTTTTATGAAAAATACAACATAATTTTTATCTGTCCTTTAGATATTTGTGCATATAAATTAAAATATTAAATTCATTTTTTTTCCTATTTGATTCAATAAGATACATAAAAAATACAAACATCACACACATTTCTTTATTATATTTTTTCTTTTCTTTTATTTTCTCTTTTTTTTTTCATCAACAATACAAAATAAAAATTCAAAACAAATAAACAAAAAAATACATTAAAATTACAATAACAGCCCCAAAGCAATCTGGAATTTACAGGGAACACCTTCTGCAAGCCGGAATAGTGTTCAGCAGGATTTCTGGGGCCTGGAGCGTCTTCCTCCCCTCTTCACTTTTCTGCCGGCGGTGACACCCACCGTCACCTGCACAAGAAGAAAAAAACACAAGCTAGTCGATTTTACTTCTTCATTTTTACAGATCTGCTTTTGGTTCCATTTTTCTTCTCCTCTGGAGACGATTTTGCTGTGAAGGAGAGCCCTTTGCTTTGGATCTTCTGTGAACGAGGGTTACTCCACGGTGGCCGATCTGGCGGCTAGAAGGTGCGACGGCCGAGAGGGGGTGGCGCTGCTGGGGCCGGAGCAGCTAGTGTCGCCGCTGTGCTCGGGCTGCCGCTGGAGGCTGTTGGGTCTGCGGGCGCCGCCGTGTGGAGAGAGAGCTGGGTCTCCGCTCGGTTCGTCTCTTGCTCCTGCAACTGAGAGGGAAGTGAAGCTGTTGTGGTCCAAAGGCCAAAGGAAAATGAGGGCTGAGTTGAGAGGAGGACGATCTGGTGAAGGGGTGCTGGTGTTGGGAGATGACAGTGGGGATGGGGGATCGGCTATGGCTTTCTTTTTTTTCAAGGCTGAGGGCCGCCGGCTGGCTTTTGTTGGCTGGGAGAGGAGAGGGGCGATGGATCGTTGTCAAAAGTCAAGGGGGAAAAGGGGGGCTTGAGCCTCTGGTTTTTTGGCTGAGGAGAAGGAGATGGTGCTGGAAATGGCTTTGGAACAGTGTCAGGTAAGGGGCTGTCTTGTGTGTTTGGATGAGGGGGGGCCTAGCGGCCGGTTGAGGGAGAAGAGAAAAATCAAAAGGTGGGGGCTGGCGGCTGCCTCCCCGTGAGGGGAGAAAAAATTAGGCTTTTAGGGTTTCTGTTTTTGTGTTGCCTCTCCCCTCAAATTTCAAAATCACCCCCCCTCCTCTCTTTGAGTTTTGGACCTATATTTATAGGTAAAATGTTGATCGGGCCTTAAAATTGATCCCTCATTGACTTAAATGAGAAAAAATCAATGATTTTAAAAATAACGCGTGAAAAGTCGAACGCGTTAAAAAAACCTTTGAAAACTTAAATTCTTTTTTAGACGATGTTGAAAATGCTAAAAACGATGCAAATATATTAAAAACGTATTTTTTTGGATTTTCGTTATTTTTCGCTATTTTTGGATTTTTCGAAAATTTTATCAAAAAGGTAGGTCAAAAATTGGGTAGCAACAAGGGGAAGTTCAACCAAGATTAAAGAAGAAGAGGAGTTGGAAGCTTGAATTGGGTAGTGTTTAGAGTTTAATTACTTGCTTGATAAGCCATTCTAAAGACTTTTGATATGATTTTAATGGCTTAAAGTCCTTAATTGATTGAGTTTTTGAAATTTGAAAAGTTAGGGTTCTTGAATAATTTTGGGGGAAATAAAAATTTATTGTAATTTTTCATGGGAAATAATGTGAAAATTAGAGTAAAGTGATTAAATTATTGTAATTGAAGTAAGCATTTTGATAATTAAAAAGAGCTAGTGGCGGACCTATGATGGGAGATTTTAGGAGATTTAATTTATGAATAAGGTAGTAGTGGAACTATTTTTTTTTAATATCTCTTTACAACTTCTTAAATTTCATGGAGCACTTGTTTTGATTCTCGAGATTGTATGAAATATTACTACCATGAAAATCAAAGAAGGAATGGATGTCTGGTGAGGAATATAGATGAATTGTTGATCCCTATTAGATTTTGTATGTAATAGAGTCACAAGACATTAAAAAATTCTTGAGAGATGTTAAATTGATGGCTAAAATCCATGAATTTTATCGCATGTCCCCCGCGCGGTGATTTTGTGATTTTTCGTTTGTTTTCTTGATTTGGGTCTTTAGGAGTCGCCACCTAGCATTTAATTGATGGCTACTAGAAAACCTGAGTATACTGGTCTTTGTCAAAAATTCAAAGGATAAGAAACTAGTTGTGGCTAGGAAAGATTTTAGCAACCCTAGCATACCTTACCTGAGGTAAGCTGCTTTGCGGTTTAATATGATTTAAAAATTTAAAATATTAATCAAATTCTAAGATTTTAATAAATCAGTTATTAAATCCCAAAATACATCCCAGAATACATGTAGAAACATGTTCTTACATTTTTCATGGAAAATATAATATAATTTTATTTGTCCTTGATATTCAACTATATTCAAATTAAACACTTAATTCTGTCTTTTTTTATTTTTATAATTCAATAACATAAATAAAAATACAAACACACACACATATCTTTTATTATGATTTTCTCATACATCACTTTTACATATTACAAAATATCATAAAAGTTCAAAATAAATCAAATAAAAGTAATCTAAAAACACCTATCAACGTCTGATAATTATAAAAGAAAGCCTCGGGAACAGTGTAGAAGGTTTCTAGGCATGGGAACAGTGGCGGCGCGTCTTCTCCACATGCCACCGTCACTGGCGGGGCGTGGGTTCACGCGCCGCTTCGAAATCCAGAGATCGGGGGGAGATCTTCGCCTTCCTGTTGGCTGTGGACAATGTCGTTACCTGCAAACCAAAAAAACACAACAAGCAAGCCGGTTTTAGTTTTGTTTTCAAATCGGCTTCTCCTCCTTCCCCTTTTTCAGATCTGCTGCTCTTTCTCTCCCTTCAAATCTGCCAAATCTGGAGCCTGGCATTGCACGCGCCGCCAACAGGCCAGGCGTGTGGATGGCTGGATCGTCAACTTCCCTCATCCTCCTTCATTTCTACACCGGCGGTGTCGTCCACCGCTGCCATGGTTAGGAGATCGGCACCCTTGAAGTCTCGGTTTTCTGCCCCCTTCTACTGTCCTTCGGCCTCCCTTCTCATCATCCCTGTAATGAGCTGCTGGAGAAGGGATGCTGCTATTGGCCGGTTGATGGTGGTTTCCGGCGGCGATGCTGAGGCTGAGATATCGTGGTTGACGATGAGGGCGGCGCTGCTGCCGGTGATGGTGAAGACCGATTGAGAGAGGGGGAAAGTTGTTTTGGTTCTCTCTTCCAAGAAGGAAAATGGAAGGGGAACACCAGCTTTTGGTAAACGGAGGGTTCGGTTCAGAGAGGGAAGGGCTAAAGCAAGCAGGGACGGTGTCACGACTGGAACCAAAGAAGATGAGGGCTAGCGCAGAAGAAGAGGGATTTAATTCAAATCAAGCATAAAACGACAGTGTTGGAAGGAAACGGTAAAGAATTTAAAACATTAGCTAAACGGTTGCGTTTCATGCAGCCCGGATAGTTTAAATGAAATAATCAAGCCACGTGTAATGGCTAGGGGAAATATAGAATTAAGGGAACAATTTGGTTTATGATAAATACCCAAGGATGTAACAAAAACATTTCAACTTTTGATATAACAGAATTCAGTATCTTTTCCTAAATTCTCTCCCTCTCAATCAGTGTGTAGGGAAAACCCCATGCTGAACGTATGACCTGTTCTTCCTCACTCCTTCAAAACTTCTTCTCCCCTCCCATGGTAGTTTGATCATCCTCTAGAAAACTAACTTGCAGCAAAGTGGTATCAGAGCTTCATCTTTGGATCTCCTCAAAATGCCTCTAGAGACCAGTCCCAAGATGTGAGAAGGTGTGACGGTTCCTTGGAAGATGCTAACCAAAGAATCGATGGAATAGAATCAAACTGAACACACAGTCGGATGATCTTGGCTAACTCAAGGCTATGATGAAAGAAATAGCTACTCAGCAGATTGCGATAAAACACACCCTACAAACTCTCACCGGAGAGACTAGCTCCTCCCAAAGGCCCCATGCTCCTCAACTGCCTACAACAACCTGCAGTCAAGGGTGGGTTGGAGAAGGATCACAAGGGTCTTATAGGTTTCACAAGCCCAAGAGGAATTTTCCAACATTTGAAGGCGAAGATGTGCATAAGTGGTTGTATAAATGCAATCAATATTTCAAACTTGAAGAGATAGCAGAGCCAGAAAAATTGAAACTAGCTTCCTACTACTTGGATGGGTTGGCACTGTATTGGCACCAGAACTTCATCAGAAACTTGGAAGGACAGGACACGACTTGGGCAGATTATGTTGAAGCCCTGTGCTGCCGGTTTGGAGGACAAAAGGACCCCTTGGAGGAGTTAACCGAACACAAACAAGCTGGGAATCTTGAAGACTATATCAAGGAGTTTGAAATGCTCTGGAATAGAGCTCAAGTATCTGAAAAGCAAGCCTTAGTATTTTTCTTGGGAGGGTTAGAGACTGAGATTAAACACTTAGTAAAAATGTTTGAACCCAAATCTCTCAAACAAGCATATAACCTAACTAGGCTCTATGATAACACACTCACGTATAAAAGAAACACTCCCCATTACACTAAACTTCCAGCTCAAACAAACACTGACCAACACAACCAAAGGCCAGCTTACCCCACTCCCTCCAGCAGTTCAACTTCCAACTTCCAACTCCACCTTCACTATGTTTAAATCTCCCCAGCCTGCCTTACTACCAACCCCTAACAGGCCACCATTCAACAACGCAACTGTCAACTACAACCCCAGACCCTCCAGACCTATTAGAACCAGGGAGATGGATGAGCGTAGAACCAACGGATTATGCTTTTGGTGTGATGAAAAATTTGTACCAGGACATAGATGCAAAAACCAAAAGCTATACTCACTATGCATCATCGAAGACGAAGAAGAAAACTCTGAAGAGGAGGAAACCATTGAAACCATGAATGTAGAAGCCTTTACCCCTCATCTGTCATTACATGCATTGTAGGGCACCACGGGGTGCCACACCATCAAGGTATGGGGCAAACTAGACAAATGCCCTATATTCATTTTGATTGACTTAGGCAGCACCCACAACTTCCTTAATGCCAACCTCACCAGTAAACATAATTGTTTCCTGACACCCATCAAACCTATGCTAGTAGAAGCAGCAAATAGGGGTACCATGTCTTGTACTAAGCTCTGCAAGAACCTACAGTGGAAAATGCAAGGTGTCCAGTTCCAGGCGGATGTTTTTGTAGTGCCTTTACAAAGCTATGATATGGTCCTAGGCATACAGTGGTTGAAGTTACTAGGAAATGTATTAGCCAATTACGAAGACAAATGGATGAATTTTTGGTGGGAAGGAAATGAAGTGACACTAAAGGGGGAATCCTATACTCACCCAGTCCATTCGACTGGAAGAGTTAAGTGGACTACTTGCACGTAAAACACTGCTGGCAGAGGTGAATATTTGCAGTCTAAAAGTGCTGGAGGTGGAGGGCACAACACTCAACTCTCAGGAAGGGTACCTTCTTGCCCAGCATGCAGAGGATTTTCCAATTCAGGCACTATTGGATACTTATTCCCATATTTTCAGAGAACCAGTGGAACTACCTCCTGCTAGAGGACATGATCATAGGATACCTCTGAAGGATGAAAACCTGACAATCAACCTAAGGCCATACAGATACTCATGGTTGTAAAATGATACCTTGGAGAAACTAGTGGCTGAAATGCTAGACGCTGGAATTGTTCAACCAAGCCACAGTCCTTTTGCTTCTTCAGTAGTGTTAGTCAAGAAAAAAGACCATACATGGCGATTTTGTGTGGACTTTCGTGCTCTCAACAAGCTGACTGTAAAAGATAAGTATCCCATCCTTATTATTGATGAATTATTAGAAGAATTGGAAGGAGCAACCATTTTCTCTAAAATTGACTTAAGGGCAGGCTACCATCAGATTCGAATGGACCCTAAAGATGTGTATAAAACTGCATTTCGCACTCACAATGGCCATTTTGAATTCCTTGTCATGCCCTTTGGGCTCTCTAATGCCCCAGCAACCTTCCAGAGTTTAATGAATGACATCTTTAGGCAACATTTGAGGAAGTTCATTTTAGTTTTTTTTTTACGATACATTGATCTATAGCAAGAGCCGGACATACCACTTACATCACCTTACTGTTGTGTTTGACCTATTATGTGCCAACCAGCTGGTTGCGAAGAAAGAGAAGTGTGTATTTGGCAGCAATCAGATGGAGTATTTGGGCCACATTATCACCGAAGAAGGAGTGGCCACCGACCCTAACAAAGTGGTAGCAATGATGAATTGGCCTATTACTACTAATATCAAACAACTGTGGGGATTTTTGGGGTTGACTGGATACTATAGGAAGTTTGTGAAAGGGTATGGGGAACTCTGCAGACCCCTTACTCAGCTGTTGAAGAAGGGCTCCTTCAACTAGACTAGTTCGGCCACTATGGCCTTCAATCAATTAAAGGACGCCATGGCTAATCCCCCTGTCCTGGCGTTGCCAAACTTTGACAAGACTTTTATCATAGAGACAGATGCATCAAGAGTGGGTATGAGAGCAGTTTTGATGCAAGAAGGGCATCCACTCGCTTTTATTAGCAAAGCTCTGGGACCTCGACAACTAAATCTATCAGCATATGAACGAGAGCTATTGGCCATTGTCTATGCTGTCACTAAATGGAAGCATTACCTAAGAGGAAGACGCTTCCTAATCAGAACCGACCACTCAAGTCTCAAATTCCTACTCGATCACAAGGCAACTCATGAGGCACAACAGGTTTGGTTAACTAAACTCTTAGGCTTTGATTATGATATAGAGTACAGGAAGGGCAAAGACAAC
>Ga0325400_1005811_pt1 | contig 11668 bp, 7 predicted proteins | sample PopdelMetagenome_2_FD_205662 | JGI IMG/M metagenome (GOLD analysis project Ga0325400, IMG submission 205662) | Populus deltoides microbial communities from Bellville, Georgia, United States - Xylem-PdKOR-R1 | ecosystem: Host-associated > Plants > Phyllosphere > Stem > Wood/Secondary xylem...
TGTTGATAATGGTCGCTGTGGTGTGTATATTTTATTAATGGGGTGTTTGATAAGGTGGTTATGGTTATTTTTTTATTTAAAAATATATTATAATAATATTTTTTTAATTGTAATTTTTTTTTGATATCAGTGTATTAAAATAATTTAAAAATACTAAAAAAATAAAAAAAATTTTTATTTTTTTAAATATTTTTAAAATACAAAAATAAATAAGATATAAAAGCATGTGACGTTAAGTAAATACCCGGGAGTTATTTACATGAGACCGAAGTATTGGCTACATGCTGTAAATATTATAATAGAAATAAATAAATGAAGACATTTTATATATATAAAAAATAATAAATAAATAAATCCCAATATATTTAATAACATTGACTGAAATTAATTAAAAAATATACCATGTTGGTTGAAATTCATAAAAATTAAACTATTTTTTAACACTAACTAGAGGTGTGTTTGTTTTGCAAAACAAATATTTACCTACAATTTTATTTTTATTTTAAAAAACCATTCTCTTGAAAAACAATTAGTTTAAATTTTTTTAATGTATTAAAAAAAACATTTTTCTATGGAAGTAAAATAATTATTTCTCATTAATAGTTATAATTGAGCGGTGGTGATGAGACGAGAGAAATTAAATGTTTTTTAAGATATCTAGTTATAAAGAGATTTTTCACTGAAAAAAAAAAGATATTAAGATTATAACTATTTTTCATGAAAAATCAAAATAGTAGTTATCTTATTTTTTTATATTTGTGATAATATAATTATTAAATATTTCTTTTATTTCTTTTTATGAAAAAGCACTTATTAACACTAACAAAAAGTATTTTTATCCTTAATATTAAAAATATATCTATTAACCAAATATGAAAATATAAAAGAACATAATTTTAATCTTATATATTGATAAAAATTCTTGTATATAAAAGAAGAATATTGTATTATTCATCATTTAGTTTTCCTTTTCATTTATAAAAAAATGAAAGACTCGTGAAATAATTTTTTTATAAAAGAGATCATGTAATTAAAAATAACAAACTATATTTTGAAAAGTATTATTATGGATAAATAAATAAAAAAAACTAGACTTTTAAATTACTAATTACCCAATAATCTCTATAATTGTAATTTCTTCAATTACTATTCTTTGTCATAAAAGGAGATGAAAATGCACTCAATAATAATATTTTGATGGTGTTTAATAAAGAGACAAGACATCAGGGATGAAAATGATTGTAGGATACGAGAAGCTAAGATGTAATTGATTTGTAAAGTGGACAAAAAAGATAATTTTTGCTCCTATATTTGTTTAATGGTAAGAGGTGAGATCTAAATCATACATAATACAGAGAATATTTATTTTATACTTATAATGAATTTTTTTGTGCATGTTATGTTAGACATGTGATTTAATCATGTTTTAACATATTTTTAAATATATATATTCTTCAATAATTAAAAAATAAATATATTTTTAATTTGAAAATTAAAATATTAAACACGCGTATTCACGCATACACATTCACATAAATTATTATTGTAACTTTAAATTTCGTAGATGCAACACGTATGTTTGTTTTAAAGATAAAAGTTGAGTTTTATATGTGAGATTAAAAAAAAATTAGCTTTTATAATTGAATTTTGTGTATAATTAGATTTTATCCAACCACAACATGAAGTTGTAAATCCTTGCAGCGCTGATCAACTATAACAACGGATTGTATGATGATGTTGTTTTTTAAAATGTTTTTTATTTAAAAATAAATTAAAATAATTTTTTTATTTTTAAAAGTTTATTTTTAACATTAATATATTAAAATAATCTAAAAATATTAAAAATAATCTTAATAGCAAGTAATCGTCTATGAAAACAATAATTGCTTAATTTGGATGACGTCATTCGTCGCTTGTGATTTCTGAAGGCACGCTTAGAGCAGGTGATTAGTTAAGACGGCAACTATCATTATCATTTTTTATTTTGGTAAATTTAAAGGCCGAAAGTGAGACACCTGGAACCCTTTAGCATTTCAGATATTTGACGAAATATCCTCCTAGGCTTTAGGCCGTTTGTATGCGAATTTGGTCTCGTATAGGCCGAAGGTCACCGCCATACGGAGATATTTTTATCAAATTCGAGGGGTATTTATCTTGGATAAAATATTTTATAGAAAAATGATATTTTTTTTTATATATTTAATAAAAAACTGCTTAACATTAAAGACTTCACCATCCACTTTTAAATTGGAAATATAATATATTTACTAAAAAATACTTTCAGTTCATAAAAAATCTTACAGATAATGATTTATTAACTAGTTGGCTGTTCTTCGCCGTCAAAAAAAAAAAAAAAAAGTAGTCATTGACATCAAGAATGTTGGTCAATACGAGTAAAAAAACTTTCATGGTGAGCCAAAACCCTTGTGGAGGGCTACAAAAATAGAACGCCGACTAATATAATAAAAAATAATACCATAAAATAAAATTTCATGCCATAAAAACAAAAGATCAAACTGTAATTAATAAAAAAAAATTGACAACTGAATAAAATCTAAAAAAATTCATGAAGGGTTGTGAAAAAAAAAACACTTGATAATATAAAAGGCAATGATTCCATAAAAAAAATGAAATTTCAATGGTACCTAATAAAAGAAAAACTTTAAATTATTTTTTAGTCAATGGGATAAATTGTAAACTGTAAAAACATAAAAAAAAAAAAACAAACTAGTGTATGGACCTAAGTGTTTGGCCCAATCAATAGAGGCCTAGCCCACATGTCTTTTATATATATATATATATATATATATATATATATATATATAAAAGAAAGGGTAAACAACGTGTTGTCCATCATTCTAGCTTTTGATGATTAGAGAACTGCTGAAAAGTCAGGCTGTGAGTTTTTTTAATAAAAAAGTTATTTTTCAATTTATTTTTAAATTAAAACACTTAGAAAACATTATCTTCATCATCGTCACTATCACATCATTACCATCGCTTTTATGACATCATCATTATAATACAAGGCTATTGTATTTTTTTTAACATAATTATTTACCAAACATTGTAAAAAACAATTTTCATGGAAGATGTTTCCATTAATGAAACATTTCACACAAAACAAACATCCCATTAGATTATGTTTAGTTCTAGATTAAAATAAGTTAAATATTAACCCTTAATGTGCAACCTTACTTGAGAGGGTGGGGAGGGGGGTAATTGAAAATTATTTGGATCCACCAGTAAAAAGTAATTTTACACTATTACCAAGTATTCTCAACATTTTATACTTTGATCGCTTTTTTAACGCTAATTGCGCTTTTAGCAAACATTTGAAAATTAATTTTATTCTTCAACCAAATACAACCTTATATGCAATCTTTTAATTTTCTATTTTGAATTTCATCTTCCTTTAGCTATTTTTCAATTAAGTTATTTAAGAAAACAATATTAGAGGCTTAGGTTGTTGGTAAGTGGAGTTGATCCTCCAAAAAAAAAAAAAAAAAAAAAAACCTCCGCTTCACATTTCATAAAATTACCATAAGGATGCAATTTATATCTCAATTATTCCTTAAGAGTTAATAAATGTATCTGATTTGTTCATAGGAACCCAATTGAACACTAATTATTAACTTGTAGGACCAAAATGTAACAATTCAAACTTCAATGACCATAATATTATCATCATAAACTTCAAAGGACTAAAATGTATTTACACTGCCGGGACCAGAACACATTAATTTTTGTCTTCTTCTTCAACTTCTCACCTGGAATTCTCGGCTGCACAGCGAGCAAAACCAATTTTTTTCATCATCTTTTGTTTTTTTTGAAAAATGAACTTGTCAATTCTTTCAACAAATCAAACCTTGCTCAATACATCAAATACAAGGACCAAACATAGGATCTTTCGGAGTCCCTAACACACACCAAAACAAGGTAATCAATCATCAATAGATCTGACTTCCATGCTAGAGCCTAATTGAAAACTGTATTTTACATTCAGAGACCAAATCATGATTTCTCATATCCAAGGGACTAAACCATAATTTTACAAACCGGGGACCAAATTGTAATTTTGTCATCTTCAACCTCGCGAATGGGTCTCTCCAGAATTTCAAAACTGATTATTCCAATTTCTTCCATTTTTTTCTATTTTCTTTTCAGTATTAAAATTCCTTAAGATCTCTAACCATAATACACCAATTAAACAAAATCTCATCTCAAATCAATTGTTTCTATCCATATCACTATCAATTCAACATGAAAACCATAGAACTCAACTTAATCTTACCTGAAATTAACTTCAAAGATCAACCCATCTCACATCCTTACTAACAGCCAATATACTTCCTCTAAATCAATTCTTGATCATCTTCAAATCCTTACTAAACTTAACATATATACAAAACCATACTTAACAACAATAATCACGCTTTACAACAATAATCTCACCTTAACTACTTATTTTTCCCGTCATCCATTTCGTTTCTTTTCCTTCTCCCAACCTCCCTTCTCTCGGTTCTTCTTTCCATTTCTGGTTTCATCTTTTTTTTTTTTTTTTTTTATGACTCTTATATATAATAGTAAATGATGACAATAGCGTAAATAACTCAAATTAAATGAGACGTCCACTTTTCCTGCCAGTCATTATTAACCATAATTATTTATAAAAGGGCAATATTATTTTTTTAATCCTTATAATTTTATTCTCATTTCACTCCTAAGTCCACAATTTATTATTAATTATTAGACCGGAGTATATATTCAGACTGGGTGCAATGACTTCCGCAAGTATTGACCCACTAATAATCCTATAATTATTTAATTGAAAAAAAAGAAATTAATTAATCAAATTGAAATTTCTAATTTACTCTCCCTTAAAAGTTATGCAATTTTATAAGCTTTGAGGAAGAATTTTATTAGACTTGTGGAGTTACTTTATTTTAATATAACCTTTCACCACCAAGACTTTGGAGAATTGACTTTGTGGTTAAAGATATTTCTTGATTTTTGTATCTGAATTTTGGAACTAAAACATTAGGAATTTCACTTCATCTAAATGTATTGAGTTGATGTATAATGTTTGTTTTTAGGATTGTTTAGAAAAAAAAAATCTTGTTTGATGATGAACAAATTAGTTTTAAAATATCCCTAATTATCAAGAAAAAAAACCTTCTTGACAACAAATGACTTTAATAGCCATAAAAGAATCGCAAAGTAACTATCATTCAATAGTATCCTACCTTTTGAAGGGTAAAAAAATCTTTTCACGGGGTCCATTTATCATTCTAGAATTCTTTGGGGATATCTTGCTCCTTTTATAATTTTTAAAATAGTTAAATTACTTGGTTTTTCTTAAAAGCAAAAAAACAAAAAACTTTGGATCAAGGGCATTTTTGATATTTCCTTTTGGTACGCAAAGTATAATTACTTTATTACCTTTGAAGTAAAAAATTATTAGGCTTAACTTTAGAGGCATATTAGTTATTTCACATTGTCTTTTTAGCAATGATCATGTAGTCTCAGGATGATTCAATAATTTATTTAAAAAAAAGGTGCTAGCGCGTTCCACGAATGTGCCAGCAAGTGAGCCTTCATGTTGTGTGCAGTGGCTCACTGAGGCTAAAAATGGGTTTCTTGTTGTTTTCCGATTCCTCACGGCGGTTAAAACCTTTTATGAATGACTTGTGTTACTATATAACATCTAATTTAGCGGCGATTGACTTTTTTTTTTCTATCTCTTTTTCTTGGATTTCATTTCAAGTTTTCCAACATTTCACATCAACCCTTCAATATATATGGTCTTAGGATTTGATATCTGTTTTTTTTTAATTGCTATTTTGTATATTTCAATTAATTTATAGAATTGAGTCCTCTATTATTATTTTTTTAATTTCAGATTTGGTCTCTATTTTTTTTATTTTTAGTTTTTTTTGTTTAGGATGTTTTTAAAATTGATTTATTTTTACAATTTCATCCTCTATTATATTTACATATCAGGTTTTATCCTCATTTTTTTATATTATTTTTTTTTCTTGATAAGTTTTTTAAATAGATTTTTTTTTAATTACATCTTTTAACATTAAATTGAGTTTCTTTATTGACCCAAGTCTGGGATATAAGAGGTTGCGAATTTGAAAACTTAATCTATATTTAGGAGATTTGCCCGAGTTTATTTATCTAATTATTTTAAAACTCATATTTTTAAGTTTCATTATTAAACATTTGATTTGATTGGATATTGAACTCAATAATCCATTTATTTGTTTTCTTTATGTAAGATTTTTCACTGATTTTAAAAATTACCCGAGTTATCATAGTTTTTTTTTATTTGCTGTTCTTTGTTAGATTTATCCTTTTTAAAAGGATTTTTTAATTAAATTAAATTAAATTGATTGTTCAATATTTTATCTAGTATGTCAGCTTCTCCATTTTTTAAAAGGTTTAAAAAAAAATATCCGGCCCGCAATGTAGTGCTAGGCAAAAAATCATTTGTTTTTTTTAAGTTCATGTTTTTTCAATTTCATCCTTTAAGATTTTAGTTTTTGGAGATTGGGATCCGTAAATGTTTTTTTGGCTTTCTATTGGATTTTTTACTAATTTTAAAAATAACTCAGGTTATTTCAGGTCTTTTTATTTTTTGTTCTTTGATAATTTTTTAATCATATTATTAAATTAACCCGATGTAATTGATCTAATGAGATCAATGAATTGAGCATCTTTTTTTTTTTAATGTTTGAACCAATTCGGTATGGGTTGTGGCATACCACTGAGTTTCAAATCTAGGTTTGCTCAAGTTATTGTTTTAAGTCTTTTCTATAATTGATGTTTTTTTCTTCATTTTAGGCCTTGAATATTTGGTTAATTAAAATTAAGCTTTTTAATTTGTTTTGATTTGAGTTCCATAAAGTTATTACGGGAACATGCCCTAATTAGCGGGTTAAATATGGTTGGCCCGAATCAATCTAGTCTATCGACATCTTAATATATATATTTTTAAAAAATATGTCATCCAATATGTCACTGTCATAATATTTTAAAAAGGTTTCACCCATTATATATCAAATTCTTAACATTTTAACATCTTTATATATTTTTATAAGATTATAAAAAAATAATTTAGAGTGTGTTTGTTTACGCGGCTGCGGCTGCGTTTTAATTAAACCATAGAATTAAGTTGTTTGGTAAACATTAAAACGAGATTTTCTGTTCATGGGTCCCACGTTACTTTTGCTAATTGCACTGTTCATTGAACAGTGCAATTAGCATGAACAATGTACATTGATACACTGTTCATGTGAAAGTCAAGAGAATTGCACTGTTCATTTAAAAAACAATAAATAGTGCAATTCACTCGCACTGTTCACTAGTGAATTTTACTGTTCACTTAATGAACAATGCAATTCACTTGCACTGTTCGCATGAACAGTTTTAGTTTTTTTTTTTTTCAATGTGTTAATTTTTATAATTGTTTTTTTTTAAAACTAGTTTAGAGTGAATTAAATTCACTCGAGCTGTGATGTGAACAATATTGTTTTTCCCAAAAACTAGTATATAGTGAATTAAATTCACTCGCATTGTAATATCAATTTTATACCTGATAATATTTTATTTAATTTTATTACATGCTCAAAAAATTATGGAAATTGTAGTTCTTGTCGGATGAATTTTATACGTAATGGAATTGTAGATGGTTTAATGGAATAATAAATAATATTTTATATAAAGTATTATTTATTTTATGATGTAATTGCAATAGTTAAATCTACAATATTTAAATTAAAAACCATCAATATTAATATATATATTTTTAAATTATTTTATAACCTCAATTTCAAAAGCATTCTTAACCAAACACATTAAATTATTTTTTGTTCAACTTTAATTTTAACCACAGTTTTAACCAAACACCTATTTTTTTAAACCAATCTCAACTAAAAGTATTTTTTATAAAATAACTTTTTTCAAACCACAACTACAACAGCTTCCGCAATACCAAACTCACTAGCCTGCAGCTTTACGGAGGTCAAAAGACTATTCTTATCTAAAATAGATAGCATGCAAGTCAAAAGAAGAATATTCCATTTTGTTGTGTTAAACTACCTAAATCTATTGGATATTCAAGAAAAATGGATAGTGAGAAAAAGAGGAAAACATAAGGGAACCCGATCCAACATCCTAGGAGTACTTACTACTATACATGAAGCAAATACATTCACGACAACACATAATTTTAAAAATGATAGCTAGTATCTCGAATAAAAGAATAAGATAAGAATATTATTTTTACAAATATTCAAATGATTTTGTATTTTTTTTAAACAATAAATTTAAACAAACAAAATCTATTCACATGAGGCAGTAGAAAACTTAGCAGACCAAGGACGAAGATAAAAAAAGTATGATCCGAAGTCCGAAGACCTTTGAATCAACAAATCCAAACAAGCATACATGCATCAAAGAGACTCATCGTCGATCCACCATGGATACAGCTCCATCACCAGAAAAAGCTCATCAATATGATTCTAATGTCACAGAGAAAGGCTGCATGACGATCCCAAAAGAGGCTGCACACACTCTATAGTAACGACTCATAAAGCAAACTAAGTAAAATATCATAAAGTAAGCATCTCATGCTTATATTTAATCCATTAACTTAGTTTAATCAAAAAACAAAAATTCTTGAAGTGAGCATCTCATGCCAGACCCACCTCTGTTTAGGCTCAGCATATAGCAGAATTCAAGAACATTCTCTAAACCTATATGTATTTGGGCTCAACATGTAACTGAATCCAAGAATGTTAGGTCTGGCAGCTCACCAAACCCACGTCTATTTGAGCTTAGTGCGGGGTTGAACCCAAAAATGTTGTAACTGAATCCAAGAATGTTAGGTCTGGCAGCTCACAAAACCCACGTCTATTTGAGCTTAGTGCGGGGTTGAACCCAAGAATGTTGGGTCTAGCAGCTTACTAGACCTATATGTACTTGAGCTTAGTGTGTAGCCGAACCCTGACAGCTCGCTAGAGCGATATGTAGTGGGGCTCAGCGTGTAGTTGAACTCAATTATGTCAGGTTTAACAACTCGCCAAACCCCTGTCTATTTGGGTTTAATGTGTAGCTGAACCCAATAACAGTGGACTTGGTAGCTTGCCAAACCCACGTCTATTTGGGCTCCGCACGTAGCTGAATCTAAGGATGTTGGGTCTGGAAGCTCGACAGAACTATATGTATTTGGGTTCAATGTTTAGCTAAATCCAAGGATGTTGTGTCAGGAAGAAAGTCAGACCCATGTCATCTAGGCCAAACATTCTGCCAAGTCTATATATGTTGAGTTACCACACTGTTTTGACTCTTTTAAAAAATAAACTTAGACTAAAACTAAATTTTAAAATATATTGATGCATCAATCATAATAAACAAAAACTTAACCCATTAAGTAAATATTTTATAGCACCGGCAGTTACAAACTAAATAAACGCAAAGAGTGAAAGGGTGAATTAAATTTCTGATTGGCCACAACTTTATTGGTAATACATGAGAGGCCTTGATGACTTAAGACATGCACTATTCCTAAAAATTAAAGATTCAGTTTAAACAAATGCAACACGTACAGTACCTCTCTTCACAAATGAAACTATACGATCAAGGTTTTATTAATTCACGACTAGCTAACCAGCGGGCAGAGTTAACCATCCATGCATATTAATCCCTACAGTTTGTCTTCAAGCTGCTTTCGTTCCGAGTTGATTCGTTCAAGCTTGAAACGTTCTTGAACAGAAGAGATGTAACTAGTAGCCTTCGTATCTACACTTACATCACCAACAACCCCGAAGAACATGTCGAATTGACTTAACTTGTCACGATGGTTGTCTGCAGCAGGCACTATAAATGAGACCTTCTGCTTTTGTGGAGCAATCATATAATCCTGGTTAACATAACCCACTGAAGCTGTTGTTGGAGATGTCTGGCTTGGCTTAACCTTGCTGCTGTACTGTACATTTGAGGAAGGCTTCGGTGATGAACGATAGAAATGCATCAACTTGCCCTTCGTGAACCCTTTGCGCTTGCGGTTGGACTCCATGTTTGCTTGAAGATCAGGTTAAGCACTAGATACAAATTGTGTGATTATTTCAGTGGAACTGAGGGTGTATATATAATAGTGGGATTGGCTTCTTTTTTTCTTCTTTTTCTTCTTCTTTTGTGTGTGTGTGTGTGTGTGTGTGTGTTGGAGGGGGCTACAGATAGACATGAAAAGTCCAGATGTGGTCCCTCGGCTTAAATATCTCGAAAGCATAATCTCCTTTAAATCCAAGAGGACTATAAGGTACTTATTCCAGTTATTAGTTAAACAGTTAAACCACTTTCCAAGATATGGGAATTCATTAATCTTTACGCTAATGAACAAATAATTTTTAATTACCACTGCCAAAAGATTTGAGTTCTATCATATATTTTACAGGGATAGCGAATGCGTACCCTACACACATGTATGGGAATTTGTTTCCTTATCAATTAGGCAGCATAGTGGATCATTACATAAAAGGAGAATAATTTGTTTCCTTTCTGCATTGCCACCCCAAAACCCCCCCCCCTCCCTTTTTTTTAGTATTTTTGTACTTTAGCACTTTTTTAAATAGATAAATTAACATAATTCAAAAAAATATTTAAAAAATAGTATAATTTAAAGAGTTGCAGATGATATCTGTTACTCGCGAGTTGCAAATATTGTTATATGCGACTCTCTTCAAAGTTAAAAATATGCTGATATAATTTACAATAAAGAGAGAGGAAAGGTGAGGTGTGTGAGAGAGAAAAACAAGGAAAAAAAATAAAACCTCAGAGATATATCGAAACTTTGATAACGAAACCGTTTGTGACCTTCCTTAATGTCATAGTATGCATATCGTTGAGATCTTTCCAACAGTACCAGTGGTATCATCACCAGAGCTTTAGTGTGCCTCTAAGATCTTTTTATTTTTTATACTTTTTTATCTCTCCTCTCTCTTCACAAATTACAAAGAGGAGAGAGAAAAATAAATAAAAAAAACCTTGAAGACTCACCGAAACTCCGATAATAACACCATTGGTATCGTTGAAAAGATATTGGTGCGGTTATGTGGAAAAATTTGGATAGCTTATGTGGCTCACTTTGGTCACCATTCATGACCTTTCTTGATGTCGTTAGATTCGTCTCGTCGATATCTTTTCATCGGTGCGGGTTGTATCGTTATTAGAGTTTTAGTGTGTCTTAAGGGTCTTGTTTTTTCTTTCTTTCTTTCCTTGTTTCTCTCTCTCTCTCTCTTCTTTTAATTATAAATTGTGCCAATCTATTTTAATTTTAAAGAGAGTTGTAGATATTATATGCAGCTCGTTAAACTATATTATTTTTCTAAATATTCTTTATAATGTTATTTTATCTATATATTTTTTTTGAAGTGCTAAAACAAAAAAAAAAGAAGAAAAAATACTCCTTTTTTTTAGTACTTCAAAGTAAGTCACTAGCTGGTCTAGCAGTGCTCACTTGGGCACCAAGCCGCATCCCTCCTATAATGTCCAATTTGAAGAACAAAAAAACTGTAATGCCTTACCATGGTGAGGCAGCCTTAGGTATACTTCTCCTCAGCTTCTGGCCCAAGGCGGTGTATCATCAATCGCAAGAAGCACT
>Ga0325400_1005812_pt1 | contig 11668 bp, 9 predicted proteins | sample PopdelMetagenome_2_FD_205662 | JGI IMG/M metagenome (GOLD analysis project Ga0325400, IMG submission 205662) | Populus deltoides microbial communities from Bellville, Georgia, United States - Xylem-PdKOR-R1 | ecosystem: Host-associated > Plants > Phyllosphere > Stem > Wood/Secondary xylem...
CCGACCGAGCGCGCCGGTCCCACAGCGCCAGGTCCAAGCCGGCGAGCGCGATGGTGGTGACCCCACCCCCGCCGGCCTCGTGCAGGTGTTCCCACGCCTGCGTCCACCAGTCACCCGTCACGGGTCGACCGAGGGCGAAACCCCGGACGTCGTTCTCGAGCAGTGCGGTCACCGCCTCCGCGCCGATGGTGGGGGTCCAACTGAACCCGGTCCCGGTCGAACCGTCCGAGGCCGAAACCGTCGTGACGAGGACGTGGACGACCGTCACGTCGGGGCCCCAGGGCCGCGTCAACGGCACGGTGCGGGGTTCGACGCGCAGACCGGTGATGACGGCGTCGGTGCGCGGCGCGGGTACCGTCGCGACCTGCGGGGACACCGAGGTCACGCGCCGACCTCCTGCACGGCGGTGAGATCCGGCGCGTCCCGGAGTTCGGTGCGCCAGCTGCGCCGGGGTTTCCAGCCCAGCAACCGTTCGGCCTTGGCGCAGGAGAACGCCGCCTGGTGTCCCACGAGGCCCGCGGCCACGGAGGCCGCCGCGGGCAGGGCCTGCGCGACCGCGGTGGCGCTGGGGTCGACGGCCAGCGTGTCGTCGGCCCCCACGAAGAAGCACTCCCCCGACATCGTCCCGTCGGCCACCTCGAGCCACCGGGCCACGAACTCACCGGCGTCGCGGGCGTCGACGTAGTTGAACAACGAGACGGCGGCGAACGCGGGGTTCCTCAGCCGTTCGGCGACGGTGTGACCCTGCTGGGTCGGGGCGCCCTCCCACTCCTCGGGGGCGATGACGAAACAGGGCCGGAAACTTCCGAGGACCCGGTCCGTCGCCACCCGGGCGTGCATCGCCACCACCTGCTCGACGACGAGCTTGGACAGCGCGTACGCGTTCCACGGCGCGGTGGGGTGGTCCTCGTCGGCGGGCAGGTACTGCGGCGCCCAGCCGTGCGGCGCGCCGTACCCCAGGACGGTGGGACTGCCCGCAGCCAGCACCTTGCGGGCTCCGGCCGCCACGGCGGCCGACACGACGATCTGGGCCAGCTGGGTGTTCGTCGTCAGGATCCGCAGCTCCGGGGCGCTGAAGGGGATGGCGATCGCGGCGAGATGGACCACCGCGTCGGGTTCGGCCGCGGCGAACCCCGCGGTCACGGCGTCGGCGTCGAGGAGGTCGAGGCGCAGGTTCCGCACCTCGGGATCGGGGTGGTCCACACGGTCGACGTTGACGACGTGGTGGCCGGCGTCGCGCAGGACGGACACGACGCTGCGGCCGAGCCGTCCCGCGCCGCCGGTGACGAGAACCTTCACGGATGTCCTCCAGGGGAAGGGGTGTGGACCTCGAGGGCTCGCTCGGCGAGCCAGTCGAAGGCCTCGCGCTGCTGGGCGAGGCCGAAGCTGTGGGGGACGTCGTGGACGCTGGTCGTGAGCGCGTCGGGCGAACCCGCGTAGGCGGCCGCGAGGACGTCCGCGGCCCGGGCCATCCCGTCCGGCGGGAACAGCTGGTCGCGCGCCGCGAACTGGACCAGCAACGGCGTGGGTGCGGCGGAGGCGACGATCTGCGGCCAGTCGGCGACCGTCGCCAGGCCGGGGGTCATGAGAGCCCAGGTGTGCGAGTGCAGGTGCTGCGGCAGGGTTTCGGCGAGGGTCGAGACCATCGCCACGACCACCACGGCACGCACCTGGTCGTGCAGGGTTTCCTCGTCGGCCGCCAGAGCTGCGGTGACGGCTGCCCGGGCGCCTCCTCCGGACAACCCGAGCAGCGACACCCCATCTCGTGCGACCCCGGGATCGACCACCAGCAACGACAGGGCCAGCAGGTCCTCCCGAGCCAGCATCCCCGCCCACGACGTCCCGAGGACGCCCAACGCCTTGGCGACGGCGTCCTCGGCCGCCCCGGCGTGCACGTCGTACTCGCGCGCCTGGTCGAGGTCCTCGCCGCGGGTGCTCCGAACGGTGAGTTCGAACTCGGCGGCGGACTCGCTGCGGGTGGGCATCGCGGTCAGCGGTGTGCGCCGACTCCCCCAGCCGAACCCGTCGTGGACCAGGACGTGGTGCCCGCGACGGGCCAGGTCCTCGGCGGGAGCCCGTCCGCCGTAGAGGTTCTCCCGGGTACCGGCGACGACGGGGTGCACCGGTCGTCCGTCGGCCCCGTCGGCGAGCTTGTCGAGGCCGAAGCGTTTGACCCCGCCGTGGCAGTGCAGGAACAACGCCCCGGGCAGCGGTCCGGGTTCTCCGGCGGGCCGCAGCACCCGGCCGTGGACTCGGGGGCCGAAACCCGCGTCCCAGCTCAGTTCCGCCCCGTCGAGGCCGTCCCGGCTCCACCGGTCGTGCACGACGAGGTCGGCCTCCTGCGGTGTCGGCCGGACCGGAACTCCCAGGACCGCGCGCAGCCGCCTCCGGACCGTCGCCGCGTCCGGGGCATCGCTCCCGAACACCGGCCACGACCGCTGCACCACCTCGAGCAGTCCGTCGAAGGCCCCGAGGCGTCCCAGCGGGATCATGCGGAAACCCCGACCGAGGTGGTGAACTCCGTCGCGAGGGCGACGAACTCCTCGGGGAGTTCCAGCATGACGAAGTGGCCGCCGCCCTCGAGGCGTTCGCAGCGGACACCGCTGGTCCGCAGTTCGTCCCACCGGGCGTAGGAGCGGAAGCCGGCGACCAGCAGCGACGGGACCTGCGTCCGGGCCAGGACCTCGTTCATCGTCCCGCCGAAGGCGTCGGTGATGGCCACGGCTCCGCGCACGATGGCCAGCGGGTCGGCCGTGCGGACCTCGGCCCGGCGCAGCGGAGTCTCGCGGGACAGCAGCAGGTCCCACCCCCCGTGCGGGAGTTCGGCTTCGTCGTAGGCCGCGAGGTCGTCCGGGCCGACGGCCACGACGTCGAGCCCCGGCTCGACGAGGACGAGCGAACGCAGGAGTTCCGGGTGGCGGTCGGCGAGCACGACGGCGACCGAGGCGCCAAGGCTGTGGGCCAACAGGTCCGTCGGGCGCCCCAGCGTTCTCAGCACGGCGGCGACCGCGTCGGCCTGTTCCGGCAGGGAGTAGCCGAAACCCGAGGGACGGTCGGACAGCCCGTGCCCGACGAGGTCGACGAACACCCCAGGTCGTCCCCAGCGGGCGGCGGTGTCACCCCAACTGGCCAGGTTCGTGCAGCCCAGACCGTGCAGGTAGACGACCGGTTCGCCCGTCCCCCAGGTCGACACCCAGCGGATCGACCCGTCACCCGCCGGCAGCGGCGCTGCGCCGACCGTCATTCTCCGCGTCCCCTTCGACACTTCTTGGGCTCCACCGTGTGAAACCGCTTACTCGCACGGTACCGAGAGCCCTCGACGCCTGACAAGGCCGACTGGACCGCAATTCACGATCGTCCCGGCACCCCTGGACCAATCGACCGGAAAGCGATTACCCTCCCTCGTGAACGGTGACCGAAGGTGGTCGCCCGACCCGTGCAGCCACAGGGCGTCGACGACGACTCGCCCGACCACGCTCCCCCACCGTCCGGCGCGGACGGTCCCCGCGCCGCAGGCGCCACAGCCCGAGGAGACACCGTGTCCCTTCCCCCGCTCACCCCCCGCCTCACCCGTCGCGCCGCTCTCCTGGGGGCCGGCTCCACCGCCGCCCTGGCCGGGTGCAGCCGCTTCGGCGGTTCCGGAGGCGACGCCGCGGCCGACGGCGGCGTCGAACTCAGCGTGATGGCCTGGGCCAGCGCCGAGCAGGCCACCATGTACGAGGCCGAGTTCGAGCGCTTCCACGCCTCGAATCCCGACGTCACCGTGAAACTCGAGTGGGGCGACGTCTCCAGCTACCAGGACAAGCTCAACACCCGGTTCGCCGCGGGCAACCCGCCGGACGTCATGTTCCTCGTCGGTCGCTGGCTCGGGGAGTACGCCTCCCGCGGCGCGCTGGCCGACCTGGGCCAGTACCCCGACCAGCTCGACCTCGGGACCCTGAACGACGCCGTACTGTCGGGAGCACGGCTCGACGGCACGGTCTACGCGGTCCCGACCGGCACGACGACCGCGGCCCTGGTCTACAACAAGAAGATCCTCGACGACGCCGGACTCACCCTGCCGGACACCGACACGTGGACCTGGCAGGACTTCCACGACTTCAACGTCGCCATCACCCAGGCCACGGGTGGGAAGACCTTCGGAACGGGCTACAACATCCCCTGGGCCCCGACCATCGCGCTCTGGGCCGGACAGCACGGCGAAACCCTCTACACCGAGGACGGCGCGCTGGGGTTGTCGGCGCAGACGCTCGCGGACTACTTCCAGATGACCGTCGAGCTGCGCAACGCCGGCGGGTACGCCCCGGCGGGCAGCCTCGACGACCAGGCCCAGACCGTGGAGGCGTCGCCCCTCGGGACAGGTTTCGTGGCCTCGCAGAGCATCCCGGCGAACACCTTCAGCGACTACAACACGGCGTTGGACGGGAACCTCGTACTGGTCCGCTTCCCCGGCGAGGTTCCCACCCCCGGGGTGCAGGTCACCCCGACCCTGCTGTGGGGTCAGGCCAGTGCGTCGAAGCATCCCGAGGAAGCCGCGAAACTCATCGACTTCCTCACCAACGACCCGGCCTCGTTCGAGACCCGCTCGGCGTTCCTGGGGGTCCCGGTGAACCCGGACGTCGCGGCCGAGGTCGCCCAGGCCCTGCCGGCCGACGGTCAGACCTTCGTGGACTTCCTGCTCGACCTGCAGGAGGAGGACCTGCCGTCGTACTACCTCGAACCCGCCGGGGCCGGGGAGATCTCTGACAACCTCGTCAGCATCGGCACCGAGGTCGAGTTCGGCCGCATGACCCCCGCCGAGGCCGGCGAGAAGTTCCTGGCCGACGCGCAGGCGAGCCTGGACCGCGCCTCGTCCTGACCCCCCACCTACCCGAAAGACCAGCTCGAGGAGGAGTGATGAGCACCAGCGCAACGGGATCGGTGGCGACCGCCACCGGCCATGGCGGTTCGCCCCCCACGGTCCGCCGTCGACGACGGAACTCGGCGGCCGCATCGGAGGAACGAGCGGCCTACGTCTTCCTGCTGCCGTGGTTCGTGGGCCTGCTGTTCACCGTGATCCCGTTCGGGGTCTCGCTGTACCTGGCGTTCACCGACTACAACCTCCTGCAGTCCCCGCAACTCGTCGGCCTGGAGAACTTCACCCGGATCCTGGAGGACCCCAAGGCGACCCAGGCGGCCGGGGTCACCCTGCGGTACACGTTCATCGCGGTGCCCTTGTCGATGATCTCGGCCCTGGCCGTCGCGATCCTGCTCAACAAGGGCGTGCGCGGGCTGAAGTTCTACCGGTCGGTGTTCTACCTGCCCTCCCTCATCGGGGCCAGTGTCGCCATCGTCATGCTGTGGCGTTCGATCTTCGGCTACGACGGGATCGTCAACAAGTTCCTGGCCGTGTTCGGGATCACCGGCCCGGGGTGGGTGACCGACCCCGACTGGGCGCTGGTCACCCTGGTGACCCTGAGCATCTGGGGTTTCGGGGCGTCGATGGTCATCTTCCTCGCCGGGCTGCGGCAGATCCCGGTGATGTACTACGAGGCGGCCTCGGTCGACGGGGCTGGGTGGTGGCGTCAGTTCCGCGCCATCACCGTGCCTCTGCTGAGCCCGGTGATCTTCTTCAACCTCGTCCTCGGGCTCATCGGGTCGCTGCAGACCTTCACCCAGGGTTTCGTCTTCTCGGGTGGGACGGGTGGGCCGGCGGAGTCCACGTTGTTCTACAACCTGTACCTCTACCAGCAGGGTTTCCAGCGGTTCGACATGGGCTACGCGTCCGCGCTGGCGTGGGTGATGTTCATCGTCATCGCGTTCTTCACCGCTCTCAACTTCCTCGTCTCCAAGTACTGGGTGTTCTACGATGACTGATCTCACGGACAAGCCCGCTCCCGGCAGGACGGAGACCCTGACCCGAGGGCTGCGGTCGGCTACGGCCCGGTTGCGCACGCAGGGGTACCAGGAGGAGTTGACGGGCACCGCCCGGACCCGCTTCCTGCGGCACTGCGTCCTCGTCGGCGTCGGCCTGGTCATGCTGTACCCGCTGCTGTGGATGCTGTCGGCCTCGTTCAAACCGAGCACCAAGGTGTTCTCCGACGCGAGCCTCCTCCCGAGCCAGGTCGAGCTCGGGAACTACGCCTCCGGCTGGACGGCCCTGGAACACCCCTTCGAGCTGTACCTGGTGAACTCGCTCATCCTGGCGGGGCTGAACATCGCGGGGAACCTGGTGTCGTGCTCGATGGCGGCGTACGCGTTCTCCCGGTTGCGCTTCCGCGGTCGCAAGACCTGGTTCGCGGCCATGCTCGGGACGATGCTGCTACCGGCGCACGTCGTGCTCATCCCGCAGTACGTCATCTTCGCCAAGCTCGGCTGGGTCAACACGTACCTGCCGTTGACGGTCCCGGCGTTCCTGGCCACCAACTCGTTCTTCATCTTCCTGCTCGTGCAGTTCATGCGGGCCCTGCCCATGGAACTGCAGGACGCGGCGAAGATCGACGGGTGCGGGCCGTACCGGACCTACTGGAAGGTCATCATGCCGTTGACGGTCCCGGCGATGGCGACCGTGGCGATCTTCACGTTCATCGCCAGTTGGAACGACTTCTTCGGCCCCCTGCTCTACCTCACCGACTCCGACCTGTTCACCGTCCCGCTGGCGTTGCGGCAGTTCATGTCGGCCGAGGGTGCGAGCGACTGGGGTCCGATGTTCGCGATGTCGGTGGTCTCGTTGCTGCCGGTGGTCGCGTTCTTCTTCATCGGGCAGCGCTACCTGCTCAACGGCATCGCGACGACGGGAATGAAATGAGCATCCGCCGCTACGCACTGGTCGGCACCGGGGGCCGGGCCCAGATGTACCTGGAGGCCCTGACCTCCACCCACGCCGACATCGGCGAGGTGGTGGCGCTCGTCGACGGCAACGACGTGCGGATCGACTACTACGAGGAGTTCCTCGCCGCGGCCGGCCAGCCCAGGACACCGCGCCGGTACCACCCTGACGCGTTCGCGACGATGCTGGCGACGGAGCGGCCCGACGCGGTCATCGTCACCAGTCCCGACCACACCCACGCGCGGTACGTCGTGGCAGCGCTGGACGCCGGGGTCGACGTGGTCTGCGAGAAACCCCTGACGATCGACGCGGCGAGCCTGCGCGCCATCGTCGACGCGGCACAGGCGTCCACCGCGCAGCTCATCGTGACGTTCAACTACCGCTACTCGCCCCGCAACACCGCCCTGCGGCAGGTCATCGCGGACGGCCGGATCGGTGACGTCACGTCCGTGCACTTCGAGTGGTGCCTCGACACGGTCCACGGGGCGGACTACTTCCGTCGCTGGCACCGGGAGAAGGTGAACTCCGGCGGGTTGCTGGTGCACAAGTCGACGCACCACTTCGACCTCGTGAACTGGTGGCTCGACGACGTCCCCGAGACCGTGTTCGCGCTCGGCGGGCTGCGGTTCTACGGCGCTGCCAACGCCGCCCGGCGCGGGCTGCCTCCCCGGCCGCGGCTGGGTCGGGAGGCGCTGGGGAAGCACGACCCGTTCGTCCTGGACCTCTCCGCGGACGAGAAACTCCGTCGACTGTTCCTCGAGGGTGAGCGCATCGACGGGTACCAGCGCGACCGGGACGTCTTCGACGACGGCATCACCATCGAGGACAACCTGACCCTGGCCGTCGGGTTCGCGGGCGGGGCGTCGATGGCCTACACGCTCAACGCGCACTCGCCCTGGGAGGGGTACCGGGTCGCGGTGAACGGCACCCGTGGCCGCGTGGAACTCGAGGTCGTCGAACGCTCACACGTCGACGTCGCCCGGGTGGTGGCCGGGGACCACGGCAAGTCCGCTCCCGTCCTCGACCCCAGCGCGCAGCCCGACGACCCGGAAGCAGCCGCTCAGTCCCTGCGGCCGTGGGGTTCCCGGCTGCTGCTGCAGGAGCACTGGCAGCCCCCGCAGGTCGTGCCGATTCCCGAGGGCGCCGGGGCGCACGGGGGTGGTGACGCGATGCTGCTCGACGACGTCCTGCGTGGCCCCGCCCCCGACCCCCTGCACCGGCAGGCCGGGTACCTCGACGGGGTGCGCAGCGTCCTGGTCGGGGTCGCCGCCAACGCCTCCCTGGAGTCCGGGCATGCCGTCCGGTTGGCCGAGTTCGGGCTGCCGCTGAGCGGATCGGCGGTGTTCTCTTGACGTACGAACTCGTCGTCGTCCTCGGGCAGTCCAACGCCAGCGGCACCAACACGGATTTCGCAGCCGGGGCGGCGCTCGACCCGCGGATCGACGTGTTCGCCGCGACCGGCCCCGACGCCGGCCGCATCGTCCCGGCGCGGGAACCGTTCTGGCCCCTGCTGTCGCACCCGCCGGGCGGGGTCGGACCAGGAGGTCCGTTCGCGGCCCTGCTGGTCCCGACGCTGCCGGCGGACCGTCGACTGCTCGTCGTCCCGGCCGCGGTCGGGGGGACGGGATTCCGCACGCACGGCTCGCACGCGGGGGTCTGGAAGGTCGGGCTCGACCTGCCGGGAACCCCGAACCTCTTCGCCCGCGCCGTCGCCCACGTCAGAGCCGCCCTCGAGGCGGCCGGGGAGGGATCTCGGGTCCGGGTCGTTCTCTGGCACCAGGGCGAGACCGACGGTGGGAAGGGCCGGTCCGAGAACGAGTACGCCGCGGACCTCGACGAACTCATCACCACGTTCCGGGAGGTGGTCCCCACGACGGCCGACGTCCCGTTCCTGCTCGGCGGCCTGGCCCCGGAACGCCTCGCTGCGTACCCGAACCACTGCGGGGTCGTCGCCGCGCACGAGCACACCCCCGACCGGGTACCCCGCAGCGCGTACGTGCCGACCCCGGCCGGTCACGTCAACGACGGGACCACCCACCTGACGGCGGCCGGCCAGCGGCTGCTCGCCGCCGGCCTGTTCGCCGCCTTCACGTCCCTCGAGTCAGCCCGGCCCGAGTCACGCCAGCAGGCCCAGGTCGCGCAGGCCTGAGGTGACGAGTTCGGCGATCGCGACGGCCCCCACCCTCGACAGGTGGGTGTCGTCGCGTTCGCCGGCCGGGTAGCCCGCGTGGACACCGGGCCCGAACCACAGGAACGCGTCCTTGCTGGGTTCCTCCCCGAGTTCCTGCCAGAGCCGTCGACTGGCCAGGTTCAGGTCGAAGCAGGCGATGCCGTCCTGCCGCGCCAGCCGGCGCACGGCCTCGGGGTAGCCCCCATGGGTGGCCTGCGCCCGGCCGTCCGTGAAGGACCGCCGCTCCACCGGGGTCATGAGGACCGGGTGTGCTCCCCGGGCGCGGGCCCCGACGACCATCCGCCGCAGGTTCGCAGGGTACGCCCGGTGGACGTCGGCGAACCGTTCGTCGGATTTCGCGTCGTTGTGGCCGAAGGCGACGAGCAGCAGGTCGCCAGGTGCGATCCGGTCCAGCGCGTCGTCGAAGGCGCCGGAGTCCAGGAAACTGCGGGAACTCGCCCCCGAGATCGCCAGGTCGAGGACCTCGGTGCCGGTGCACTCGGCCAGCACCTGCCCCCACCCCGTCCGCGGGGCCCGGTCGGCCGGGTACTCCGAGGCTGTGGAGTCGGAGACGACGACGATGCGGCCGGTGGGTTTCGCCGGACCGTCCCAGCCGGCGAGGAACTCCGCCGGGTCGGTCGGGATCCCGGCCGGAACGGCCGGCCAGGCCGGCGCGGCATTTCGCCCGCGGACCCCGAACCGGGCGTCCCGCCAGTCGAAACCGCCCATCTCGGTGAAACCCTCGGCGCTCACGTGCGCGTCGAACGAGCAGTCCACGAACAGAGCCTGACCGACGGCGTCGGGTTTACCGCCCGGATGCCACGGCCGGCCCAGGTGGACGCTGCCCGCGGACAGTTCCGGGCCGGTGAACCTCACGCCCGAGAACAGGAATCCGCGAGGGTTCTCGCGTGCCGTCGAGGGGGCGCAGACCCACCCCGGTCCGTTGCTGCGGACCTCGCCACCCTCGATGACGGCGGTCGCCCGGCCGTAGCAGAAGTCGACGTCCCCCTCGACGTGGCAGTCGCGCAGGTGGACGTGCCGGACGTCGGACCAGCCGGGCGCGTCGAGCAGCAGCGTGTCCTGCTGACCGATCAGGCGGCACCGTTCGACCCGGATCCGGTCACCCAGCGTGCGCAGCGCGATCGCCTGCGAGTCAGGCAGATCGGGCTGGACCCGCTTGTCGAACGTGTTCTCCACCGTGAGGTCCAGCAGGGTCACGTCGTCGGCGGCGACGGTGATCGTCGCGCAGTCCTGGACGTACGGCAGACCGGTCCGGTCACGGTCCCCCTGCCGCAGGCCGAACGAGATCACGACGTCGTGCGGGTCCCCCGTCGAGGACCGGATCGTCAACGGGAGTTCCCGGGGTTCGATGCGCAGGTGCTCGACGTACCGGCCAGGTCGGACCACGATCTCGGTGACGGCGGGATCGGCCAGGGCGAGCCCGAGGGACGGGACGAGTTCGGCGTCCTCGCCGACGATGCAGACCGTGGAGACAGTGGAGACAGTGGAGTTCACAGTTCGAAGAGTAGTTTCTCCCCTGCCGCGAGCAAGCGCTTTCCGGTAACATTCCGACCATGTCCCTCACCGACGAGAACTCCTACCGGAACCCGGTGCTGGCCGCCGACTGGCCCGACCCGGACGCGATCCGCGTCGGTGCGGACTACTACCTCGTGACGTCGAGTTTCAACCGGTCGCCCGGTCTGCCGGTGCTGCACTCGCGCGACCTGGTGAACTGGGAACTCCTCACCCACGCCCTGCCCCGGGTCGCGCCCGACGACCACTTCGAGCTCCCCCGGCACGGCGGCGGGGTGTGGGCGCCGGCGATCCGGTACCACGAGGGAACCTTCCACATCGTGTTCCCCGACCCCGACCGCGGGATCTTCGTCGTGAGCGCGCAGGACCCGGCCGGTCCCTGGTCCGAACCCCGCACGTTGATGACCGGCCTCGGGATCATCGACCCCTGCCCCTTCTGGGACGAGGACGGGTCGGCGTGGTTGGTGCACGGGTGGGCGCGCAGCCGCAGCGGCATCAAGAACCGGCTGTCACTCGTGCCGGTCGATCCGGGACTCACGAGAACCCTCGGTCCGGGTCGGGTGCTCATCGAGGGCGCGGACGTCCCCGGGTGCACGACGCTGGAAGGTCCGAAACTCCATCGCCGCAACGGGGACCACCTCGTCTTCGCGCCCGCGGGTGGGGTCGCGACCGGGTGGCAGTCGGTGTTCCGCGCGGCGTCGCTCGAGGGCCCGTGGGAGCACCGGATCGTGCTGCACCAGGGCGACACCGACGTCAACGGGCCGCACCAGGGCGCATGGGTGGACACGCCGTCCGGCGAGGACTGGTTCCTGCACTTCCAGGACACCGGCGCCGTCGGCCGCGTCGTGCACCTGCAGCCGATGCGCTGGAGCGCCGACGGGTGGCCGGTCATCGGGGCGGCGGCCGAGGGGGAAGTCTGCGGGGTACCCGTGACCGAACACCGCAGCCCGCACGGAACTCCTCAGGGTTCCCGGCTGCCGGGCGGTAGTGACGACTTCCGGGACGGGGTCGGGGTCCAGTGGCGGTGGCAGGCCGACGGTCCCACCGCCCGCGTCGACGACGGGCAGCTCGTGGTGCACGGAACGGCGAACGACACGGGGAACCTCCGCACCCTCCCGCAGGTCCTCGGTCAACCCCTGCCCTTGCTGGAATCGCGG
>Ga0325400_1005813_pt1 | contig 11666 bp, 14 predicted proteins | sample PopdelMetagenome_2_FD_205662 | JGI IMG/M metagenome (GOLD analysis project Ga0325400, IMG submission 205662) | Populus deltoides microbial communities from Bellville, Georgia, United States - Xylem-PdKOR-R1 | ecosystem: Host-associated > Plants > Phyllosphere > Stem > Wood/Secondary xylem...
CAACTAATGTGCTGCTTGATAAGGATCTAAATGCCAAGATATCTGACTTTGGTTTAGCTAAGCTTGACGAAGAAGAAAACACTCATATTAGCACGCGGATTGCTGGGACAATGTGAGTTCTTTCTCCCCCTTGTTCTTTCAATTTAATTTCCTTGGTTGTGGTATAGGGATAAATAATTCTTCTGGTAATGATACTTTGAACAATATGGATATCAAATGGAAATATTGTAAAACGCTGACATATTATTTGATGGCATCTAATAACAGCAGCACAAATGATTATTGCCTTGTATATGATTGATTATACAAGGAAAAGAACACATAATTACTCTTCTGGTTCTTTCTAATTTCTCTTCAGAGGTTATATGGCTCCAGAATATGCTATGAGGGGTTACTTGACAGATAAAGCAGATGTTTACAGCTTTGGAGTTGTTGTTTTAGAAATTGTCAGTGGGAAGAGCAACACGAATTACAGGCCGAAGGAGGAGTTTGTTTATCTTCTTGATTGGGTAACTTATATCATTTCCTTTCAGAATTCTGTCTACACATTTTACATTTACACTGACCACCAATGAGCATGATTGTAGACTGATGGAAAATGCATGTTACTGATAATTGTAGGCCTATGTCCTGCAAGAGCAAGGAAACCTTCTAGAGCTTGTGGATCCAAGCCTTGGTTCAAACTACTCAAAAATAGAGGCACTGAGGATGCTTAATTTGGCTCTCTTGTGCACCAACCCATCTCCCACTTTGAGGCCATCAATGTCTTCTGCAGTGAAGATGCTTGAGGGACAAATTCCAGTCCAAGCTCCGATAGTCAAGCGCAGTACCATGAACCCAGATGCAAGGTTCAAAGCCTTTGAGCTTCTCTCACATGATAGCCAAACACACGTCTCAAATGGATCTCAAAGCAGTCAGATACAGAAGAGCACATCAATGGATGGACCGTGGATCGATTCTGAATTTTCTATCGAAAGTAAGGATGAGATCATAGATTCCTCATCGACCAAGCTTCTTAAGGATCTTTATGACGTCAACTTAGATTGATCAACGGAAATTGATGAAATAGTCCCTCCTTTTCTTTTGGTCTTGTAGTATTCTGAGTTTGCAAATAGGATTGCCGAGTAATCAAGAAATACATTTTAAATGATTTGTTCTGGTATATGTTGATTCTTTTGTTAAAAATAAAAAACATTGTAGAGCTTCGTCTTTCGAATTGGCATTGTCAGCAGTGTATGTCACCATTTTTCCAAATCTGCAGATTGCTTTTTGTATAGAAGCACTTTTTCATGATCCTAAAGAGCATTTGAACAAAAACTTGTCTTCCATTACATATTCAAAGGTAAATTCTTAGAGTCCTTGATGTTTATGTGTTATTACAAATTAGTGTTCCATGATATAGAACTTATCTATTTGATTTCTGGAATTTAATTAATTGATTACTTCGTATCCTATATTTCTGAAGATTTAAATTTCGATCTCTCAACTAATAAATGCAACCAATTTTATATAACATATGGAGTATTATTCTAGAATCATGCCCCTGAATTTGATAAGGTCTGGAGCCATGTTGGAGAGTGTGTCACTGAAACTTATCCTGACCCATAAATTCATTTCTGCAGTTAAAAATCCCACAGTACACAACAAAAGCCTCTTTTGTTATTTAACTCTTCTAAGTACCATGTTGCTTCTCCCTAGTGCGCACCCATTAGTCCAACTTCTCTCTTTGCAAATTAATTATTGCAATGGATGAATCAAATTTCCAAGAAAATGATCATGATGATGTTCCAACTTCCAACCCATGATAGGAATGAGTTTTTCAGATTTGATTACGTGGACTCACTGAGTCTTTGTGATGCACTGAATTGTTGCATGCAAAATTTGCCATAAATGGAGCTGACGACAAGGTGTTCTTAGATCGAAAGTTCTCGAAACAAAATTCATTTGGCAATGGGATTGGGCAATGTGTGTCGCCACGTGTTCTTCATCGGAGTTTATCAGGCAAAGGAGGGAAGGATTGGGGCTCTGGTTCAAAGCGTTGTCATGTTTATGGAGAATGTGTTTTTGAACAAAGAGAAGTACAACTAGTGGTGCCTTGCAAGAGAAGGAAATGGTAGGGGATAAAATGGGCAGCGATGTGCTAGAATCAAGCAAAGATGGGTTTGGTGGCACTAATGAGTGGAACAAGAGTATGTTGATGTGTCTGAAGTGGTTAATTCTCCTTCAGGAAACTACATTGAATTTCCTTTCAACTTTCTTGCTTCCTTTGCAGTACTTCTGATGAAATTCTATGTGTTTTTAATTCAATCCTTTGGTAAGTTTTTTCACATTTCCAATTCGGTTATCGTACTTTTCATTCATGTTCTTGATGTTTCCATTCCAAACACTAAGACACTAGTGTATATTTTATGAAGAAGCTGTTGAGATGGTGGGGTATTTCTAGCAGAAATGTCCGTCAGAAAGCACAGCAATCTATGGGAAATATAGCAATTAGGTTTGGTTGTTGATGAGGTTATAAAAATCACAGGAAATGTTTTAGGATGATTTATTTCTATAAATTCCCTTACATCATTTATGGTGAATTCAATGACCTCCACTTCAAGACCACGTAGGCTTTTCCTTTGGCAAATCTTTCTCTAGGGAAATATCAGCTCTTTCTAGAATAAATACCTGCATAAAGTTCCCTGAGGGTGTTGACGAGGGACCCTCTGAAGATCAAGTCAGTACCAAGTATTTTTTATGTAGCAAAAGACATTAAGGGAAGTATTAATGAGTTTTTATGAAGATAGAGAAGAGGAGAAGGAAGATGTAGAATTAAGAAAGAGGAAGCAGAGAATGTGTTTTGTCTCGGAGTATAAGGTTTTCAAACCCCCTCTTGTATATTTATGTTTCCTTTTATATAACCTCACTTGACTTGCTTCATACAACGTAGGAGGGGTAGAGATGTAATCTTGTATCAGTAAGATAATATTATCTTACTAATTGTACCATCACATCTAATTAATATAAGCATGGACGGCTTGTTCGTATTTAATATGCATCATGATTATTAATTCAAGCTCAGGGTATGGGGGGCTTAGTGTAGAGTGACCCTTTAACTTCACACCCGATCTGAGGAATGTTGGGCTCAATTCACGCCCGAAGCCCAGGAGAAAATAGGGCAAGAACATATCTGAGCCTAATATGAGACTGGATGTGGTCGCGTCCGGGCCCAATGTGGGACTGGGCGGGGAACGTAGAGTTGGGTGTGGTCGTGCCCGGGCCCAACATAGGACTGGGCGTGGATGCGTCCACACCCAACATAGAGTTGGGCATGGTCGTGTCTGGGCTAACGTGGGACTGGGTATGGATATGTCCGCGCCCAACTTAGAATTGGGCGTGATCACACCCGGGCCTAATCGTGGGACTCAGTTGGGACGTGTCCGCGCCCAACTTAGAGTTGGGCGTGGGTGTACCCTAACCCAACTTGGGGTTGGACACCCGAAAAAACATAGCCCCATTTTGGGTTATGACTTTCACGCGTTATCTTTTAAATGAGGTTGATTGAAGAAACCATGACCCATCAGTAACCCCCCAAGTATGCTCATGTTTAGAGAAATTGGGAGACTTAAGACTAAAGAGATTTTGAGTCGCGACCCTGGTCAGGGCGTCTTTTATACTCCCCTTATTAGGGCCTTACTGGCAAGGATGGTGTTCGTAAAGAGTTCATTGTTTGAATCTTCAAGACGTGTTCATAGTTCTTCCTCTAAGGAACATTGGAGAAGTGGGTCCTAGACGCCACAAGGTTGTGTAGCCCTGTTTGGACCATTATGAGGTATTGATGTAGGAGGGCTGGTTTCAGCACTTCTTAACGTTGTAGAGGTTGGTACCGGTGCTATCCAGGAGGGATGTGGGTCCCCGACCGCACACAAGGTATGTAACCCGAATTGGATAGACGGTGTGAGCCTGATAAGGCCGCCCTAGCACTCTTGATGTTGTAGAGACTAGTACCCATGTTATCCAAGAGGGATGTGGGTCCCAGACCGCACATAGGGTGTGTAACCCGAGTTGGATAGATGGTGTGAGCCTGATAAGGCCGCTCCAGCACTCTTGATATTCTAGAGACTGGTACTCATGTTATCTAGGGGGGATATGGGTCCCAGACCACACACAGGGTGTGTAACCCGAGTTGGATAGACGGTGTGAGCTTGATAAGGCCGCCCCAACACTCTTGATTTCCATAGAGACTGGTACCCGTGCTATACAGGAAGGATATGGGTCCTAAACCGCACATAGGGTGTGTAAGCCGAGTTGGATAGACGGTATGAGCCTGATAAGACCGCCTCAGCACTCTTACTTTCAACTAAAAAGGCTAGACAGAATGAAGAGAGGAGGCGCTAAAAGCCGCCCTAAAGAGTGAAGTGTTGATCCCCTACTACTGCTTTGGAGAATTAGGTCTCAGACACCACAGGGGCATGTAGCCCCATTTGAACCATTAGGAGGTTAATGCTCACTCAGGACTTCGCTACAGTCCTAAAGAAATGGGCCTTGGATGCAACAGGGGTGTGTAACCCCGATTGGATCGGTAGGAAGTATTCTTGAGAAAGGAATGTGAATAAAGTAAGAACACAAGTGATAAAGATATGCATTCTTTATTTATATATTTAACAATGATACAACTTAAAGTGGTCTGAATGCCACGCATGAGGAAGGTTAGAGCCTTATGGGTCTTGCAGATGACAGGTGTTGGCTTTAACTACCCTTGTCACCCTACAAGGACCATCCCATGTTGGAGCTAGTTTTCCTCTGCTCTCTCTGTTGCCTGTGGCTTCCAGCTTTCTTAGTACCAAATCCCCTTGTTTGAAGGTCATGTTTTTCACTCTAGCGTTGTGATATTGGATGGCTTTACATTTGTAGGCCTCATTCTTCACAACAGTTGTGAGTATGGATTCTTCTAGCAAGTCGAGATTCACCCTGAGTCCTTGATCATTGTTTTGAGGAAAGAAGTACAGTACCCTAGCGCTAGGGCATCCAATCTCTGCTGGGATCATAGCTTCGGGCCCATATGTGAGGAGAAAAGGGGTTTCCCTCGTTGAGTTCTTTGTTGTTGTTCTGTATGCTCATAAGATTTCATTCAAGAGTTCTACCCATTCTGACTTGACATCTTTTATCTTCTTCTTCAAACAGTTGAGTAAGACCCAGTTGGTAAGTTCAACTTGCCCATTTGTCTGGGGGTGTGATACCGAAGAGAACCTATGATCAATATGCAACCTTTCACATTGTTCCCTCATCTTCTGGTTGTCAAACTAGGTTTCATTATCAGTAATCAGTATCTTGGGTACTCCGAATCAACAGATCACATTCTTCCATAAGAAAAAGATCATCTTGTTAGCTGTGATGTCTGCCAATGCTTCAACTTCCACCCACTTAGTGAAGTAGTCCATGGCCACTAGGACAAACTATCTTCTCCTAGTTTCTTTAGGGAAAGGTCCTAGAATATCCATTCCCCATTGGCAGAAGGGCCAAGGGGAAGGGATTGTTGTCATCTCAGCTGAAGGTTGCCTTGACACTGGAGAAAATCTTTGACACTCGTCACACTTCTTCACTAGGTCTTTGGAATCTTGTAATATGGTGGGCCAATAAAAGCCTGCTTTTGTGATCTAAGCAGCCAAGGCTCTAAAACCTGCATGCAATCCATAAACTCCCTCGTGTATCTCTCTCAAAACATAGATGCTTTCCTCTGAGGACAAGCACTTGAGGAGCGGTGATGATGTGGATCTCCTATACAATAGCCCGTCAATCATGCAATAACTCGATGCTCTCTTGGTCAGCTTAATGGCTTCTAGTCTGTCTGAAGGCACAGTCCCTGTGGGTAGATATTCATTGATCGGTATTCTCCAATCATTAGCTCTCATGATTGGAAAGGTTGTAGCACTACTCTCTTCCATGTTTGGATGGTCTAGGACTTCAATCCATACATCAATGGGGAGGTTTTTCGGGTTAGCACTGGCTAGCTTGGAAATAAAATTAGCTTGTGTATTTTCCTCTCTAGGCACTCTGATGATCTTGATTACCCCGTCCTTCTAAGCTAGCATGGCTTTAACCTTTTCAGAATACAATATCATGGTTGGATCTCTAGCTTCATATATTCCTTGGCATTGCCCCCACAATCAGTTTGAAATCATGTAGAGGATACGCCTTTAGGGCTTCCGCCATACCTAAACCTGTTATCACAGCCTCATACTTGGCCATATTGTTAGTAGCAAGGAATCCAAACATGAGCCCATATTGGTAAACCTGCCCCTCTAGACAGATAAGAAGGATCCCCGCTCTGCTTTCTTTTTGTGTGGAGCTACCATCCACATAGAGTCGCCAATCTTGAGAGAAGATATGCCCAGGTGACCCAGGGTCTGCTAGCTTCGGATTGGGAGAAAGATCCTCTGTGGCGACCTCTTCAAATCTGCATTCAGCTATGAAGTCGACCAATGTTTGCCCTTCGATTGCAGGCCTTGGCCTATACTGCAATCCATATTCTTCCAGTTCCACTACCCATTTCACCAGTTATCCTGACATGTCTGGTTTGTGAAGAATCTGCCTTAGAGGTTGGTCTGTCAACACCACCACCTGGTGTGCCTAGAAGTAGGCCCTCAGCTTCCAGGAAGCTATCATTAGTGCCAAGGCCATTTTTTCTACTCTCAGGTAGCGGGTTTCTGCATCTAGTAGTGTTTTGCTAGCATAGTAGACCTGACGTTGTACTTCTTCTTCCTCCCTAACCAGTACCGCACTAACAACTTGATCTGCCACCCCCAAGTATAAGAACAGGGTCTCTCCTTCTCTAGGTTGAGAAAGAACATTTAGGAAGGAGAGGTAAATCTTTAGCTCTTCAAAAGATTTCTAACATTCAGGTGTCCACTAGAAGTTAGGGGCGTTCTTTAGAACTTTAAAAACTGGCAAACTTTGTTCCCCCAATTTAACTATGAATCTGATTAGAGAAACTGGCAAACTTTGTTCCCCTTAGAGCTCTTAACCTCCATGTGAGACGTTGCACTTCCTTCACTGTCTTGGGGGGGTTCATGCCTAGTAGTACTTGTATCTTCTCTAGGTTAGGCTCAATCCCCCTGTAACTGACCAGAAAGACCAAGAATTTCCCTCCTCGGATGGCGAACACACACTTGGAGGGGTTCAGTTTCATATTATGGTCCTTCAGTACTTAGAAGACTTTCCTAATATCTAGCAGGTGTTGTTCAAAGGTCATACTTTTCACCAACACGTCATCTACATATTCCTCCATGATCCTACCTAATTGATGCTTGAATACCTTGTCGACCATCCTCTAGTATATGGCTCCTGCATTCTTCAAACTAAAAGGCATGACTCTATAATAGGAGGTCCCTCCTTTAGTTATAAAGGATGTCTTCTCTTCATCAATTAGATGCATGGGGATTGATGATACCTAGAGTATGCATCCAAGAAGCTAAGAAACTCGTACCTCACAGTTGAATCCACTAGTCTATCTATCTTGGGGCATGGATAGCTATCCTTTGGGCAGGCCTTATTCAAGTCTGTGAAATCCACACACATTCGCCATTTGTTGTTGGCCTTCTTTACTATCATAACGTTGGCAAGCCACTCAGGGTAGGCCACCTTCCGTATGAATCCTGCTAACATGAGCTTGTCCATCTCTTCAATAATGGTCTTCTACCTATCCCCCCTCATACTTCTCTTTTCTGATGTACAATGAGAAAACTGGGATTTACACTCAGCCGGTGTGAAGCTATTTTAGAGCTGATCCCCGGCACATCCTCTGGACGGAAGGCAAAGTTACCTCTGTGTGAAACCAGCAGCTCCGTGAGGTGTTGTTTCTGTTGGTTATTCAGGGTGCAACCTACTTTCCTAACCTCCTTCTCTCTATGCCCCAAACAAACTTCAACCAACTCTTCAACTGCCTATGTTTTGACCTCGGGCTTCTCTTCATAGGTTTCAAAACGATCAATCAACAAGGCCTTCTTGCCCTTCAGACATGTGTTAGCACACTCTCTTAAGACTTCTTGATTTCCTTCACCGCTGATATTCCTTCACTGGTTGGGAATTTCAGGGCCAGATATTTAATGTTGACTATTGCGCTAAGCTAATGGAGCAGTGGTCTCCCGATGATGGAATTGTATAGAAGGTGGGTATCAATGACCATGAAGGTCTGTTTGAGAGTTACACAACAAGGTACAAACCCCATAATAACGGTCAACCCCATTGCTCCCTTCATGGGCACTGCTAACCCTTTTATCCCGATGAAGGGTGTGGGTACTAGAGTCATTCTAAAGGCGTCTATCCCCATCTTCATCATGGCCTCAGTTGATAGGATGTTCACTGAGCTGTCATTATCCATTAGTATCTTGTAAACCCTCTGTCTTTCCATTACAGGGGAAATCACTAAGGCATCTTCATGAGGGTATTCAATCCCCTGTCCATCAGTAGGGGTGAATGTGATGGGTTCATTCCAAAACCTTTCTTGGTTCACTACAACTAGGACTTGATCCCTCACCCTTGTCCTTTTATTTCTGAGAACACCCACATTGGTTGTTGAACCCCCCAGTATGATTAGGATCTCTGGGAGTACTAGTCCCTGTTGTCTTGCTTCGTTTCTCTCCCCGTCTTGAGATGGATCTTTTTTAAGAACTGTCTGAGGTATCCTTGAGCCAAAAACCTCTTCATTTCTTTTCTGAGAGCGTTACAATCCTCGGTGTCATGTCCCCTCTCCCTATGAAACTAGCAGTACTTCTTGGAGAACTTGAGGTTGGGATTGGGCTTTAAGGGAGGAGGATATTGAAGAAAGTTTTGGCCTCTTAGAGTTGTATAGATCTCAGTATAACTGGTATTTACAGGGGTATAGACCCTTTCGGGTTTACTGGGATGTTCCCGGAGGGGTCCTTTCTTCTTAACCTCTTGTTTTCTGACTGAGGAACGGTTCCTGCTGTGGGGTTCACCACTAATGCCTTCTCTATGGAGCTTCTATGAGCAGTCAAGGCTTCCTATACTCTTATGTGACTCTCAATCATATGCTTCACCCTTTGGAGAGTTCTGTTCCGCAGTGGGTGGAGTTGCTTCCACAACTCTTCATTTCCGACCCCTTTGATCAAAGCCTTACAGGCTATGGGCTCCAGTAGGTCCTCCACCTGAAGCATTTCTTCATTGAATCTCCTCAAATAGGCCTGGGTAGGCTCATTCTCGCCTTGAACAATCCCAAATAATTCAGTGGAGCTTTTCCTCGTGGGGATGCTGGTGCTGAAACGTGCTACCAGCTTGGCACATAGGTCCTGAAAGCCTAAGATTGACCCCGACTTTAGGTTATTGTACCACCTCCTTACATTCCCTCTGAAGGTGGTAGGCAATATCTTACACATCACATCATTGTCATGGATGACCAGCTCAAGGCTCCCCCTCACATTCTAGATATGTTCCCGAGGGTCTGTAGATCCATCATACATGTCTAAGCATATTTTTTGCGGACAAATACTCCTTGGGTACAGTGGAGAGCCTTCCACCTGATACTAGTGGGCAGGTCGGTGATGCTCTGAGACCTCCTCAGCCTTTTTTCTATGTCATTCCCGGTACGGATCGAATGAACTGGACGAATCTGACATGGAATGATAGGAGGGGTGATCTTTTTCTCTCCCACGTTAGCTAGTTTGAGTTTTGCAGGAATGCTCACTTCTTATTGGAACTATAAGGTGGTGTGAATGTTCTCGAGTTAGTCTACGAGAACGACTCCTAAGCGGTTCCCCTTCATTCTGTGCATGTCCCTCAGTGTAGCTGCCCTCTCAGCCTGATGACCTCCTCTGATAGCAAACGTATCTGCTCAGCAATTTTCTCAATCTAAGGTTGGACGGACGTACCAGCAACAATGTGGGCGTCTGTGACATGCCCTGGTGTATATGGATCTGTCATGGTGGTGTAATAGATAGAACCGCACATCAAAGCTTAGTTTCTTGTTGGAGAAGTAATTAACTTTTTGTAAGGTTCTTACAAACGGCGCCAACTGATGAGGTTATAAAAATCATAGGGAATGTTCTAGGATGATTTATTCCTAGAAATTCCCTTACATCATTTATGGTGAATTCGATGACCTCCACTACAAAACCACGTAGGCTTTTCCTTTGGCAAATCTTTCTCCAGGGGAATATCAGCTCTTTCTGGAATAAATACATGCCCAAAATCCCCCGGGGTGTTGATGGGGGACCCTCTGAAAATCAAGTCAGTACCAGGTATTTTTTTATGTAGTCAAAGACATTAAAGAAAGTATTAATGAGCTTTTATGACGATAGAGAAAAGGAGAAGGAAGAAGATGTAGAATTGAGGAAGAGGAAGCAGAGAATGTGTTTTGTATTAGAGTATAAGGTTTTCGAACTCCCTCTTGTATATTCATGCTTCCTTTTATATTACCTCACTTGACTTGCTTCATACAACGTAGGAGGGGTAGAGATGTAATCTTGTATTAGTAAGATAATATTATCTTACTGATTGTACCATCACATCTAATTAATATAAGCATGGATGGCTTGTTTGTATTAAATGGGCATCATGATTAATAATTCAGGCTCAAGGTATGAGGGGCTCAGTGTAGAGTGACCCTTCAACTTCACACCCGATCTGAGAAATGTTGGGCTCAATTCACGCCCAAAGCCTAGGAGAAAACTAGGCGCGGACGTATTCAGGCCCAACGTGGGACTGGGCATGGACGTGTTCAAGCCCAACATAGAATTGGGCATGGTCGTGCCCGGGCCCAACGTGGACGGGGCGTGGACGCATCCCCACCCAACGTTGAGTTGGGCGTGGTCACGTCCGGGCCAACGTGGGAGTGGGGGTGGATACGTCCGTGCCCAACATAGAGTTGGGCGTGGTCGCACCCATGCCCAATCGTGGGACTAGGCATGGATGCATCCACACCCAACTTAGAGTTAGGTGTGGTTGCGCCCGAGCCCAATCGTGAGACTAGGCTAAGATGCGTCCGCGCCCAACATAGATTTAGGCATGGTCGCATCTGGGCCCAATGCAGGATTGGGCATGGACGTGTCCACACCCAACTTAGAGTTGGGCGTGGTCGCGCCCGGGCCCACTCATGGGACAGGGCGTGGACACGTCCGCACCCAACTTAGAGTTGGGTGTGGGTGTATCCTAACCCAACTTGGGGTTGGACACCCGAAAAGATATAGCCTCATTTTGGGTTATGACTTTCGCGTGTTATCTCTTAAATGAGGTTGATTTGAGAAACCATGACCCATCAGTAACCCCCTAGTCTGCTTATTTTTTGAGAAATGGGGAGACTTAAGACTAAAAAGATTTCGGACTGACCTTAGTTAAGTCGCGACCCTGGTCAGGGCGTCTTTTATACTCCCCTTATCAGGGTCTTACTGGAGAGGATGGTGTTCCCAAAGAGTTCATGGTTTGAATCTCGTGTTCCTAGTTCTTCCTATAAGGAATATTGGACACTCACTACTGTCCTGGAGAAATGGGTCCTAGACGCCATAAGGTTGTGTAGCCCCATTTGGACCATTAGAAGGTGTTATTGTAGGAGGGCTGGTTTCAGCACTTCTTGATGTTCTAGAGGCTGGTGCCCGTGCTATCCAGGAGGGACGTGGGTCCTCGACCGCACATATGGTGTGTAACCCGAGTTGGATAGATGGTGTGAGCTT
>Ga0325400_1005814_pt1 | contig 11665 bp, 10 predicted proteins | sample PopdelMetagenome_2_FD_205662 | JGI IMG/M metagenome (GOLD analysis project Ga0325400, IMG submission 205662) | Populus deltoides microbial communities from Bellville, Georgia, United States - Xylem-PdKOR-R1 | ecosystem: Host-associated > Plants > Phyllosphere > Stem > Wood/Secondary xylem...
CCCTCGCTGGGAACGGCGTCGGCGGCGACGGCCGGAGCGGCGGCGGTGGTGCCGACCAATCCCGCGCCCACCGCACCGGCGGACAGCAGCCCCATCCCCTTGAGAAAGTTCCGTCGGTCGGCCGGGGTCTCCGAGCTGCGGTTGATCATGTCGACGAGCAGGGCCTTCTTGAACATGGGCAGCCTTTGAGTTTCGGGGTGCCCCGCAGGACACCATTTGACTCGACGCGGCGTGTGTCACGTCGTCGTGATCTGACGCCGGTTGTTCGGAGCCCGGGCGACCGTGGATGGGTCGCTGTCCTCGTGGAGTCGGCGCGCTGCGATCAGCTTGCCCTGTCCGTGACGAAATAACTACCTGAAGTGACGGATCTTCTACAAGGCGCTTTTCGAACCGCCCACCGGCGTCCCGGGCTGCAGCAGCGGCGCGACGCGCTCCCAGCGGGAGATCTCGCAACCGTCGGTCCGGTTGTACGAGGCGTCGACCTCGACGCCCTTCCAGGAGCCCTTGACCGTGGCGGTCTGCGGGCCGCCGTAGATCATCGTGCAGGCCATGTCCTTGGGCACGGGGGCCCACGGGTCCTTGGCGGCCTCGATCGCGGCACAGGCGTTCTGCGCGTCGGGGTGGTCGCCGGTGATCTCGCCCTCGGCCGAGCAGGCCAGCTCCCAGGTCTGCTGCGTGCCGTTGCCGTCGTCGAGGACCACGGTGAGGGCCCCCTCGGCAGGTGTGGCCGTCGCCGACCCGGACGAGGTGGAGCTGCTGCTCACGGTGGGGCCTCCTGCCTGCTGGTCGCCGCAGCCCGCGAGCACGGCGAACCCCACCAGGGCGGTGGCGCCGGTGCGCAGGACGGCTTGTCTCACGGTCACCTGAGTACGACGCGGAGTGTCCGAGGGAGGTTCCCTGGGCCGCGACACGCCTGGACTCCGAAGAACCGGCCCCAGCCGCTATTCTTGGCCCATTTTCCCTTTTCGGGAGATTTCCAGAACCACCACGTTCATCCTCCCAGGGCGGGGTGGGTCTCCACAAGATTGTTGTCCCGCAGCATTTCCGGCAGAATCTTCGAGCTGGAAATGACTCAGGAGGAACCGTGTCCGAACCCGACGGCATCCTCGCCGACGAACAACGCCACCTCGACCACGCGCGCTCCGAACTGGCCCGGATGCGCGAGCACACCCTGTCCCTCGTCCCCGACGGCGGGGACGCCATCGCCGACGAGGCCCTGGCCTGGACGCTGCACCGTCGCGCGGCCAGCCTCGTCGACGACCCCACGACCACTCTCTTCTTCGGCCGCACCGACCACGACGGCGGCGAGACGCTGCACATCGGCCGCCGGCACGTCACCGACTCCCACGGCGATCCCGTCGTCATCGACTGGCGGGCCGACGTCTCGCGTGGTTTCTACCGCGCCACCCGCGACGACCGGGCGGGCGTGCGGCTACGCCGTCGGTTCGGGGTCGAGCACGGCCGGCTGACGGCCTACGAGGACGAACACCTCGTGGACCAGAACGAGGTGGACACCGCCAGCGCGATCCTGGCCCGCGAGATCGAACGGCCTCGGTCCGGGCCGATGCGCGACATCGTCGCCACCATCCAGCCCGAGCAGGACGCCCTCGTGCGTGCCGACGCCCAGACCACCGTCTGCGTGCAGGGTGCGCCGGGGACGGGCAAGACCGCCGTCGGCCTGCACCGCGCGGCCTGGCTGCTCTACGCCCACCGGGAACGGCTGACCCGGCAGGGGGTCCTCGTCATCGGGCCGAACCGGGCCTTCCTGCAGCACATCTCCTCGGTCCTGCCCTCGCTGGGGGAGGTCGAGGTCGAACAGCGGACGGTGGGGGAACTTCTCACCGTCGCCGCCGAGGGCCGCAAGGAGGTCCTGGTGCGGGCCGAGGAACCGGCGGTCGTCGCCACGTTGAAGGGGGACGACCGGATGGCCGAGGTCGTCCGTCGTGCGGTGTGGTCGGCCGTGGGAGATCCCGCCGCCGTCCTGGAGTCGGGGGCGCTGGTGGTGACCCGGGGGTCCCGGCGTTGGCGGGTTCCGGGATACCTCGTCAAGGACCTCCTGGACGAACTCACCAGTCGGGGGATCCGGTACGAGGCGGCGCGGAACCTGTTGCCACAGCGCCTGTCTCACGCGGTGCTGCAGTTGTTGGAGGCCGCCGGAGATTCTCCCGACGACGCGGTGCAGGACGCCGTCGCCCGCAGTGCGGAGGTGAAACGCGCGGTCAAGGCGTTGATGCCGACGCAGGACGCGGGCAAGGTGCTGTGGCGGTTGTTGTCCGACCGGGAGTTCCTGGCCGCCAACTCGCAGGACCTGCTGACCGAGGCGGAACGGGACCTGTTGAGTTGGCCGAAACCCCCGAAGTCCGCGGGGTCGTCGAAGTGGACCGTGGCCGACACCGTCCTGCTGGACGAGATCCGCGACCAGTTGCAACGCACCGCGTCCCGCGCGCACGTCGTGCTGGACGAGGCGCAGGACCTGTCGGCCATGCAGTTGAGGGCCGTCGGCCGGCGCTGTTCGACGGGGGCCGCGACCGTGCTCGGAGACATCGCCCAGGGGACCACCCCGTGGTCGGCGCGCAGCTGGGACGACGTGCTGGGGCACCTGGGTAAACCCGACGGTTCACTGGAGGTGCTCGACCGGGGTTTCCGCGTCCCGTCGGCCGTCATCGACTACGCCGCGAAACTCCTGCCCCGCATCGCCCCGGAACTGTCCGTACCGAGGTCGGTGCGTGAGGACCCAGGGTTGCTCGACGTCCACGAGGTCGCCGACCCGGTGTCCGCGGCGGTGCAAACCCTGGGGGAACTGCTGGAACTCGAGGGGTCGATCGGGGTCGTCGTCGCGGGGGAAATGCTGGAGTCCGCCGCGTCCGCGTTGACCGCGGCCGGTGTCGAGTTCTCCCGGCTGGACGCGATCGGACACGACGAGATGCGTCGGGTGTCCCTGGTTCCCGCGGGGTTGGTCAAGGGATTGGAGTTCGACCGGGTCGTCGTCGTGGAACCCGCCGGGATCGTCGCCGGGGAACCCGATGAACGGACCGGGTTGCGGCGGTTGTACGTCAGCCTGACCCGTGCGGTCAGTGCGATGGTCGTGCTCCACTCGGTGGAACTCCCGGTCGAACTGACCGCGTGAAACTCCCCGCGCCGCGGAGGTTGGGTGTCAGTGCTCGAAGAGGGCGCTGACCGATTCTCCCTCGTGGATGTGCCGGATCGCCGTCGCGAGCGCCGGGGCCACGGAGATCACGGACAGTCCTTCGCGGGGGCCGCCGCGCAGCGGGACGGTGTCGGTGCAGACGACCTCGGAGATGCTCGGGTGCGCGAGCAGCCGGTCGAGGGCGTCGCCGGCGAAGATTCCGTGCGTGCAGACCACCCGGATGCTGCGCGCGCCGAGTTCCTCGAGGCGTTCGGTGAGTTCGAAGACGGTGCTGCCCTTGGCGATCTCGTCGTCGAGCACGATGACGTCCTTGTCAGTGACCTCACCGATGACGTTCGCGATGACGACCCGGTCGTCCGGGTAGCGCTGCTTCGCGCCCGCGGCGACGGAACAGCCCAGCATCCGCGCGAACGCCGCGGCGGGTTTGGCGTTCCCGAGGTCGGGGGAGACGACCACCGCGTTCGACAGGTCGTCGCCCGCGAAGTGCGTCGCGAGCTCGCGCAGCGCGTGCAGGTGGTCGACGGGGACGCGGAAGAACCCGTGCACCTGCGGGGAGTGCAGCGTCATCGCCAGCACGTGGTCGGCGCCCGCCGTCTCGAGCAGGTCGGCGACGAGCCGGCCGCCGATGGAGATGCGCCCGGCGTCCTTCTTGTCCGAGCGGGCGTACGCGTAGTGCGGCATGACCGCCGTGACCCGGCCGGCGGAGGCGTGCCTGGCGGCGTCGATCATCAGCAGCATCTCCACCAGCGCCTCCTGCACCGGCGGCACCAGGGGCTGGACGATGAAGACGTCCCGCTGACGGCAGTTCGCCTGCAGCTGCACCTCGAGGCAGTCGTTGGAGAACCGGCTGACGCGGGTCGGGGAGAGCTCGATGCCCATCTCGTCCGCCACGGCCTGGGCCAGGGCGGGGTGGGCCGAGCCGCTGAACACGGCGATGTCACGGAGGCTGTCACGCACGAGATCTCAGGTTACTGGGGTGCGTCGTAGGCTCGCTCCCATGAGCGACCCCAAGACCTTCGACGTCGACGGCGTACCCACCATCGCGGTGACCGACGTGGCCGACGACGCCGTGATCATCGACGTGCGCGAGGACGACGAGTGGGTCGCCGGGCACATCGCCTCGGCTGTCCACATCCCGATGGGGCAGATCCCCCAGCGGCTCGAGGAGCTGCCCGAAGGCGAGCTGAACATCGTCTGCCGCTCCGGTGGCCGGTCCCGCCGCACCGCCGAATGGCTGCAGCGCAACGGCTACGACGCCATCAACGTCGACGGTGGGATGGCCGCCTGGGCCGAGGCCGGCAAGACGATGGTCGCCGACTCCGGCGCCGAGCCGTACGTCCGCTGACGCCCGCGCCCCTTCGCCTCGTGGACGCATTGCAACGAACCTATTGGCGCGATGCGTCCACGACGCGGAAAAGGGGCGGCGGGGCGTCAGGAGACCTTGGCGGGGCGCTGCAGGTACCCGTCGACGGTGTTCATGGGGGGACGCTCGTCGAGCTCGATCGCGTGGGTGACGGGGGCGTAGTGGCCGTAGCCGTCGCGGGCGAACTGGGTGATGCCGGGGGCCTCGCCGAGGGGTTCGCCGGCGGCGCGCTGCTGCACGACGTGGGTGATCTGCGCGGCCATCCGGCCCAGGGCGGAGGTGTCCTGATGGGAGTGCTGGCGGCGGCCCAGGTCGACCTGCGCGATCGCCGACAGGCCGCGTAGCTCCAGGGTGTCGATGAGCATCGCGATCTCGACGCCGTAGCCGCCGCAGAAGGGGATGGCCTCGAGCAGTCGGCGGCGCCCGGCGTACTCCCCGGCCAGCGGCTGGATCATGCCGGCCAGGTCGGGGTAGAAGCGGCCGATGAGCGGGCGGGCGACGAGTTCGGTGACCCGGCCACCGGACGTCGACCCGGCACCCTTCAGCGGTCGGTCGTAGCAGCCCTTGACCAGTTCGACGCCGGGGTCGGTCAGCAGCGGTCCGAGCAGGCCGGTGACCAGCTGGGGCTGGGGGTCGACGATGTCGGAGTCGACGAAGACGATGATGTCGCCGCTGGTGACGGCCAGCGACTTCCACAGGACCTCGCCCTTGCCGGGACGCGAGCCGACCTCGGGCAGCACCTCGTCGCGGTGGTGGACGATCGCGCCGGCCTGCGCGGCGACGCGGGCGGTGCCGTCCGTGGAGCCGGAGTCCATGACGACGATCTCGTCGACGAGGCCGGTGTCCTCGGCGAGGCGGCGGACCATCCGGACGACGCGCCCGACGGTCTGCTCCTCGTCCAGTGCGGGCAGCACGACGCTGACCCGGTTGCCCGCCTTCTGGGCCCGCAGCCGGTCGATCGGCCAGTCCCGGGCGCGGGACGTCGACCTGTCGAACCAGGTCTGCACGGGCAGTTTCACGAGACCTCCTGAACGCTGAACTCCACCTCACCGTCGCACGTCGTCGCCCGGGGCGACACCTCGTGGAACGAGAGTTCACCTGGGCGTCACACGGTGCCCGCCGGGACCGCGTAGAGGCCCCGGTCGCGTTTCGATCACGTTGCAGGCGTAAGTCCGGCAGGTTCCAGACCGTCCCGCTAGGCGCAACGGAGAGTGTCCTGGCCGCGACGGTCCGTTCGGATGATGGCAGGTTTGACCTCTCGATGGGCCGGGTACCCATGGCTCGTCAGGTCAGTCAGCAGGGAGGGATCGGATGCCCACGGGAGCAGGCCCCGTGCCGGCGACGCACTGGGCGACCTTCGCCCACGACGCAGCGTCCGTCCCGAGAGCGCGGCACGTCGTGCGCACGGTGCTCGACGGCGCGGGTCTGGACGAGATGGCCACCGCGGAGATCGAGATCGTCGTCTCCGAGATCGTCGGCAACGCCATCCGGCACGCCAGACCACTGACGGACGGCGCCATCCACGTCCAGTGCGAGGTCACCATCGAGGTGCGGCCGCACGTCGAGATCGCGGTCACCGACGGCGGAGCGCCCGGCCGGATGGTCTCCCCGCGCAGCCCCGACGCGACCGAGACCAGCGGGCGAGGGCTGTTCATCGTCGACGGCCTCGCCGACGAGTGGGGTGTCGTCGAGAACATCGAGGACTTCAGCCGGACCGTCTGGGCCTCGTTCGGGGGGCCTACCCGGCACCACCCGCACTGACCACCGGGATCACCTGATCGGACTACTGCCCGTGCTCGGCCCGCGACCCAGTGCGGTCGGTCGGATACGGTCAGGTCACGACCCGCGCAGCGAGCCGGGTCGTCGACGATCCCGGGAGGCTGGTGCGTGGACCCGACCGCGCTGGTCCCGCCCGTGGTTCCCGGGCCCCGGGCCCCCGCCCTCGAGCACCTGCAGCGCACGGCCGTCGACCTCGCGGCCGCCCTCGACGTCCGTGACGTCGTCACCGCGGTCCTGCGCACGGGTCGCGACGTCCTGGGCACCAGCACGTGCGGGATCGCCCTGCTGGACGAGACGGGCACGATGCTCGTCCCGCAGGTCCCCGTCGAGGACGCGCTCGCCGGGCTGGCGCTGGGTCGGGACGTCCCGCTGACCTCCCCGACGCCCAGCGCCGAGGTCGCCCGCACCCACGAACCCGTCCTGCTGAGGGACCGCGAGCAGCTCGAGCAGAGGTTCGGGCGCGGCAGCCTGAACGCGAGCGTGCTGGCCCTCGGCGAGCACTCCTGGGCGATGTACCCGCTGCTGGCCCGCGGCCGGCTCGTCGGGGTCCTGCGCTTCGGCTTCGACCGCGAGGGCTCCCTCAGCCCGGACGAGCAGGTGTTCGCGACCACCCTCGCGGGGCAGTGCGCGCTGGCGGTCGAGCGCGCCCGGTTGCTCACCGAGGCCCGTCGCGCCGAACACCGCTACCGGACGCTGGCCGAGGCCGGCTCGCTGGACCTTTTCACCGCCCACCCCGAACGCGGGATGACGTCGGCGATGCCCGGCTGGGCGGCGCTGACCGGGCGCGAGCACCTGCTCGGGGACGCCTGGCGGCAGGACGTCCACCCCGAGGACCTGGCCGTCATCCGCGAGTCCATGGCCCGGGCGGGCGCACGGCGGGACGCGGCCCGGTTCCGCTTCCGGGTGCGCGCCGGGTCGCAGTGGCGCACGATCTCGGCCGTCGCGGTCCCGCTGCTGAGCGACCCGACGGACGTCACGTCCGAGATCGTCGAGTGGGTCGGGTCGCTGGACGACGTCACCGACCGCGCCCGGGTGGCCACCCGGGCGCGGACGCTGCAGACCCTCACCGCGGCGCTGGCCACCGTCACGTCCTATCCGCAGGCGCTGGACGCGGTGCTGCGGGCGTGCCTCGACGGTCCCGGGGCCGTGCGCGGGACGCTGACCGTCGCCGAGGGCCCCGGGGAGCTGAAGGTCCACCGGATGCTCGCCGACGGTGTGCGTCGCTCCGGCGAAGTCCCCGACATCACCCTCGACGACCTCAGCGACCTGGCCGGTGAGGAGGGCGTGTTCCCCGTCGGACCTGCCGGGATCGCGCGCCTGCCCGAGCAGGTCCGGCCCTACTTCGAGGCCGCTTCGGCGGCGGGCGAACTGGCCTGGGCCGTCCTGCCGCTGGCCTCGCGCACCCGCCGGCTGGGCGCGCTCACCCTCGGGTTCACCCACGCCCAGACGCTGGACGACGAGGACCGCGAGTTCCTGCTGACCTTCGCCCGCCAGGTCGCGGGAGCTCTGGACCGCATGCAGCTCCTGCAGCAGCAGCGGGACACCGCGACGGTCCTGGCGGAGGCCCTGCGACCCGGCCCCCTGCCCCACGTCGACTGGCTCGACAGCCACCGGGTGGCCGTCACCAGCGCCGGCGTCGAGGTCGGCGGCGACTGGGCCGAACTCATCCCCCTCGAAGGGGCGGACGGTGACGACCGCAGGGTGGACCGGGTCGCCGTCGTGCTCGGGGACGTGATGGGACGCGGCGCCCGGGCGGCGACGGTCATGGGCGAGGTGCGCACCCAGGTACGGACCCTGGCCCTCGTCGACCCCCACCCGACGGCCGTCCTGCGCGGGCTCGACGCCATGGCCCGGCTCGGCGGCGGCGACGACCTCGTGACGATCTTCTACGCCGTCCTCGGCCGCGACGGGCGGCTGCTCGCCGCGAGCGCCGGCCACCTGCCGCCGCTGACCTGCAGCGGCGGTCCGCACTACCTGGACGTCCCGCCCGGGGTGCCGATCGGCGTCGAGGGCGACCCGCGCACGGACGTCCACGACGTCACGCTCGACCCCGGCAGCGCGCTGGTGGTGTTCTCCGACGGGCTTGTCGAGACGCGGGACCGCTCGTTGACCCAAGGGCTGGACGAGGTGCGCGAGCACTTCCACGCCGCCGCCTACGGCGGGCCCGAGGAGATCGTCGAGACGCTCGTGGACCGGATGATGGGCGGCCCCGGGTCGCCCGCGGACGAGGCGGCCGTGGACGACGACGTCACCGTGCTCGGGCTGCGGCTGCGCGTCGGGCCGTAGCGCGGTCACCTCGCGCGCTGTCATCGCGCACGGGGTGACATCGCGCGCAGACCGCGCCGGGGGTGTGCGCTAGCGTCGCGCGGGTGCCACCCCTGCACCCGTCCCCGACCGTCGCCGTCGTGATCCCGGCCAAGGACGAGCAGGACAGGATCGCCGCCACGGTGCGGTCGGTCGCCTCCCTGTCCGTGGTCGACGTGGTCGTGGTGGTGGACGACGGATCGTCCGACCTGACCTCGAAGGTGGCCCGCGACGCGGGCGCGGTCGTCGTCGCGCACCCCCGCAACCGGGGCAAGGCCGCGGCCATGCAGACGGGGGCGCGGGCGGTGGCGGAGTGGGAGAGCGCGCGGCCGCGCCAGGACACGAGGCCGCGGCCGCTGCTGTTCGTCGACGCGGACCTGGGCGACTCGGCCGTGCAGACGGCGCCCCTGACGATCCCGGTGCTGGCGGGTGCGGCCGACATGACGATCGCGGTGCTGCCGCGGCAGGCGACGGCGGGCGGTGGCCGCGGGTTCGTGGTCAACCTGTCGCGCAAGGGAACGCTGGCGGCGGCGGGCTGGTCCCCGGAGCAGCCGCTGTCGGGGATGCGGTGCCTGACGCGGCCGGCGTTCGAGGCGGCGTTGCCGTTGGCGGCGGGCTGGGGGGTCGAGACGGCGTTGACGATCGATCTGCTGCGGGCCGGTTTCCGGGTCACCGAGGTGCCCTGCGACCTGCACCACCGGGTGACGGGCAAGGACTGGCGCGCCCAGGTGCACCGGGCCAAGCAGTACCGCGACGTCGCCCGAGCGCTGGGGCGGCGTCGGGTCGAGGACGTGGTCCGCCGTCTGACCCGTGGCTGAGACCCGCTGGGTCCGGCTCGCGACGGCGGGTCTGCTGGTCAGTCTCGCCCCCTGGGGTCTGGTGGCCCTGGCGGGGTCCTCGGCGGCGGTGCCCGACCTCGGCGCGGGGGCGTTTCCCGTCGAGCTGGGACTGGGGTTCTCCTCCGCGACCGTCTCGGTGCTGATGGCGGTCGCGGTGCTGAGCGGCGGCGCCACCGTCCTGGCCGGTCTGCGGGCGGCGGCGGACGGCTGGCGCCCGCGGAGGTTCCTGCTGGTGGCCCTGGTGGGGGCGGTTGCGGTGAGCCTCGTGCCGCCCGTCGGGTCCGCCGACCACCTCAGTTACGCCGCCTACGGACGGATCGCCGCGCTCGGCGGCGACCCGTACCTCCAGCCGCCGGACACCTTCGCCGGCGGCACCGATCCCGTCACCTCGGCGGTGCGCGACCCGTGGCGGTCGACGACGTCGGTCTACGGCCCGGTCGGTGCTCTGCTGATGGGGCTGACTTCGGTGCTGGGCGGCGAGTCCGTGCGGGCCACGGTGTGGGCCTGGCAGCTGCTGCTCCTGCTGGTGTGGGGTCTGACGGCGCTCGCGGTCCGCGTCGGGGTGCGCGACCCCGACCGTCGGGCGCGGGCGGAGCTGCTGTGGACGGCGAACCCGCTGCTGCTGACGGTCGGGCTGAGCGGGGCTCACGCCGACGTCCTGGCGGGGGCGGCCGCGGTGGGGGCCTTGCTGCTGTCCCGACGCTTCCCGTTCCTGGCCGGCCTGGCGGTGGCCGTGGCTGTGGGGACGAAGGCGCCCTACGGGGCGGTCGTGGTGGGGATCGTCGTGGCGGCGCTGAGCCTGCGCGAGTTCCGCCCCGGCTGGTTCCTGCGGGGCGTCCTGGGCGCGCTCGTCGTGCTGGTGCCGGCGCACGTCTGGGCCGGGGTGCACGTCTACGACCAGACGCGGACGGCGAGCCGGTACGTGTCGCTGGCCACGATCTGGCGACCGCTGGTCGAGGCGGGCCTGCCGCGGGGCGCGCTGCTGCCGGGGATGGTCGTGGTGATGGTCGTGGTGGCAGTGCTGTGGTGGCCGGTGCTGGTCCGCGGCGACCGGCTCGAGCGGGCGGCGGGGGCGACGACGCTGCTGGCGGCGGGGTACCTGCTGGGGGCGGCCTACGAACTGCCCTGGTACGACCTGCTGCTGTGGGGGCCGCTGGCCTTCGCGCTGCTGCCCGGTGGGGCCCCGAGTACCTGGACGCGGGTGCTCACCGCCCGGCTCACCCTGCTGGCGCTCGCCTACGTGCCGGGCCTGGTGGACGGGATGAGCCCGGCCGTCGAGGCCGTGACGCTCGGGTACCGCAAGGAGGTCGGGCCGTGGATCTCGTGGGTGGCGCTGGTCCTGATCGTCGCCTGCGGTGTCGCCACGAGATCAAAAATGCGACTCAAGGTTGATCTTCCATGACTCTGTGGCACATTTGGTTGCGGGCTCAGTCAGAGCCCCCTCATCTGAGAGGCTCCATCTCTCATATGAGAGCTGGATGAGTCGATAATAGGCACTGTTGAGGGGCCTGGAACGGTTCATCCGGTCGGGTGGTGTTTCTAGTGCTCGGTCAAGAATGACTAGCCAACCCCCGAACCTTGTCTGGACGGCAGGACTTTCGTCCCGCCAACAGGTAGACATGAGTCGAGCAGCGGCGAGTCCGGAGGGTTTTGAAGATGGAGCACAGCAACGTGGCGGTCGTGGACGGCAACCGGGTCCAGGTGCCGAACGACTGGTGGGGCGACATGCTGCGCACCGTCGCGGACGGCGACCGTCGGATGATCGTCGAGGACGCGGCCGGCAACCGGTTCGTCGTCGTCTCCGAGGCCCGTTACCGCGCCCTCGAGGACGCCGAGCGTGCGCAGTCGCCTGGCCGTCCCGGCGTGACCCTCACCGCCCGCGAGCAGGAGATCCTGCAGATGATCGCCGACGGCTGCCCCGGTTCCGTCGTGGCCGAGCGCCTCGGACTGGCCCCGAACACCGTCGCCCAGCACCTCGCCTCGGTGCGTCGCAAGTACGGCGTCCGCTCCTCGGCCGCCGCCGCCGCCGTGGCTCGCCAGGACGGTCTGATCTCCTGAAGCCTCGCTGACCGGGCAGAGGACGGCGTCAGGGACTGTGCCGTTCACGGGCTGGGCATCGTGAATCCCACGAGCTGCTCGGTCCCGCCGTCCTCGCCGGTCAGGGCGTGACCCACGGTCGAGAGCCACAGGACGCTGCCGTCCTCGTGCACGACCCGGAAGCGCAGGCTCAAC